>Ga0055584_100002978_pt1 | contig 16757 bp, 14 predicted proteins | sample OSDHelmetaG_FD_58716 | JGI IMG/M metagenome (GOLD analysis project Ga0055584, IMG submission 58716) | Pelagic marine sediment microbial communities from the LTER site Helgoland, North Sea, for post-phytoplankton bloom and carbon turnover... | ecosystem: Environmental > Aquatic > Marine >... | reverse complement strand
GTGATCCTGAACCTGCTGCGCAACGCCTACCAGGCAGAGTCCAGCCTGGTGCTCATCAGAACCCGGGTAGAGCATGGCAGCGCGTTGCTCCAGTCAGAGCCGAGCAGCGTGTTGCGCCTCGATGTGATCGATAACGGTCGGGGTGTTCCCGAATCCCTGCAATCCCTGCTGTTTCTTCCCCTGGTCACCGGCCGCCGGGACGGAACCGGATTGGGTCTGTCCTTATCACAGCAAATCGCATCTGCACATGGTGGGCTTCTGACCTATGAAGCGCTCGATGCAGGCAGCCGTTTCACTGTTTATCTGCCGCTGTCCCGCGGCGGCGCCAACGAATGGAAGGCAGAAAGCCTGTGAATGAGTCAGCCAAAATCTGGGTAGTAGACGACGATGAAGCCATCCGTTTTGTATTGCAACGAGCGCTGCGCAAGAGTGGTTACCCGGTGGAGTGCTTTGACAGCGTCGGTTCGGTAAGCCAGGCGCTGGAGACGAGCAGGCCACAGGCGATACTGACCGATATCCGCCTGCCGGATGCTGATGGTCTGAGTTTGATGGACACGCTTGAACGCCGGGCGATCAACATCCCCGTTATCGCGATGACGGCGTATTCTGATCTTGACCAGGCTGTCAGCGCATTTCAAAGAGGCGTATTTGAATATCTACCCAAGCCATTTGACCTGGACCAGGTCATTTCCGTTGTGGGGCGGGCGGTGGCGCCCGGCACAAAAGCGCAGGAGGAACCGGAGAAAAGGAGGGGGAGCCAGTTGCTTGGTGAGTCACCGGCCATGCAGGAAGTGTTTCGTACCATCGGTCGATTATCCCGTTCAGATATCAGTGTTCTGATTACCGGTGAAACCGGCAGTGGCAAGGAAGTCGTTGCGCGTGTATTGCATCAACACAGTCCGCGGGCTGAAGGGCCCTTCGTCGCGATCAACACAGCAGCCATCCCGGCTGAACTGCTGGAGTCCGAGCTTTTTGGGCACGAGCGTGGCTCATTTACCGGTGCTCATTCACGCCGGGAGGGGCGGTTTGAGGAAGCAGCCGGCGGCACCCTTTTCCTGGATGAAATTGGTGACATGCCGCTGGCTCTGCAGACCCGGCTGCTCCGTGTTCTGGCCGAAGGGGATTATTACCGGGTCGGCGGGAGAGATCTGTTGCGCGCCAATGTCCGGATCATTGCGGCAACGCACCAGGATCTTGAAGCGAAAGTCAGTGAGGGCAGTTTTCGCGAAGATCTCTATCATCGCTTGAACGTCATTTACATTTCACTTCCGCCTCTGCGCGAACGCAGCGAAGATATCTCGATGCTGGTGCGGCGGTTCATGGCTCAGGTTGCCGCGGAACTCGACCTGGAGGAAAAACATCTGCGGCCTGAAACGGTCCGGGTCCTGGAAGCACTGCCCTGGCCTGGAAATGTTCGACAACTTCTCAACCTGTGCCGGCAGTTGTGCGTAATGGCGCCGGGTGAACAGATTTTTCCCGAGGATCTTCCGCCGGAAATACTGGGCCGGAAGCCGGCAACGGTTGAATCTGACCAATGGCCAGAGTTGTTGCGCAAATGGGCCCGGGCTGAGCTGGCATCCGGCGCAACCGGGCTGGTCGGGCGGGCCCAGTCGGAACTCGAGCGTGTATTGATAGATTGTGCACTCGAGCAGACTGACGGGCAGCGTCAGAAGGCGGCTGAACTGCTGGGTCTGGGACGAAATACACTCACCCGGAAGCTACAGAAAATTGATGAATGTTCCGATTGATACGGCTGTGTAGGCGAACACGGTTGAAGACTTATGCCGCCGGAGGGACCTGCAACCAGAATGTGACGGGCCCATCGTTCACCAGGCTGACTTTCATATCCGCTCCGAATATGCCGCTGGCGCAAGGGTCTGTTTCCTGCCGGGCCTGTTGCACCAGGTAGTCAAACAGAAGCTCTCCTGTTTCGGGCGGAGCTGCAGGCGTGAAACTCGGCCTGTTACCACTGTTGGTATCAGCGGCCAGCGTGAATTGGGGCACGAGTAGCAATCCACCACTGGCTTGGCGCAAATTGAGATTCATCCGGTCTGTATCGTCCGGAAAAATCCTGTATGCCAGTATTCGCTGCAGTAGCCTGTCCACCTGGGGCCGCTCGTCATTACGCTGAACCCCAATCAGGGCGAGGATTCCTTTTTCAATGCTGCCCGCAATTTTTCCATTCACATGAACAGAAGCTTCGGATACTCTTTGTAACAATGCGATCATGGGAAACAAACATAGCTGTTATCCGGGCCATCCATGTTAACAGGAGGGACGCGAAAAGTTCGTATCCCGGTCCGGCTGCATGATCATATTTCTGGCAAAAAGCACTCTCTGGTTACTGAGCCTGATGCCGGCCGGTATGCCTTACTGGCTGGCGCAAAAGGGGGCAGGTCTGTGGATGTTCATGTCCCCCGGCAAGCGGTACGCTGCAGAGCGTAACCTGGAACGCTGTTATCCCGATAAGAGCCCGGACGAGCGATCTGTTTTACTACGGGAAAGTTTTCTTCATTATTTGTGCTCTATTCTGGAAACAGGGCATAACTGGTACTGGCCGCTGGAGCGTCTACAGGCCCAGTGTGTTGAAGTAACCGGCGAGGAACTGATTGCTGAAACCCTGGGCAGCGGGCGTGGCGTGGTCGCACTGGCGCCCCATTTCGGTGCCTGGGAATACCTGGGGATGTACCTGCAGCGAATTCCCGAGATTGCCATCTTGTACAAGCCGCCATCGAATCCGGATCTGGAACGTGCTTTGCTGGACAAGCGCCGCCGCGGTGGCGCAAACCTCATTCCGGCGACTGCCGCCGGATTGCGCCAGCTTTATGGTCACATTCGAGCAGGCATGGGCGCGGGCGTATTGCCGGACCAACAGCCTTCTGTCGGGCAGGGAAAATTCGCGCCGTTTTTTGGAATTCAGGCGCTCACGGCCGTTCTGGTTCCGCGCCTCGTTCAGCGGACCGGATGCATTGTAGTGTTGATTGCCTGTGAACGCCTGCCCGGAGGGCGTTTCCGCGTTAATTTCATGCGCGCTGATGAAGATGTCTATTCCGCTGATATGGAGACTTCACTCGCCGCTGTGAACCGTGGTGTTGAGCGTTGCATCGCTCTGGACCCGGCGCAGTACCTTTGGAGTTACAAACGCTTCAAAACCCGGCCGGAAGGTGAAGAGCCTTTTTACAGCTAAGCGATTTACCCAGGTCTTTCCAGGGCGCTGATGTTCAGAATCCGAACCTCAATCGCGCCAGAATGCAGGTGAGAGTATGACCAGCAGGGTATATATTTCCAGGCGGCCCAGCAGCATGGCGGCACTCAATATCAGCTTGGCCGTATCATTCAGGCTGGCGTAGTTGGAGCCAGCCAGCCCGAGCGCCGGGCCCATGTTGGTGATACAGGCGCCAACAGCGGAATATGAAGTTTCGGCATCCAGACCGGTTGCCGTCAACAGCATTGTCATGACCGCGAAGCTTGATATGTAGAGGAAGAAGAAACCCCACACGGCGCTGATGACGGTGTCCGAAGTTTTTTGCCCACCTATTTTTATCTGAATAACGGCGTGGGGGTGAATCAGCCGCTGGATTTCCCGGACCGACTGCCGGTAGAGAAGGATGACCCGATAAACTTTCATACCGCCTGCCGTACTGCCTGCACAGCCGCCGATGAAGGCGATGCAGATCAGCAGCACGGGCAGGAATCCGGGCCATGTGTAAAAGCTGGCCGTGGTGAAGCCGGTCGTGGTCATTGCCGAAACCACCTGAAAGCTGCCATAACGGAATGATGAGGCCAGCGTATCGTAGGTGCCGGTGAAAAAGAGTGCAAAGCTGGCCAGGATTGCAAACGCGAAGATCAGGGACACGTAGACTTTGAGTTCGGGATCCAGGAAATAAGGTTGCGCACTGGCTCTGCGCCAGGCGGTGAAATGCAGGGCAAAATTTACCCCGGCAATCAGCATGAAGATAACCGCGACGATTTCCAGTGTCGGGCTGTTCCAGAACGCCAGGCTTTCGTCATGGGTGGAAAAACCACCGATGGCCACTGTGCTGAAGGCGTGGCCCACAGCATCGAAGAGTTTCATTCCACCCAGCCAGTAGGCGAATATGCAGACCACGGTGATGCCGACGTAAATTAACCACAGTGCCTTGGCGGTCTCGGTGATGCGCGGGGTGAGCTTGTGGTCCTTCATGGGGCCTGGCGTTTCCGCCCGGTACAACTGCATGCCGCCGATACGCAACATAGGCAAAATGGCCACCGCCAAAACGATTATGCCCATGCCGCCCAGCCACTGCAGTTGCTGCCGATAGTAAAGCAGAGCACGCGGAAGGGCATCGATATGGGTGACAATGGTCGCGCCGGTGGTCGTGAGGCCGGACATGGATTCAAATACGGCGTCGACATAGCTGATATGCGGCACGGTCATCAACACGAATGGCAACGCGCCCACCAGCACGAGGGCCAGCCAGGCTGAGACGACAACCAGAAAGCCGTCACGCAAGCGCAAATCCTGGGTTGCGTGCCGCACGGGCAGGTATATGATTAAGCCTGCCACCAAGAGGATCGCAGCGCTCAACAGAAATTGGTTTGCCGTGCCGTCACGGTACCACAGGGATACCAATACCGGTGGCAGCATCATCAGACTCGATCCCGCAATCAGGAAGCCAACCACCCTTTGAACTGCGCTCAATCCCATGGGCCTTCAGACAAAAATGGCACCGACCTGGAAAAGCCGCTCCACAGAGGCAATCTGTCGCTTGTCCGGCACAAAAAGAATAACGTGGTCGTGTTCAATGATGACCGTGTCGTGATGGGCGATGATGACCTCTTCTCCGCGGACAATGGCGGGTATGGTGGTGCCGGCTGGCAGGTCGATCTCCTCAATGGCTCTTCCAATGACTTTTGAACTCCGCTTATCGCCTAATGCCACGGCCTCAATGGCTTCCGCGGCGCCACGTCGCAGGGAATGTACGCGCACCATATTTCCGCGCCGGATGTGGGTCAGCAACGCGCCAATGGTAACCTGTTGAGGAGATACCGCAATATCGATGGCGCCGGATTCAACCAGGTCAACATAAGAGGGACGGTTAATCAGGGCTATGACCTTGTCAGCCCCCATCTTCTTGGCCAGCATGGAAGACAGAATATTGGCTTCGTCGTCGTTGGTCAGTACGCAATAGATATCGGTATTGTCGATGGCTTCTTCACGTAACAACTCCTCATCGGCACAATCGCCGACCAGGACAATGGCTTTTTCCAGGTCCTCGGCAATGAACTCCGCGCGGTCGCGATCCCTCTCGATAATCTTGACGTGGTGCCTGCGTTCGAGATGCCGGGCAAGGTTGCTGCCGATATTGCCGCCACCGGCGAGAATGATCCGGCGTACCGGGCTGTCCAGCGGCCGCAATTCTTTCATCATGGTCCGGATGTTTCGTTGTGCTGCGAGAAAAAATACCGTGTCATTTTCCTCTATGACGGTATTTCCATCAGGAATAATGGTTTTGTCCTGGCGGTAAATGGCTGCGATTCTGGCCTCGGCGTTCGCCGGCATGTGTTCACGCAGTGTCTGCAGGCGATGCCCGACAAGTGGGCCGCCAGCGTAAGCCTGGGTGGCCACCAGTTGAGCCATGCCATCGGCAAAGTCCAACACCTGTAGTGCACCCGGGTATTCAATCAGGCGCGCAATATGCTGAGTGACCAGTGTTTCGGGGCTGATTAACACGTCAACCGGACAATGTTCGCGCTCGAACAACTGCGAGTGCTCGATATATTCCGAAGAACGGATGCGGGCGATTCGTGTGGGCGTGTTGTATAGCGTGTAGGCAACCTGGCAGGCTGTCATATTGACTTCATCACTGCTGGTAAGTGCAATGACCAGATCAGCGTCTTCTATACCTGCGCGCACCAGCACTTTTGGGTGCGAGGCATGCCCAATGACCCCTCGCACATCCAGCCGGTCCTGCAGGATTTTCATCCTGTTTGCATCCAGGTCGACGATCGTGATGTCGTTCTCCTCATTGGAGAGGCTATGGGCGACGGTGGACCCCACCTGGCCCGCGCCCAGAACGACAATTTTCATTTTCCTTCCCCTTTCAATGGAACTGACTTGGGGTCAACCCCCAACGACCTGAGCTTCCGGTACAGGTGGGTCCGTTCCATGCCGACAGCATCGGCCAGTTTGCCGACGCTGCCCCCGGCCTCACCCAGTTTGTAAGACAGGTACTCGCGTTCGAACTGCTCGCGCGCTTCGCGCAATGGCAAATTGAAAATTTCGGGGTGTTGAGACGTTGCCGTAGACTGTTTCGCGGGATTCTGGCGCAGGGCCTCTTCGACGTCTGCAACTGTGACGTCACCTTCGCCGCCCAGAATCAGCAGACGTTGTACCAGGTTTCTCAGTTCGCGCAGGTTTCCCGGCCAACTGTGATTTCGCAAGCGGTTCTGCGCGGACACTGAAAACGGACGGTAGGGCAGGTTTTCGTGATTGGGAAACCATTCGGCGTAAAAGCGGACAAGCTCCGGCACATCGTCCTGTCGTTCACGCAGTGGGGGCATCTGCAGGGGCAATACATTCAGCCGATAGTACAATTGTTGTAGCAGCGGGTCTTCCTGCGACATGTTCATCAGTTCATCGCTGCCGCCCGCAATCACCCGGCAATTCAGGGTGGTTTTTGTACTGCCGCCTTCGTGAACAAAGTGACCGGATTCCAATACCTGGCCGATGATCTTCATGGCATCTTCAGGCAGGTCCTGCACATCCGGAATGTACAGGCTGCCGTCACTGGCCTGATCGAAAACCCCTTGGTTGCCCGTCTTCGACTGGCTGCTTCCAAGCAGAAATGTCCGGAGGGTATCCGGTTCGAGGTCGCCATGATCAATCACCACGAAATCGCCGCCATGTTTGCTGCGCGCGTGAATGAAGCGTGCCAGGTTTTCACGCCCACTGCCGGGCTCTCCGAAGATCAGGACGGGGGAGTTGTGTTGGGCTGCCTGCTCAGCTTTCTGCCGTAAAACCTGCATGACTGCGCTGCTGCCTATGGGCTCATTTGCTGCTGAAGGCTGGGAACGCCGCGGTGGTTTTTCTTCCTCCTGACGGGAGGCAAGTGCCTGGCTGACAATCGACAGCAATTTGGCCAGTGAGATCGGTTTCTGTACGAAGTCGTATGCGCCAAGACGGGTAGCTTCTACCGCGGTTTCCACGGTGCCGTGTCCGGACATGATAACGATTGGACAGGCCGGTCCGGCTCCCGCGGTCCATTCTTTTAACAGGGTAATCCCGTCGATATCCGGCATCCAGATATCCAGCAGAACAAGGTCAGGCGCAATGCGGGCAAATTCAGCGCGAGCTGTTTCACCATTTTCGGCGACAGTAACCTCATGACCTTCATCTTGCAGGATCTCGCACACGAGCTCACGGATGTCGGGTTCGTCGTCAACGACCAGTATGCGCGCTTGGTTCATCTAATTTCTTATAGTGTTGTATCGACGCAACATGCTACTCCAATCGAAACAGCATGCCTAGTGCTCACCGGCAGGTAGCTTGAGGGGTAGTTGGATTTGGATCATGGCACCGCCTTCGGGCAGATTGGAGACAGAGATCCTGCCATCGTGTTCCATGACGATTTTTCGGCAGATCGCCAGACCCAGGCCGCTGCCGGCAGTCTTGTTGGTCACATAGGGTTCAAACGGCTTTTCCAGGACGATCGGCGGGAAGCCGGGACCATCATCGAATAATTCAATCATGACCCAGGCCCCCTGGCTGCTTTCAACGACACTGCTGTTGATGCTGATGGTCACCCTGGCGCCGTTGCTGGCTTCCTTGGAATTACGGATGAGGTTGTGCAGCATTTGCCGGAGACGACCGCTGTCAGCGGCCAGGCCGTCCGGGCCCGGACATAGCTGGAGCCGAAAATGCAGCTGAGTGTCTCCCTGCTGGTAAAGCGCAACCACCTCTTTGATCAGTTCGTCAAGGCGCAAGGATGTACGGCTCAGTGCCGGTTCCTGGGCATAGTCACCAAAGGCGTCTACCAGGGTTCTGAGGGCTTCGACTTGTGCAACGATCGTGTTTGAGGCCCGATCCAGCATTTCACTGTCAGCAGAGTCGAGTTTATCGCCCAACTTCATGCGCAGCCGTTCAGCCGCCAGGCGAATGGGGGTCAGTGGATTCTTGACTTCGTGCGCCAGTCGCCGTGCGACCTCGGACCAGGCGGCGTCCCGCTGCGCCTGGTTCAGGATGGTCACGTCATCGAATACGATGACATGGCCGTAGGTGATGTCCTCGCCGGCAAGTGAAGGCAGTGGCAGCCGCGAGCCCCTGATCAGCAGTACAAGCGGCGCTTCTGGCCGCTCAATCCGGATTTCCTGTTGCCACTCGATTCTGCCGCGGCCTGTCTGATGTTTGATGGCAGCGATAAAAGAATCCAGAAATGGCGCTATGCTGGACAGGCTTTCGAGTGCGCGCTGTGTGGAAATTATGGAATCGAAATCTTCCGGCAATCCCAAAATTTGCCGGCACGAGGAATTGGTGGTGATTATTCTTCCCTGATCATCCAGCGTGAGCACTCCGGAGGATAAATTACCCAATACAGTTTCGAGATATTCGCCCTGCGACTGGAGTTCCGCCCGGCTTTCTTCGGCGGCGTTACTTGCGAATTTGAGAGCCTGGATCATCTCGTTGAAGGACTGTACAAGAAAACCGATTTCGTCCCGGTCACCGGACTCCACCGCTCGTCCGAAATCACCGGCTGCAATTTCCTGGGTTGCGGTTGATAGTCTGGAAAGTGGTGAAACCATGCGGCGTGCGGCGGTCAACGCAGCCAGAATGGCGAGGAGGATGGTCAGTATCAGGACCAGGGAAAGGATCAGCAGGAAACTCTGCTTGAGGGAACTGCGCAAGTAGCTGACGTTCTGGTATCGATGGTATTCCTGCTCTATCGAACCTGCGAGTGCGGTAATGTCCTGTGGCAAGGGGTAGATCGCCTGCAGGAAACGTGCTGAAGATCCAGGGTAGCTGGCGGGCATCAACTGAATGACCCGAATCTGCAGGCTTCCTTCCGCAGTGGGCTCAGCTGCGGCGTACTCACCTCGTTCAGTTGCCTGCAACAGTGCGAAATCACCCGGGCGTTCAGGCAGACCGGTCAATGCGTTGATATTGGCTGTTGCAATCAGCGTTCCGCCGGTTTCCATCATGGACAAATCAGAAGGGCCGGAAACCCTCACACGTTCCAGCAAGGCCTGGCGTAACATCTCGCCATCTTCATTCAACAAATCCAGTTCGAATGCGATTGATCTGAGTTGGTTTCGGACCTCCAGAGTGCGCGTGTCGAGAAATTCCTGGCCCAGCTGCAGTGAATCCGCCAGGGCTGTCTCCACCTGGACATCGAACCAGCTGTCTATGCTACTGGTGAGAAACCAGGCCGAGAAAAAATACACGATCAGAGCCGGCGGCAGGGACAAGGCCAGGAAATTTCGCACCCAGCGGGCAGCCAGTCGGGCCCCGGGAACCTCAGCCCTGACTCTTCTGGCGAGGGTGATCAGGCGTTGCGCAATGGTCAGCAGAAGGACGAAAAGCGCCATTGCGGTGACAAGCAACACCACAACATAGCTATCACCCAGCAGGTCGTCGACCGAGCTCAGGGAACCCTGCTGAACGCCACTGACCAGGAACAGGGCGAGCAGAAGTGCTGACAGGATCGCCAGTAGCGGTAATGTGCGTGACAGAAACCTTCTGAGTCGTTTGTTCTTACGTTCCCTGCGTTTCATGGATGGCATCAGGCCCCGGGCTGAATATCGACCGGCCAGGCAGACCAATCGGAATCGTGCCTCCATTGAGAAGAAAACAGCACTGGCAGGCGCATAGGAGGGGGCATCTTTTGTCTGTTCAGGCGAGTCCTCGCGAGTAGTTCGTACTCACCGGCAGGCAGAACGCCCGTGCTGAATGAGAGCCTGACGGTCGAGAGTTCAGACAGCAAGTGGCGCAGCCTGGGGAAGGTTCTGACCTCACCTCCAGCGGGCAGGGACAACTGGTAGTGCTCGCTCATGGGCAGATAGCGAATTTCGTAATTGTCGAGGCTTTTTGTAAGCCGGGACTGGTCGCCGGTGTTCCTGAGCACTATTTCCATCTGGACATTGAGTGGAACTCCATGGACCAGCGCTTCCCTTGCGTCCCTGCTTAGTTTGAGGTCCTGGTGCAGAGTCGCCTTTACTTGCCCGTCTAGCCATACAGCATCCACCTGCCGGACCTGGAAGTGGCTTCCGGAAACCTGCTTTTCACAACCGGCGATCGTCAAAATGCCAAGCAGGAATAGCAGTAGGGAGGCGCTAAGTGGCTTTACGCACGCAGGCATAAAAAAATCCGTCCATTTCTTCTTCACCGGGCAAAATCTGCCGGCCTACTCCCTGGTCTCTTCCCCAGGGCACGCCCATGGCCATCGACTCGCCATCATCATGTTGTGCCAGAAAGCGCTGGATTTGATTCCTGTTTTCATCGATCAGCACCGAGCAGGTAGCGAAGACAAGGATACCCCCCACCTTCAGCAGAGGCCAGAGCGCGCTCAGTAGTCTTTCCTGCAGATTAATGGCATCTTCCAATTGCCCGGTTGTTCGCAGCCATTTGATCTCCGGATGGCGCCGGATCACGCCGGTCGCCGTGCAGGGTGCGTCCAGAAGTATGCGATCGAAGGGAACTCCATTCCACCAGGCGGCGGGATCTGCCGCATCTGCGGAAAGCAGTGTGAGCCCGTTCCGACCGGTGAAGCCAAGGCGGTCGACGTTTTCATGGATCATCTGGAGGCGGGATTTGCTTTGCTCGACCGCCGTCAAGTCCATGTCCGGAAATCGCTCCAGGATATGACAGGTTTTACCACCGGGTGCGGCGCAGGCATCGAGCACACGAAGCTCTGCCTTCAGATCCAGCAGATCCACGGCAAGTTGTGCCGCCGGATCCTGCACCGAGAAACTACCCTGCAGGAATCCGGGAATAGCGTTAACGGCAGCGGCAGGTGTAATGCGAATAGCATCCGGTGCAAAGGGATGACTTTCAACGCTGAATCCGCTCTCCCTGAGGCTGTCCGGTACTTCAGCATGGGCCGGCCTGGAGCGATTGATGCGTAACCACAAAGGCGCCGCATGGTTGTTGGCATGGACAATCGCCTGCCATTCCTGTGGCCAGTCTGATTGAAATTTGCTAAGCAGCCATTGCGGATGAGCAGCCATCTCCGGACATTTTTCCAATTCGGCCAGTAAGTGCTGTTGCTCTCTCAGGAAGCGGCGCAGCACAGCATTGACCAGGCCGACTGCCCAGGACTTGCCCAGCAGACGTGCACATTCGGCTGTTTCGTGAACTGCCGCGTGTGCCGCTGTGCCGTCCAGCCATAGCTGGTGTAGCCCTATCAACAACAAACGGTTGATGTCCTGGTCGCGGCTCTTCAGGGGGCGGTCAAGCAATTGCCCCGCTAACCACTGCAGGCTGTTCAGCCAGCGGATGACACCATAAGCAAGGTGCCGGGCGAGGGCCCGGTCTCTCGCATCTGGCAGGTTTCCAGTCTCGTCGGCATCCCCCAGGTTCTGCTTGTGGTCCAGTACTCCGGCCAGCGTCTGCAGGGCGGCAAGCCGGGGATTACTTTTGAGGGTTTTTTTCATGCCGCCTGGTCTGATCCACTGATGAGTCGGTCAGGGAGGCTGTTGGCGTTAAGGTATTCGGCGGCGCTCACTCTTCTTCCACCTGGTTTTTGAAGTTCCAGTAAACTCAGAACCTGGTCACCGGTGGCTATATCGATGCCTGCTTTGCCTGTATCAAGTACCGTTCCCGGGGCCTTGCTGTGTGCTTGCCGTTTGTGGGCTGCCAGCCAGATTCTGGTGCGCTTGCCATCGATATCACACCAGGCAACCGGCCATGGGTTGAAAGCCCGGATTCGCCGTTCGAGAACCAGAGCGGCTTCGGACCAGTCTATTCGTGCTTCTGATTTTTGCAGCTTGTGAGCATAGGTGATACCGTTTTCTGCCTGGGCCGCGGCCTCGCGTAATTCACCCCTGGCCAGCGCGCCTAAGCAGTGAAACAGGGATTTGGCGCCCAGCACAGCCAGCCTGTCGTGCAGGGATCCACCGGTTTCACCGACATTTATTTCGATTTTTTGCCGCAGCAGAACCGGGCCGGTATCCAGTCCCTCATCCATCTGCATGATGCATACGCCGGTTTCCTGGTCCCCTGCCTCTATGGCGCGCTGAATGGGTGCGGCCCCCCGCCATCGCGGCAGCAAAGACGCATGGATGTTCCAGCAGCCAAGGGCAGGCACGTTGAGAACCGCTTGCGGGAGAATCAGCCCATATGCGACCACGATGATCAGGTCAGGCTCAAGAGCATTCAGCATTTCCAGTGCATCCGGGTTTCCAAACGTCAGCGGTTGATGAACTTCCAGGCCCGCAGAGATGGCCGCCTGCTTGACAGGGCTGGCCTGTAATTGCCGTCCGCGGCCGGCCGGCCGGTCTGGCTGAGTGAGCACGGCAACCGGCCTGATGCGGTTTGCAAGCAGTTCTTGCAGTGCAGGCACAGCGAAATCGGGTGTGCCCGCATAGACAATCCGTAGGTTCTGAAGCTCAGGCATGCCGATCTACAAACGTGCTCTTGTTGGATTTTTGCTGTCCTGACGCCTCTGCTTTTCGAGTTTCTTTCGCACCATTCGTTGTTTCAGCGGCGACAGGTAATCAACGAACAGCTTTCCCTTCAGGTGATCCATTTCATGCTGCAGGCATACAGCATGCATACCTTCCAGGTCTTCTTCAAAGATTTTCCCGTCCCGGTCCTGGGCGGAAATGCGAATTTTCTCGGGGCGTTCGACTTCCGCATAGATTCCGGGAACAGAAAGACAGCCTTCTTCGCAGGTCTCGCTGCCTTCGCTGTGAAGAATTCGGGGATTGATGTATACACGGGGCTGATCCTGTGTTTCGCTTACATCGAGCACCAAAAGTTGTCTGTGAATGTTCACCTGAGTGGCCGCTAGACCTATTCCAACGGCAGAATACATGGTTTCAATCATGTCATCGACCAATTGACCCAACTCCGGGTCAAATGCCTCAACAGGCTTGGCTACGGTCCTTAAACGCGCATCCGGGAACTCAAGAATTTCCAATCTGGACATATATTTACGGTTGCAAAAAATAATTTAGGTGAACTTTGGCTCAGTATTTATTATGATAGCCAATGGTGAACCCTGTTTACCAGAGTATAAACTGACCGCATCTGACAAGATGGCTGGATGCCTACTAAAGAGGAAGGAACGTGATCAGAAAACTCATTCTCTTCGCCTTTGCGGCTATGCTGACTGGCATAGTCATAGCTCAGGACGTGTCCGTCCGCTCAGATCATCCCGATGAATACGTCGTCGTTCGCGGCGATACTTTGTGGGATATATCGGGGCGATTCCTGGATAAACCATGGCAGTGGCCCGCAATATGGCATGCCAATCCGCAAATCAATAATCCGCACCTGATCTACCCCGGTGACGTGATTTCGCTGGTCTACATCGACGGTGTCCCCCAATTGCGCTTGCGCAGGGGTGGTCCGGTCAAGCTTAGCCCGGGCATTCGCGTTGTTGATGAAGCCATACATGGCGTGCCGTTTGAAAGGATCAAACCCTTTATTCGTGATATTCGGGTGCTTTCACCCAGCGAATTCGAAGGATTGCCCTATATCGTGGCCAACAATGAATTGCGTATGACTGCAACCGTCAGCGACACCACCTACGCCAGGGGCCTAAACGCCCGGGCCGGTGAAGAATACGTCGTCGCGCGCCTGAGCAGTATCTACGATTCATTTGGGGATCCGGCTGAAATCAGGCGTGTTAATCCTCCGAGACACTGGGAGTGGGAGCGGGTTCAAAACGTCTGGGATCATAATAATCATATGTTTGACCCCACGCGGCCCTGGAATCGCAAGCCCAAGAATCCGATCGGGTATGAAATGGTCGAGATCAGCCGCGTACGCGTGACCCAGGCCGGGGATATTTCTGTCCTGGATATACTCCAGGATCGTACAGAAGTAAAACCGGGAGACTTTATACTTCCAGTAAGCGACATGGGGTATGACAAGGTCTTTTACCCGAATGCCATGGACCGCGTTCCAGAGGGCTTAAGGGTGCTTGCAACCTCGGGTCAGAAGGCTGGTGTCGGTCTTTACCAGATCGTCGCCATCAACGCCGGTAGCAGGCAGGGCCTGGAATCCGGTCATGTGTTCTCTGCATTCCGCCAGGGTCTGGATGTACAGGACCGCACGGGTTATCGCTGGGGCAGCTTTTCCACAGAGGCCGAGGTCCGTTTACCCGATGTCTATGATGGCCTGGTGATGGTGTTCAGAACTTTTGACGACATCAGCTACGGTATGGTCGTGAGTGGCAAGCGGGTAGTCGGGCCGTTCGACGCACTGCGCCACCCTGACGAACGCTTGTAAACAGCTGCGGGCAGCCCTCTGCGTGCAGCACGTCCAAAAAGGATTGCTGCCACGAAACAGAGAAATTGGCTAATTGCATTGCGCGCTCCCCGAATGGGGGGCGCGCGCCTTATCCAGCTTGTTGACAAACTGGGCGGTATAGACTCGGTCGTCGCGGCCGGTCAGCCTGCCCTCCGGCAGGCAGGCCTGGATGCTGAAGCCATAGGCGCTATCAGAAATCCCGATTCGTCCCTGCTGGACCTGGACATTAATTGGCTGGCGGAATCTGATCATCACCTCCTGACCTGGGACAGCGACCGCTATCCGGCCTTGCTGAGAGACACACCGTCGCCCCCTGCCGCACTTTTTGTCGAAGGGGACCCCAATGTACTGTGGCAGCCTCAAATCGCCGTCATAGGCAGCAGAAACCCCACGACGGGGGGGCGGGAAAACGCGCTGGATTTTTCTTCTGAACTTTCACGCCAGGGACTGACCATAACCAGCGGTATGGCCAGCGGCATCGACTCATGCGCCCATATGGCCGCGCTGAAAGCCGGCGGCCTGACGGTGGCGGTCACCGGCACCGGCCTTGATCGCGTTTATCCGGCCAGCAGCAGGCAGCTGGCACAGAAAATCCGTCAGCAAGGCGTTCTCGTTTCGGAATTTCCACCAGGAACGGGGGCAAAACGCTCTCACTTTCCATCCAGAAACCGGATCATCTCAGGCTTGAGTCTCGGTGTGCTGGTCATCGAAGCCGGGCTGAACAGCGGTACCCTGATCACAGCGCGCATGGCCGGAAACCAGGGCCGGGATGTGTTTGCTCTGCCTGGTTCGATTCACAATCCAATGTCCAAGGGCTGCCACCGTTTGATCCGTGATGGTGCCCGTCTGGTTGAAAACGTCGCCCAGATAATGGAAGAACTGGCTCCCCTGGCCGGTCAACTGGCAGGACAGCTGAGGAAAGAGTTGGAGACACCAGTGGAGCAGAGTCAGCTTGAGTTTTCAGAGCATGAACCCCAAGTGGAGCAGGATCCTGATTATCGAAAATTGTGGTCCTGTCTTGGCTTCGATCCCAGGCCGATGGACTCGATAATTGATCAAAGTGGATTGACGGCGCGGGCTGTCTCAGCCATGCTTTTGATGCTGGAGCTGAGAGGAAAGGCTGAGGCGCACCCGGGTGGTGCCTGGAGCCGAAAAAAATAATGAGGTCAATAATGAAGGAAAATGTACTCGACGTACTGATGTACTTGTTCGAGAATTATTTTTATGATGAACCCGATGAAGAGCCTGATCGCGCCTCAATGGAGGAAAACCTGCATGAGGCCGGCTTCAGCAACGGCGAAATCGACAAGGCTTTCGACTGGCTGGATGGCTTGGCCGAGCAACGTTATCAACCTGAATTTAAAATGCAGACAGATCAGCCGATCCGGGTTTTTGTGGATTCAGAAATCAGTCGTCTCGATACTGCCTGCCGGGATTTCCTGATGTACCTGTTCAATGTGGGCATCCTGGATGCGCAACGCCGGGAACTCGTGCTCGACCGCCTGCTGGCCCTGGAGAGCGATGAAATCACCCTCGAGGACATCAAGTGGGTGGTGCTGATGGTGTTATTTAATCAGCCCGGCCAGGAAGCCAATTACGCCTGGATGGAAGATCTCATGTTTGACACGGAGCAAGACTACCGCCATTAATAATAAATGCGCTCCGTTTATACCCCCTGATCTGGACGGCGGCATAGCCCGCTTTTATGTGAGGAATTCACTATCAAATTGCTGATCGTAGAATCGCCTGCCAAGGCGACCACCATTAACAGGTACCTGGGAGAAGACTTTCAGGTACTCGCTTCGTATGGTCACGTACGGGACCTGCCATCGAGGGATGGCGCGGTTGATCCTGATCATGATTTTGCCATGACCTACGAATTGAATGAAGGCAGCGAGAAGCACGTCAAGAGTATTGTCAAGGCCGCACGCAAAGCGGAGTCCGTCTACCTCGCAACGGATCTTGACCGGGAAGGTGAGGCCATTTCCTGGCATATCTTTGAGATTCTGCGGGAACAGGGACTCACCGAGAAAATTCCGTTCTACCGCGTGGAGTTTTCCGAAATCACTGAAAAGGCCATCAAAGACGCCGTGAATAATCCACGTGAATTGTCTATGGACCTGGTCAATGCCCAGCAGGCGCGCAGGGCGCTCGATCACCTGGTGGGCTTCAATCTGTCACCGCTGCTGTGGAAAAAGATTCAAACCGGCCTGTCAGCTGGCCGGGTGCAGAGTCCTGCTTTGCGCATGATTGTAGAACGAGAGCGGGAAATCGAAGCTTTCATCGCTCAGGAATACTGGAGTAT
>Ga0055584_100002977_pt1 | contig 16758 bp, 9 predicted proteins | sample OSDHelmetaG_FD_58716 | JGI IMG/M metagenome (GOLD analysis project Ga0055584, IMG submission 58716) | Pelagic marine sediment microbial communities from the LTER site Helgoland, North Sea, for post-phytoplankton bloom and carbon turnover... | ecosystem: Environmental > Aquatic > Marine >... | reverse complement strand
GACCCCATGAACCCCGATTCTCTCACTTAGGCTGGTACTAACATCGGGGGAAGGTCAGCTGTCAACACGGAATTGAACGACGTCTCTAACGCCATAGGTGCTTTAAACCAGACTTATGCCTTCACCGGATTCTGGTCAGGTAGCCGCGGCAAAACTAAAAGCTACGTGATGGGCAGTGAATTTGATGATGCCTTTGATGATTGCGACTTGAACACAAGTTGTGATATTGTCTGTGGTGCTGAAGGGTTGCCTTCGGAAGGCGGATATTAAGATTCGATTTTGCTGACGATTGATCGCCTGGAATGGCTAAGCCTTTTCAGGAATCATCGGGAATTCTTTTCATCAAGCCCCTGTGCGGGAGATATAAAAAAGCGACAGGTTTCCTTTGAAACCTGTCGCTTTCATTTTACATCACATGCGAATCACGAATCAGACTAAGCAGAAACCTTTGGTTTTGCTGGTGCTGATTTTGGATTTGCCTCAGGTTCTGGCTTAGGTTGAGGAACCACTGGTTTGGCGGATTCCCGAGTTTCAGGAGCCAAATTACAATTGCCAGTTGCACAAGCTGTAGTAGGACAGACTGTTGTCGGAACCATCGTACAGACCTCATAAGGAACCTGACGGGCAACACACTTGGACACATAACGCGTGCAGTTTACTGCTACCTGTTTAGGCACGCAACGAGCAACCCGATGTGTTACATTGAATGGAACTTTACGAGTAACGCATTCAGCAACTTTTCTGGTGCATTTCTCAGATACCATTCTGCAAGTTTGTACGGGAACTTTGCGAACTTTTTCTTCACAAACCCATTTACAAGTCTTGTAAGGAACCTTCTGGGCTACAGTCTCTGTGACCCAGCGACAAGTTCGATAAGGAACCTTTGTAACAACGACTTCAGGAACCATTTTACAAACTTTGACAGGAATCTTGTTCACAACTACTTCAGGAACATAGCGTGTGACTTGAACCGGGCAGTTCTGGCGAACTACCTGAGGCACATACTTTGTACAAGGAACCTGACACGCAACTTTACGCAGTCTCCAGACCTTACGACAGGATGTTTTACCTGGAACCTGCACCATACTCATGACAGGTCGTCCACAAGCATCAGTCGACCAGCAAGGACGACATTTGCCCGGTTTGTGAACCTGACGTGTTTCCCAGACACCACGTAAACGATAGACCGTTCGCGAAGTGGTGACCGGTTTCATGACTGTGTAACAACGTTCCTGATTGATGGTTTCCGTAACAGGCCGCATGACTGTCTTGCGACATTCCTGTTCGATGGTTTCCACAACGGGCCTCATGACCGTACGTCGACACTCTCGCTCATGATTTTCCCAGACGGGACGTTGTACCTGATAACTGCAATCACGGTACTTAGTCTCGACCACAGGGCGACGCACTGTGTAACGTTCTTCACGTTCTGATGTCTCGAATACCGGTTTTTGTACCGTGTATTCTTCATCGCGGTAAACGGTTTCATTCACCATGCGATAACAAGTTTGCTGCTTGTCTTCGTAGACTGTCTCGTATTCGGTGCGATAAGCCGTATACTGTTGAGGCTCTAAAACCTGATCGTAAACCGTACGATAGCAAGTTTTGCGCTCAACACGACAAGCCGTATAACAGGCCGTCGGTTGGCAAGCTACTGTTGGACAACAGTTATAGCTTGCTGCTCCAAAATACTTGCAGGCTTCCGCAGAATCATTGACAGCCAGGATTGCCACGCTGGCAAACACTAAGGCTAAAGTGTTTCTCATTTTTCCCCCTCCAAAAAAAGTTTCGTCACATGATGAAAGTGTGCGAGTTCCGACTTTTCATTTCATACATGACTGTCTTCATTATTGACATGACCCGAAAAAAGATGCAAATCAAAAGCTAACGTCATATATGGAAAAAACAAAATCAGATCCTATTGTTACATTTAGCACTCAAGCATAGATCACATAGTTTTGGCAACTTGAGGAAAAAAGGACGATATGCCTCTTTAGTGAAGAGGTGGTGTAGTGTTTCACTTTATAATCGTTATCACCAGTAAAGTTTCACAAATCCAACAACATGCGTACTTAACTCATTGTCAGACATCAACATGAGCTGCAAATACCACACACAATTTTCCATCTGACACCACGCATTAAAACATCTAAATTAGTGGATACATTCAAGTTCCATGCTATTTTGAATGATGTTGTTTTACGTATTCATAATCTTCGGGTGTATCCAGATCAATCAGAATTTCCGGATGATCACATTCAAGTAATACAGGCTGAACCTTTTGCTTTTTCCATAAAGCATTAATTCCTTCATCTTCGTTAAGTAGAAAGATCTCTTTTGAAACCGGCCAACGAAAAAAAGCAGGATGGCCTTTTCGTCCCTGAAAAGTGGGAATCATGCAGGATGCGTTGCAGTTCCCCCAGGCATCGTAAAGCGATGCTAACAGGGCTCTACTGAGTAGAGGATGATCAGCAGGAATTAACAACCAACTATCCTCTTCAGTGGGCTGAGAATGCGTATTGATCCATTCTAAAGCAACGAGAACACTGGCTTTCATATCGGGAGGATCCGTTTCAGGCTGAATCAATTGAACATCCATTCCGGAAATGTGTTCTTCTAAAAGCTGATCATCCTTTCTGGCCACAATGACAGTTTTTGTCACAAAAGAAGTGTTTAATTCACGAACCAATCTTTGGATCACTGTTTCCTTCCCGAGTGAAAGCAATAGTTTGTGTGTACCCATACGGCGACTCTTTCCCGCAGCAGGTATAATGGTGAATAGTCGTGGTGGTGTATTAAAATGGCTCATTTGGATATAATTTCATAAATTAGAGATAGCTTGATTGGTTGATGATCAATAAATCACAAAAAATGTGAGTACTCCCTTTATGTCTGTTTTTGAGGTCGATTTGTGCAAATCTTATTAACAAATGACGATGGAATTCATGCCCCCGGTATCAGGAGTCTGCAAAAGGCCCTGACAGAACTGGGAGATGTAGAAGTTGTTGCACCATTATCTGAGCAAAGTGGAGTGGGCTTAAGTATTACTTATTTGCATCCCCTTATGGTACATCAGGAGTTCGAAGGAGAAAAGCACTGGGGTTGGGCCGTTGCTGGTAGTCCAGCAGATTGTGTGAAATTAGGAATTCTGGAATTCTGTTCCCCACGTCCCGATCTCATTGTGAGTGGAATTAACTCTGGTTCCAATGTCGGAATCAATGTGCTGTACTCTGGAACGGTTGCCGGAGCCATAGAAGGAGCTTTTGCAGGCATCCCATCGATCGCCATCTCAACTGCCAGTAGTTTTTCCAACGATATCAAACCTGACTATGATCGATGCGCAGCGCAGAGTATTCCGATTATAAATAAGTTATTTCAAGATCATTCAGACTCGGGTGGACTGTGGAATGTGAATTTTCCAGAAACCAGACCCGAATGGCCGCGTGGTGTGAAGTGGGTATCTCTGGGAGTCAAACGCCACATCGATGTGATGGAAAAAAGGCTTGATCCACGGGGGCGACCTTATTACTGGAGTGGCCTGGATCCAATTATGAATCATCAGGTAGAAGCAGGGACTGATATCCACGAACTTTCTGAAGGATTTGTGACAGTCACTCCTCTCAATTATGATTTAACGGATCACACAAAATTAGATAAATCATTGACTGTCAGAGCAAACCGGGAGTTCGATTTGAAGCTAGATGAGAAGTCTTTTAATCGCTCTTGAATCAGGTTTTCAGCTATCTTCAATGTTTGACTTTTCCCTGCTCAACAATGTAGGATAATCAAATGAGAGTGAATTCGCACTCAGGGTTATTTTTTATGAGATTTCAGCTTTTGCAATCAACTCTGACTGCATCTTTAATGGAATCGACTCTAAACCAGCCAGCAGATATTGGCTTAGATTCTGCATCAATCAGGCTATTGAGAGGTGAGCAGTGAACCACGGAGATCAGCTCGAAAACGCCCGACCCAGTTCTCGATTATTATCAGAGGCTTTTCCGAAATTGCAATCCAGTGAACTGCTACAGAATATTGTCGAAACAGACAATCAGATTTTACGAAAAATCCTATCCTACACACCTTTGATCATCTGGGTCATTGATCGAGATGGAATCATAACGTTATCGGAAGGTGGTGGTCTCAAGAAACAGGGTTTTCGATCGGAAGACTGGTTAGGAAAGTCGATCTTTCAGGAATTCCCGGATGACCCTGAGATGATTTCACTTTTCAAAAAAACACTCAGCGGAGAAGAATCGCAACATGTAAGAACTATTGGTGATCTTATTCTCGATGTCGAATATACCCCCCTTTATGACGAACACAACGAAATTAATGGTGTTCTGTCAGTGGCTATCGATATCACAGAAAAAGTTTTGTCACAGGAGGAACTGCGTCGCTCCGAAGAACGATTCAGTAAAATCTTCCAGGTAAATCCCATTGCCATGTGTATTACGGAGATCGACACGGGCATATTCGTTGAAGTCAACCAGAATTTCCTAACAGCTCTGCAGTGCAACCGAGATCAAATTATCGGACGAAGTGCATTTGATATTGGCTTTTGGCCCAGTAACGAAAAACGAAAGGAAATGATTGAAAAAGTCATCAATGAAGGAACAGCGCGCGAACTCTATTTTGACTTTCTAATCCCAAACGGGACCCGTTTATGTACCATGCTATCTGCAGTTCAGATTTACTTTCGTGGAGAAAAATTTTTGCTTTCCTGCGTCAAAGACGTGACCAGAGAGCATGCAGCACTCGAAGAACTTGAGAAATTAAATGAGAACCTGGAAGCCAGGGTCGTTTCCCGAACTGCCGAACTGGAACACGCGCATAAAGTTCTGAACGATGAATACACAAAACGAAATCGCCTCTATAGTGCATTGCAACAGACAGAAGCCAGATGGCGCTCTCTGGTAACCAATGCACCCGACACAATCTTAACTCTGGATATTGACGGAATCATTCTTTACATCAACCATAATATCACCTCACCAGGCTACGAAAAAATTATTGGTTCTTCTATTTATAACTACATGCAGCCAAGTGATATTCTCAAAGCAAAATCAATCTTGAAAAAAGTTTTTGAGACCGGATCACCTCAGGTCATGGAAACTGAAGGACTCAATACAAAAGGAAAAAAAACGTTCTATTCATGTCGTGTGGGGGCCATGGTCAGCAATCAAGAAATCTTTGCCGCTATGGTCATTGCAACTGACATTACACAACAAAAACAAGCTGAACAGGAATTAGTCAGACGTCGTGCTGAACTGGCACATCTTTCCCGCCTCTCAACAATGGGAGAACTAGCTGCAGAATTATCGCATGAATTAAATCAACCACTGGCTGCCATTAATAATTATACAAATGGCTGTATCCGTCGAATTCGCTCTGAGACAACCAGCCTTAACAATCTGGTCGAACCGTTGGAAGAAATCTCTCGCCAGGCTCAACGGGCCAGTGAAACAATCAAACGCCTGCGCCGCCACGTCCAAAAAAGTGAAGTAGAACATAAACCACTTGATTGCAATCTGGTGATTGAGAATTCCATTTCACTCCTCGAACATGAAATCCAGAGAAATTTCATTTCCATGCATTTGGAATTGAATCAGAAACCGTTGGTAACAACTGGAGACGCCATTCAAATTGAACAGGTTTTAGTCAATCTGTTATTAAATGCCATTGAAGCGATGCTGGAGTTACCCGCCAGTGAAAGAAAACTGGTTATAGAATCAGACCAAGATGATGGAAGTCTGGTTATTTGTGTAACAGATAGTGGAGTAGGTTTGAAAAAAGGCGAAGAAGAATCTATTTTTGAAACTTTCTATACTACCAAACAAAAAGGGCTAGGCGTCGGTTTATCCATCAGCCAAACTATCATAGAAACTCATGGAGGAAAATTATTTCCTCGCAGAAATCAAAAGGGAACGAGTTTTATTATAACTCTTCCGATAACCAATGGAGACTATAACCGTGGTTCCTGAAATCGTGATGCAACAAGAAGCAACCGTGTTCGTGGTTGATGATGACCCCGCGATTCGAAAGTCATTGCGGTGGTTAATTGAGTCAGTGGGTTTAAAAGTAGAAACTTTCGAACTGGCAAGCGAGTTTTTGCAGAGTTATCTGCCCGATTCCCCCGGCTGCCTGGTAGTTGATGTCAGAATCCCGGGAATGAGTGGATTGGAGTTACAAGAAAAACTCAGAGAACGGGGGTATGACATTCCCGTAATTATCGTATCAGGGTATGGCGATGTTCCGATGGCCGTCCGCGCCATGAAAGCAGGCGCCGTTGACTTTCTGGAGAAGCCCGTTAGTGATCAAGTCTTACTGGATTACATTCAAAAAGGAATAGAACGCGATATTGAATCCAAACAGAACCGTTTACTAAATAAAGAACTTGTGGAACGCAAATGTTCTCTGACACGTCGAGAACATGAAGTAATGGAACATGTAGTATCTGGACTTTCCAGTCGTGAAATTGCAGATTTGTTGAACGTCAGCTGCAAAACAGTAGAAGCACATCGAGCCAAAATCATGAAAAAAATGAAAGTCAAAAGTGTTCCAAAACTGATTCAAATGGATTTGCAAATAAAAGGACACTCTGCACCGAAACTCAACAACTAGAGTAGAGTGCCACTCACATACAAATGCATCTCGCTACTTTAACGATGAGTCGATCCAATCAAAGAACTCTACAATCATCTGACTTTGAGCAAATCAGTGGACGGATCGCTATCAAACACAAAATCAAAAATGCTCCTTGAGCATTACAAACAAATTTCACATTTCGACTGGAACAAATTTGAACACTCAATCTGAATTGATATTGAATGACGTTCCTGTCTGTGACACGTTTGCAGAAGCGTTCACAACTGTAGGAACACGGATTATTGTAACTGCTTTGACAGAGTCCTGGGTCAGGATTGCGGCTGCTGAAGTGTGTGGGTATGCCACAAGTGTGATTGCCTGCGATGCGGAAGCAGGCATTGAAAAGTATTTAACATCCAACGAAAGCCCCGATGGACGCCCTGGAGTGAGTTTGATGATGTTTGCCTTCAGTCGGTCTGCTTTGGAAAAAGCAGTGATCAATCGAGTTGGGCAATGTATTCTCACCTGTCCTACCACAGCCTGTTACTCAGGAGTTCCGGATTCGGGAAAAGATAAGAATATTGCCTTGGGAAATCAGTTACGTTTTTTTGGCGACGGATTTCAAGTTTCAAAAAAATGGGATAATCGTCGTCTCTGGAGAATTCCGGTAATGGACGGTGAATTCGTTTGTGAAGATCAGGCTGGTACGTTTAAAGGCGTAGCAGGTGGCAACCTCTTGATTTGCGCAACAGACCAAAAAAGTGGATTACTTGCTGCAGAAGCGGCCGTTTCATCCATGCAGAAAATAGAAAAGACGATACTCCCCTTTCCCGGTGGGATCGTCAGAAGTGGTAGCAAAGTTGGATCACGATATTCCAAATTAAAGGCGAGTACGAATGATGCTTATTGCCCCACACTTCGCGCACAGACAAATTCAGACTTACCTGAAGGAACAGGCTGCGTATATGAGATTGTGATTGATGGTGACTCATTTGATGCGGTGCAACAGTCAATGCAAACCGGTCTGAAAACAGTTTGCCAACAACCCGGTGTCCTGCAGATCACAGCCGGTAACTATGGAGGGAAGCTGGGCAAACACCATTTTCACCTACGAGACCTAATTGAATAAACCTTTTACCAATAACAGTTTAAGGAAAAACAACCTAGTCTTCAGTCCTGAAACTTTCAGAGATCAGCATTTCCTGTTCGAACTGGTGGCTTCTACCTGATCCGGTTGCCGGACTGGCACTGGCAGCTCGATATATGCCTTTTAAAGGATGACGGCCAAATAAATTTCCTTTGAAGTGACAATAAAGAAATTGCCAGGCCCCCATGTTTTCGGGTTCTTCTTGAACCCAGTACACGGGAGTTCCTTCAGGATAAGGAGCCAGCGCTTGTTCAAGATCTTGTTCGGGAACAGGGTAAAGTTGTTCCATCCGAACAATGGCAACATCATCACGTTCGTCCTGCTTACGATGCTCATTCAAATCGTAGTAGATTTTCCCGCTACAAAGTAATATGCGACTTACCTGCGTGGGATCCAAATTCGTTGTATTGGATATCACTTTGTAAAATGATCCCGATTTCATTGAATGGAAGCTGGAAACGGCGTCACGATGCCTGAGTAAGCTTTTGGGTGTCATGACGATTAAAGGCTTGCGCCATTTGCGAATTACTTGACGACGTAACAAGTGGAAAAACTGATCCGGTGTTGTTGGCACTGCAATTTGGATATTATTTTCAGCTGCCATCTGCAGGAATCGTTCATAGCGGGCACTGGAATGTTCGGGCCCCTGCCCTTCAAATCCATGGGGTAATAAAAGCACGATACCACTATAGCGCTGCCATTTATCTTCAGCACTGACAATAAACTGATCGATAATTACTTGGGCAGCATTACAGAAATCGCCGAACTGTGCTTCCCAGATAATCAGACCATCAGGACAGTCTAAACTATATCCATAATCAAAGCCAAGAACTCCTGCCTCCGATAGCGGACTGTTTACAATCTCGAATTTCCCCTGTCCCTCAACCAGATGCTTGAGAGGCGTATATTTTTTCCCTGTTTTGGCATCATGCAGAACTGCATGGCGATGGCTAAAAGTACCACGCTGTGCATCCTGACCACTTACTCGAATTCGGTACCCTTCTGTCAGCAGTGAAGCAAATGCCAGACTCTCTGCTGCGCCCCAATCCAGCCTTCGCTCTCCTTGTGCCATATTTCTTCGAATATTTAATAATCTTTCAATTTTCTTATGTGGTGAAAAACCCTCGGGATACTCAGTCTGCTTCAACAAAAGATTTTTCAGATTTTCTTCTGGAACTCCTGTATCAATCTGGTCAGCAGGTAGCTCAGCACCTCCTCGATAACCAGCCCAGATTCCTGCCGGCAGTTCAACTGTGTGAGGATAATTTTCTACGCGAGCAGCAGATAATTCTGACTCAAGATGCGAAATACTCTCTTCTCGTAAACGGTCACCATCTTCTTGAGTGACTGATTTGCGTTCCAGCATGCGTTGTAAAAAGCTATCCCGAACGGAGGCATGTTTCCTGATCGTCTCATACATACGAGGCTGAGTGAAGGAGGGCTCGTCCCCTTCGTTATGACCTCTTCGACGATAGCAATACATATCAATGACAACATCGCGATGGAACTCTTTTCGAAAATCCATTGCCAGTCTGACAACTTGCGCTACTGCTTCCGGATCTTCACCATTCACATGAAAAATGGGGATCTGCAACATTTTGGCAACGTCAGTTGCATATGTTGATGACCGACTCTGCACAGGGTCGGTTGTAAACCCAATCTGGTTATTGACGATGACATGAATTGTCCCTCCCGTGCGGTACCCTTTTAATTCACTCAGATTCAAGCTTTCCTGGACCACACCTTCTCCAGCAAACGCAGCATCTCCATGAATCAGTAAAACCATACCCTTGGTTCGGTCAATATTCTCCCAGCGATCCTGCTTCGCACGCATTCGTCCCATTGCAACCGGATTGACGAACTCCAAATGGCTTGGGTTAAAGCAAAGGGTCAGGTGGACATTGTGTCCTGATTCAGTCATCCAGTCGGAACTGTAACCTAGATGGTATTTGACATCGCCACGACCAACACTCATCTCCGGAACCGAGTCCTCGTATTCGCGAAATATTTCACGAGGTTTTTTGCCCATAATGTTTGTAAGCACATTCAGTCGGCCTCGATGCGCCATGCCGAACACGATCTCATCAACTCCTTGTTCACCGGCTTTCTCAACAGCAAGATCGAGCAGTGGAATTAAACTTTCTGCGCCTTCCAACGAGAAACTTTTTAATCCTACGTACTTCTTTTGAATGAATTCTTCGAACACAACCGCATCTGTTAAACGACCCAAGATCCGCAGCGCTTCAGGGCGTTCAAATTTGAGAAAGTTGGCTGTACTTTCCATTCGGTTTTGTAGCCACTTACGCACGTGCAAACTGTCGATGTGCATAAACTGCGCACCAATCGAACGACAATACGTATTACGTAACCATTGTATCATCTCGCGCAAAGTGCGCTGAGAAGGGCCACCGAAGTTTGATGTGGAAAAGATACGATCGTAGTCTTTTTCCGAAAAGTCATAAAATTCAGGCATTAACTCTGCAGGTGTAGCCTTACTTTTTCCCAGTGGATCTAAAGAAGCAAGAATATGTCCCCGCACTCGAAAATTACGGATGAGTTGATCCAGACGTTCCTGCCGATCAGCAATTTTCATCGTCTGACGGTCAGATCCTCCCGAGTTCTGCTTTCCGGGAGGATTAAACATTGTATGACGTTTGAAGGAGGGACTGAAATTGGGCTTGCGGTCCTGACGAGTGAGTTTATATGGAAATTTGGCAAAGTAATTCTGCCATTCCTGAGAGACCGAGCCTGGTGACTCGAGATAGCTCGAATACAGAGATTCGACAAATATCAACGATTCCGAACTCACTTCGTTAACAATCTCTTCCGGCAGCTGATTTACCGGGTGACCATTGCCATCAGAGTACGATGAAGCAGTTTCTTGTTTATCAAGCATTTCGCCCTCTCCGGGCTTAGAGACGAACTTCCGGGCAATGCAATTTGAATGCCTACTCGACACTTAAGATCAAATGCTCTGTCACGTGAATAAGTTCTAAACGTGTTTCTTCTACAATATCTTATTAGATCAGAGATTTAAAGCTCTCCACTCTAGTTGACTTGCGCTGTCAGTATGAAAGTTACCAAACTCATTTTCCCTTTCCTACTCAATTGATGCTAAACTTTTATTCAAAATCTAAGGAAAAATCAGAATAATGGGTATGAGTGCGCCCCAGGCAAGGTTGCAATGCACACAAGTACTCTCAAGTACATCCCACAACGAACCTGACAATACCTCTCGTCTGATAATAATGCTTCGACAGGCTCTGGACACTCTTAAATTGCCCCTGCTCGAAATTGAAAATTGGGGTACTCTTTTAGCGCACAAAAAAAACCGACTCCGATGAATTTTTCCATCGGGTCGGTTTTTGATGTAAATTGAGCCAAAGGCTGAATTATGTCAACACTAAGGCTTTTGACCTACAACTCGTTTACGGATATCTGTTTCCAAGACTCCGAAGGCCTGTTCATGGCGTTGTAAAGCCATAGAAAGGGCACTGAGCAATCGCTTGGCGGTGAAATGATTCAGAATAATTCGCTGACCAACAGTGATCTCAGTGTTGGCTGGATCCAGCGGTTGTGGATTTAACCCCAGGTCCAAAATCAATTCTTCTGGAGTACTGGATACCCGGCAGAAGTTGGCATAGCTGGCTGCGACATTATCGTCATTCACTTTGACCTGTTGCTGTTGCTGAGCTGGAGCGGCTGCTTCTGGTGCTGCGGGCGTTTCTTCAACTGGTTTGTCATCTTTTTTAGCACTCACGCTTGTTTTCTCCTCAATCTAACAAATTCTTAAGAAGTTATTGGTTCCAGAAATTGGGACCTGAACTGATTTGGATTGTTAATTGCCTTTTTGAAAAAGCAGCTCAACCCACATATTAAATGTGATGTCCTGATTCGCTCTAAGACTCCTGAAACATACCATCACGCTGTTCAGTATTCAAGAAAAGAAAGGGTAGACTTACAAACTCTTTTAAGACTGCCATTAAGGTCTAACGAAATTGACTGTATGTTGACAAAACACAACCTAATTGCCCAGTCTCCCTACAGCAGCCATTTCAATGAAACCTGGAATGAAAAAGCCCTTATGGGACCTTTCAGATCCCAGAAGGGCTTGGATAAAACAAACTTTATCAAATACAAACTTAGAGAATGGGGCCAGCCCAATCAGAGAAGACATCATCAAACCCAGCATCAAGTTGTTCACTGAATTCTGAACGATCGTGATCGGTCTTGTTCAGATCAGTATCCTCAAGTCCGGTATTTTCTCCTGTATCAACAACTGCCAACCCATTTAGACGCAGATCGCTGAGCAGTTCATCGCTGAAATCTTCCAGAACAGTCAGGTCCAATTCATCCTGGCCCAATTTTGATGGATTGAGATTCAAGTGGTTCAACGTCAGACTGATCTGTGGAAGACTGCTTTCATTCAATTCTGTCAAGCTGTTGGAAATGGTAACTACGCTTGGTTCCAATGTCGCGACCGGCTCTAACAATGTTCCTCTATCAGAAACGTCTGAAGTTCCGGTCACTTCAGTCTCAAGCCTGACAGGCAGATTGGCCATCAGAGGAGCATTCACACCAACCAGAATTTCGAAACTTCCACTGGCAGCCGATTCATGTGCGGCCTGCAGAATGAGTGCATCCAATATGGAAGGTAATTTTCGAACTCCTGGATCCAACGTCGCATTCATGACATCGCCGGCATGAACAGTTTCGTCCAAATGCAAACCATCATTAGTCAGTGTGGCCTCAAATCCGCTACCGACGAAGCTCAAAGTCCCGCCCACACCAGATTCAACATGACTCTGGAATGGTGCATAGGTTTGTGTAAAGCCGGCAACGTGACCAATTTCGTGCAACAATACGGTAAGCAAGTCGTAACGGCCGGCTGCATCGGAATTAGCGTCAGCTGTATAAGAGACTCCCCCTTCCAGTTCAGTTCCACCAAAGGCGGTTGTGTCGATGTCAGAATACCAGCCCAAACCGGCGGCATCATCATCCAACGTCACAATTCCGGCAACAGGAAGCCCCTGTTCATCGACGGCAGTAATCTGCCCTTCACCCAGCTGGGTACCACCCAGATCGGTAATCACTAATTGAACGTCAAGTGGTTGTTCAAGACCCAGTGCATCCTGCCACATTCCCAACGCAACATCCATCACTTCATCAATGGATGAATCACCGGTGATATTTGTTGTCTTTCCATACCAGCGTTGCAGGAAGTTGGCAGGATAAACAACATCTCGATCCCCACCTTTGGATACGCCATAGTTGCTTGCAAAATAGGTCAGATCTTTAAAGTTGACTGATCCACTCTTGTCTGCATCCAGAGCCCAGACATACGGTGAGTTTGTATCAAGAATATTCTGACCGTAGATGGAAGCCAAGATCATCAAATCACGGAAGTTGATCGTATCATCGTCATTCACATCATAGGCGATCGCCCACAGATCCGTTTCTGGTGCATCACTGACAACAATATTTGTTTCGACATCATCAGTCAGGCCGATGCTGACATTACTCAGTGACAGACCTAGTGCATGCGGGCCAATGAACTTGTCTTCGAAGTTAATCGAAACATCATCTTGTTCCAGTGATTCAAACTTCACACGCGCCAACAGGGCTTTATGGCTATTACCCGCTTTCTCACCGCGGGCAATTCCACTTAATGAAGTCACAACACCAGTTGCATCGTTGATCGCGGCATTACCGGTTTCAGCAAACTGGGCACCGAACTCAATCGCAGTCGCAGTGAAGAAGTTGGTATTATAATTCAAATCAACAACAGCGTCTGTAATGCCTTTGGCATCCGCGGTCTCTACAAATACTTCAACCCAGAAAGAACTCCACTCATCAATCCAGGTGTCACTGCCCGGCAAAGCGTCTACACGACCACCGGAATCCAGCTCCGTCTGATTTCGAACCACCACCATATCAACGGCCGTTCCCTCGGTGAGAGGTTCTGCTGCATCAGCAGAAACGGTACCATGCAGTGGTGCAGCAATTGCATCCGACACGGTAATCGTCAGGTCATAACTGCCAACACCAGATTCATCAACACCGGCCGGACGCCCGACAGCATTTGTGGGGTCATAGGTCGCAGGATCATCATTATCATTCCATGCACTGATTCCGACATAATAGAAGCCAGATGTTGCTGCCGTGAATTCAACATACGAGTCCAAACCTCCAGAAAAGACCTCAAATTCATCCGGAGCTAAATCATCATCTGAATAGGCAACTTCGGCCCCAGACGCATCGAAGATCCGCACGATACTATCAAGCCCTGTCTCAAACATATCGGCGTCCACATCCACAATCACCGTGGTGCCTGCATCCAGCTGAACCTGGAACATGTCTACATCTGACAATGGATCAGCGATTGTACTGTTGTTTCCGATGATACCCTGATAAACCTCAGTTCCCTGAGCGGCATCAGACAAACCAGTCGCTTCCGACGTCCCGATGGTCTCGCCGAATTGATCTCCCTCATCTGTGTAGTACATCGAAGTGACAGAACCAACAAAGTTCAGAACCACATCATCGCCACCCGATGTCGTAAAGCTCACCGTACGACTGACGGGAACAATCAGTTCAAATTCTCCCATGGAGACTTCTGTCAGTTTTGCCTGATTCCAGGAAGACAAACCAGTGGGAGCTGCAATCATCGGATCGAAATAGGTCATTGTCAGGTTACTGGCTACATCTGAGCTGTCATCAATCACAAATTCATTAGGTAACGTAACGATCGAATCGATTTGACCATTCGTCAGAATCCAGTCTTCTGTAATATCAAAAAGACCACTCATACTGAGTGCTTGCTCACTGGAAAAGACATTGGCAATCGCGTCACGGATCGCCGTGCTCAAGAGACCATCCGATCCGGGTATCAATTGACGCCCCACCAGGCCGAAATCAGCTAAGTCAGAATCACCGAACTCCCCCGTTGCATCACGTTCTGGGCGAGCCTCTCCCGCAGGATTGACCTCGACTGTCGAATCAACAATTTGAATCGTAGTGGGACTGTTAAAATCATCGACAACAATATCCAAACGACCGCTCAGACTGGTGCTGTCTGATCCGATAGATTGTGGATCCAGATCCAAAATGACACCGCTACCTAAATCGACGGTTCCCGTAACCGAAATACTGCTCTGATCTGTCTGAATAAAGAACTCTGATGTTGCGACATGTGTGACATCAGTCCCGATAAGGGAAATCTGGCTTAGATCAACCTCTCCACCACGAAAGACAGCATCGTCCAGAGGAGTAATATCAATTGTGTACTCGACCGGATCAGCATTGGGAGTCGGTGCAATCGCCTGGAAAGTTGCATAACCGACTCTCGCATAGCCATTCGTTGCAAACCCAGGAAGCACTGTTAATCCATTAAAGTCTGCAACCTCACCACCTATGTTATCGGGAAAGCTAACACTCGTTAGTAACCCAAAGGCGGATGCCTCACCGAACATGTTAGAGTCAATTCCAGTAGCAGCTCCGATATCATCCCAGAGCAGATCAAGCAGGACCGAGGTGATATCAGCCGTCTCTGTTGTTTGTCCAGCCAATACCTGAGCTAGTTGATCACTGAGCCAGATTTCGACAACATACTCCGATCCATCAGCATATTGCGTAATTTCTGAAGGGAGATTTCCAATACCATCCACTTCTGGTGAAACCATTATATTGCCACCAGATGCTAAACTCGTGGCACCGGAACTCAGCTCTACCTGAATCGCGAGATCTCCATTGTAGAGTTTATCGATAATGTTACTGGTTAAATCTTGACCGGGCTGTTCACCAGTCGCGGCCCATGTACCGGTCAGAGTATCTTCGACTGAGTCCACAGTAGGACTGTCGTCACCTATCCCTGAAGAATGGAACACGGTAAACAAGACTGCATCGCTATTTGCTGTATCAATAATTCGAACTGCTGTCAAATTATCGTTGGCGTCACCTGGAGTCTCTGTCCCGTCAATATCCAGTATATATCCCTCTAAAAAGATTGCATAATCGAGATCCTGTAAACCATTGGTCAACTGAAATCGTGCTCCACCTGGAGGGCCACCAAAAGATGCTTCCGACCGGAAAAAGGTAAAGTCACGGCCTGTAGATGCGGTTGGCCGGGCGATCAGACGAATTTCTGCTGTCGCCTGAGGATCAGGGGTTAAGATAAATGTCTCTAAAACATCCGGGGAAAGCCCGTCACTTGAAGTGGCTCTCACTGTAATTTCTACCGGCAGTCGAACTTGTTCTGAACTGTAGTTACTATAGGTAATGTTTAAGTCACTGCCAGAGATAAATGCATTATTCGCCCAGAAATTAGCGGGTAATGCGCCTCCCCCCACTAAGGTCGCGTCTTCAACCTGATAGGTAATGGTATCACCGGCATCCGCATCATCAAAGTGATTATCAAGGTCAATGACTTCTGTTGTCAGACCATCCCGAGAGATATCAGGAAGAGGCGTTGTCAGCATTAGTAATTCATTACTTCCCGTAATGGTAACTGTCACTGTCGCTGTATCCGTCGAAGAGTGTCCATCATTGATCGTGTAGGTAAACGTGTCTGTTGCTGTATCAGTAGGTGTTGTTAAACCATTGAACTGACCGTTCGGGTCGTATGTGATTGTTCCATTGGGAAGCAGTGTCAGGATTGCCCCTGATGTTAAATTAAATGGGACATTCTCCAGGATGGGCGTAGTAGTAATGACGGTATCTGAGATATGAGTCACAGTCAAAACATCATTCGTATCAGGATCCACATCAGGACCATTCCCATTGTCAATTCGCACATCGATTACAAGCGTTACATTCTTGCTGGTGGTCACATCATCATCGGCAGCTGTGACTGGATCATTCACACCAGTAATTGTGAGATTCACGGTTGCTGAATCGGTACCACCCTGACTGTCTGTAATTGTGTAGGTGAAGCTGTCGCTACCATCAACGCCGTCAGACAGAGATTCGAAAGCACCATTTGGATCATAAGTAAAAGTACCATTCGCATTGAGCGTCAACAAAGC
>Ga0055584_100002976_pt1 | contig 16762 bp, 10 predicted proteins | sample OSDHelmetaG_FD_58716 | JGI IMG/M metagenome (GOLD analysis project Ga0055584, IMG submission 58716) | Pelagic marine sediment microbial communities from the LTER site Helgoland, North Sea, for post-phytoplankton bloom and carbon turnover... | ecosystem: Environmental > Aquatic > Marine >... | reverse complement strand
CTAGGTGACTCACTACTTCCCTAACAAACTCTTTGCGTGAGCTTTAGCCGACTTGGCATCGCCTCCCAGCATACGTGCCAGCTCGGCGATCCTATCATTCCCATCGATTGTCTGAAGACGGGAGCGCGTACGATCACTAGCAAACTCCTTCTCGACCACACAATGCCCATCAGCGAGCGCTGCCACCTGAGGCAGGTGTGTGATGGAAATCACTTGGTGGTTCTTGGCAAGCTCAGACATCTTCGCGCCGACCGCACTGGCAATCTCTCCACCAACGTTGGCATCGATCTCATCGAAAACGAGGAGTGGTATCGCATCCTGTTTGGCCAGGGCGCTCTTGACCGCCAGCATGACCCTGGCCATCTCTCCACTGGAGGCGATGATACGCAATGGCTTCGAGGGTTCGCCTGGATTTGGCGCGAAGATGAAATCGACCGTCTCGGCACCTTGTGGAGCAGGAAACTCAAAGGGCACGAGATCGATCTCGATCTTCGAGCGCTTGAACCCCAAATCTTTCAAATGATCCGCTATGCGCCGCGAAAGCTTTGGCGCGGCAGCTCGTCTCGCTTGGGTGAGTTTCACCGCCTTGCTATCCACCGCTTTGCGCACCTTCTTGAGATCACTCTCAAGCTTGGCAATGGCATCTCCACGGCCTTCGATCTTGCTGAGTTTAGCTACAGCACGTTCACGAAAGGCGATGACTTCTTCGATCGTGTTGCCGTACTTGCGCTTGAGCGTCTCCAGCAGATTGATGCGATCCTCAATCTCACTGATTTCTTTCGGATCAATCTCCAGATCCTCCACATAGCTTCGTAGCGATCCTACCATTTCCTCTAACTCGACCTGCGCACTGTCAAACTCGCGGGTAAACTCGGATGTCTGGGGATCAGTCGATTGAAGATCTCGAATTAGCCTCGCTGAATCGGCTAACTGATTAATCACACTGGTGTCACTGTCGGCCAACTGATTGAGAAGCTTTCCAGTGATAGACATCAGATGCGCGGCATTCGACGCAACCTGGTGCCGCTGCTCCAACGGGCCGACTTCGTCTGGCTTGGGATCGGCATCGCCGATGTCTTGTATTTGGAACCGCAAAAGATCGATCTCTTGCTCATTCGCCCGCTCGCTCGTGGAGAGTTCTTCCAATTCTTTGGCAAGCCCGGCCCATTTTTTGTAGGCCTCCACATAGTTTATTCGCACCTTCTCAGAACCAGCAAAGGCATCCAACATATTCAGCTGACGATCTTGAGAAATGAGCGACTGATGATCATGGGGGCCATGCAGGTCTACCAAGAAATGCCCTAACGCTTTGAGCACGGTCAACGTCGCAGGCGAGCAATTGATGAACTGCTTGCCACCGCTCTTTGCCCCAATGACACGCTTGATCACCAGCTGATTGTCCTCACAAGGCTCGAATCCGAACGCCTCCAACTGTTCATTCACCAAGGCGACGTTGGGTAGCTCAAAAACAGCTTCGACCGTGCAGGCCTCCGTCCCTGTTCGAACGAGGCTACGATCCGCACGATCACCCAGCACCAATTTGATCGCGCCAACGATGATGGATTTACCAGCACCCGTCTCACCCGTCACGCAGACGAGGCCATCGCCGAGCTCCCAAGTAAGAACATCGACGAGCGCGAGATTGGTGATTTTGAGGACGGAGAGCATGTTGATTTCTCGGGCGGCGAGCTTAGATAAACGCAGAGTTCATTGCAACCTCGACCTTGAATGGAAAAGCTGCGCGTCACCTTTCTCGGCACGGCCACCTCAATCGGGGTCCCGGTCATTGGGTGCGATTGTGACGTGTGCCAATCTTCAAATCCACGCAACAAGAGACTCCGTTCCTCTATTTACGTCGAGACAGATGCCTGTTGTTGGATCGTCGATACCGGCCCCGATTTCCGCACGCAGTGTCTCAGAGAGAATATCCGCCGAGTGGATGCCGTCCTCTACACGCATTCGCACATAGACCATGTGGTTGGATTCGATGATCTCCGACGGTTCACGTTCGGGGACGTGGATCTTCCGCTCCATGCGACCAAATCGTGTCTGGCTGATCTCAAGCGCATGTTTTCCTATGCCTTCAATGGTGAGAATTGCTATACTGGCTATATCAAACCAGCCCCGCATGAGATTACCGGGCCCTTTCAGTTGGGCGAATGTGAGGTGATTCCACTCCCTGTCGACCATGGGAAAGTAGAAACGATCGGCTTTCATTTCCAGCTCCCTGGAGGCCTACGGTTTGGCTACGTCAGCGATTGCAAGACCCTCCGCCCAGAGACCATCGCGGCGCTAGAAGGCGTTGACGTGCTGGTCCTCGATGCCCTTCGATTCACGCCTCACCCGACTCACATGAATTTTGAAGAGGCGCTCGCCATGTCTGCCCGGCTCAGCGCTGGGGAAACGTGGTTCACTCACTTTAGCGACGAGATAGACCATGAAAAGGCACAAGCCACGCTTCCCAAAGGAGTGGCTCTGGCCTATGATGGCCTCAAGTTAGAAATTTGATCATGTTAGCCCTTCTCAAATCCTCATCCGTGCGCTTTGTCCTTGTCTTGGCGGCAGGCGTGTCGCTCGTGCAGGCGAAAGACTCCGTTTACTCAAAATCGACCATCGTCGTCTATAACAAGAACTTCCCAGGCTCTGCCGAAATCGCAGCTCACTATATTTCGCAGCGAGGCATCTCAAAGGGCAACCGCATAGCTCTCGATTGCTCATCTAATGAAGTTATTTCCCGAGCGGAATTTCGCGAATCCATCGAACGGCCTCTACGAAAGCTCTTCACTGAGAAGGAATGGTGGACCGTTCAGAATAACGCCGGACGCCCGAAAGTTGTCGAGAACAAGATGCGTGTCCTTGTTCTGATTCACGGCATGCCGTTGAAGATTAAGGATACAAGTCCAGAACCTCGCCCTACCAATGCCGCTAAAATGCAAACGGACGCGGCTAGCGTTGATTCCGAGCTGGCTCTGCTTGGCCAGTTCAACGAACGGTTGCCGGGCTGGCTCCCTAATCCATACTTTCGCCAAGAGAAATCGTTCGGAGATGCCGGGCTGTCAAACCTCATGCTGGTTGGTCGCGTGGACGGTCCCAAAGTCGTTGATTGTCGACGCATGATCAATGATGCATCTGAGATCGAACGCACTGGCCTCTGGGGTTTTGCCTACGTGGATCTTGCGAAGAAGACTAACGGCGGATACAAGCAGGGAGAAGATTGGCTTAACAATGTCGTGACTCAATGCGAACGCGATGGCATTCCAACAATCGTAGACGCGAATAACTCGAGTTTCCCAAGCCACTATCCGATGGACGAAGCCGCCCTCTACTTTGGATGGTACGCGCGCAATGCAAATGGGCCCTTTGAAGACCCTAACTTCAAACTCAAGAAAGGCGCCATTGCCGCTCATATCCACAGCTTCAGTGCTCTTACACTACGCAGCGAGACGAATGAATGGACAGGCCCACTGGTGCACCATGGAGCAGCCGGAACACTTGGGAACGTTTATGAACCCTTCCTCACAGGCACGACGCATCTAGACGTCTTCTTACAACGATTGCTCGAGGGTTACACGCTGGCTGAAGCAGCCTACATGGCAACGCCATACCTCTCGTGGATGAGTGTTGTCGTGGGGGATCCCCTCTATCGCCCCTACGATGGCTTTCGAACATACGAGCCACAGTTCTATCGAAACGACGAAGCATTGCACTATAAGACTTACCACGTAGCGACCAAGCTTTGGGATGCCAATCCTCCACAGTACCAACGTAAGTTAGAAGCAGCCACCTCGAATCACAAGACCGGCTTCTATCATGAGGCTCAAGCAGGCCGTTTACGCACTGCAGGATCTCGCAATGGAGCCATTGGTTTGTTGAGGAAAGCCAAGGATAAGTATCTCAGAGCCGAAGACCAATTTCGAGTCGACCTGCAGATAGCAGACATGGAACGACTCCGAAACAACAAGCCTCGGGCAAAAGAAATGCTTCGGGCAATGGAGGCTTCCGCAGAATACAAAGCACTGCCCAGGTACAAATCCGTCAAAGCATTACTGAATCAGTTAGACCCTCCCGGTCCTGCTGGCTCATAACGAGCCAAGCGGCTATCGAACGATGAAGTCCGCTGCATTCGAGCTGGCTGGAGCAGCACGCTACGCCACTCTTCGAGAGCAACTGCGGGAGGCCGGGGCTTCAAGCGTCCAGGATGGCGCGGTTCACTTTTCTGAACTCGAACTGCAAAGCCTCTGGTTCGCAGGAGCGTTGGGACGTCAGTTCGTCACGACAGCCGGGCAACAGGTAGAGGTTACCCAGTTCGGCCACTGGAATCACTCAGCAGGCCCCGACTTCACCGATGCAGCGGTGTGCGTGGATGGTAAGGAGGTTCAGAGAGGAGCGATCGAACTGGATCCCGATGTCCGCGATTGGGAGCGGCACGGCCACGGGGAGAATCCTCAATACGAAGACGTCGTACTCCACGTCTTCTTCGAAACGGGCCCAGAACAATTCTACACACGCACGCTAAATCATCGTGAAGTTCCCCAGGTGCGACTGGAGCTAGAGAATTTTGAAGAACTCGGCACCCACAGCTATGTTCCCGCTGATGCACATCTAGGAAGGTGCTCTTACACCTTCACAGAATTAGATGATGCCCGTATCCACACGCTCTTGGAGGCTGCTGCGCAATTCCGGCTGGAACGGAAAGCCAAACGCCTCAATCGTGTCCGTGAAATCCATGGCATCGATCAAGCCCTCTTTCAGGGGCTTGCTGAAGCCTTGGGCTACCGGAACAATGCCCTCCCCATGCGCGTGCTTAGCCAGCGAGCCCCCCTATCACTACTCCAGACGCGCGACGGGACTGAAGCAATCGATGCCCTCCTCTTCGGATTGGCAGGCTTTCTCGAAGGCGAACGCCATGTCGAATCTGACAGTGAGAGCACGACAGCCTATCAATGCAGTCTCTGGTCACGCTGGTGGCAGGACCGCAATGACTGGGCGCCCCATGCCTCTCGACCTCTGCCATGGATGACGGTCGGCGTCCGTCCGCAGAATCATCCACAGCGACGGCTAGGCGCTCTCACACATCTCGTTGCCCGTTGGAAACAGCTCGCGAGTCAAGCTTTAGGGGCTCAGTTCGATCTCAAGCGTACTGAAGACTTTCTGACTGGACTGACGCATCCCTATTGGAATCAGCACTACACGCTACGAGCCGCCTCGGCCAAGCCCCTAGCACTCATCGGAGCATCGCGAGCCCGCGATATCGTGGCGAATCAAATTCTTCCGCTGCGCTTTCAGGATGATCCCCAGGCAACGTGGTCGACCTATCAATCGCTATCCGCCTCACAGAGCAACGAGAAGATCAAGCGGGCCACGATTCGTCTGTTCGGGGAGCACCCGCGCCAGCGAGTATTTCTCAAGAAGGCCTATCATCAGCAGGCACTTTTGCAGATCTACGACGACTTCTGCCTAGAGGACGACTCTGGATGTGTCCACTGCCCCTTCCCAGAGCAGCTATGGAAGATGAACGACGCGACGAGCGACTAGCACTTCACGGTCTTACCTTTCTCACCCAAATTCCCCCGCGACTCTCTCTTCTTAATATATTCAGGCGCATAGGGAATCTTACAGGCATTCTTCCCAAGGTCTGCGACGACCTTACCAACCTTCTCATCGCTCTTCATGGCTTGGGCGGTCAGCGAAGTCACATAGCCACCCACGGAGATAATGAAGTTGTTCATTGCACAACGAACGGCATCGAGCACCTCATGAATTGTCTTTCCGACGGGCGTCAGAAGCTGTTTCAGCACCGGCAGATTCAGATCATTGTCTTCCTTTAGTGCCACGAGACGACTAAAAGTGGTCCATCCCGCTGACGCTTCGAGCGCCTTCTTCGTTTCGATCCACTTGAGGGCAATGTCCCATCCGTGTTTGCCTCCAGCAACCGCCCACGGAACCGTAGAGCCAGCAAGAGCCCCACCATTGGCCTTGGTGACCAACGCTGAGGGTCTCGCTTAGTCATTCTATCATCATCAGCAATGAGCCTAACAAGGTAGATCGCATCATAGTTGCCCGTGTCATAAAGCGCTAAGGCAAGTTCGTAGTCCCCTTTGTAGGCTTCACAAGCGTCTTCATGTCGCCCACTTTGACACCAAAGCATGGTTCTTTGACTCCATGATTGCATATGAGCATCTTCTTGATGCTCGGACTCCTCATCGCCTCCAAACCTTCGAGAACGTCGTCTGCAGTCATCGCTAGAGCTATTACCAAAGCTCCTTCCCATTGTCGACCGCAGCCTACTGGATCACGCCGACAAGCGCCTGGTCCGCCTGACTACCTGAGCACAATTTCGCATAAAGTCCGGCCTGAGCCAAAAGTTCTTCATGTTTCCCAACTTCGACTACACGCCCATCTTTCATGACATAGATGCGATCCGCTTCACGCACTGTCGTAAGACGATGAGCAATCACAAAGCAGGTGCGATTCGCCCGTAGACGGTCTAGCGCCTCTTGAATCAGCTGCTCGGTCTCGTTGTCAACCGCACTTGTAGCTTCATCAAGTAGGAGTATCGGCGGGTTCTTGAGCAAAGCCCGTGCGATCGAGAGTCTCTGACGCTCTCCGCCACTGAGTCGTGTGCCACGTTCACCCGCCACACTGTCCAAACCTTCTTTCATCTCCTTAACAAAGACCGCAGCATTAGCAGCGCTAAGCACCTCCCACATTTCTTCTTCCGTCGCGTCCACTTTGGCGAGTGAGAGGTTCTCTCGGATGCTTGAGTTGAAAAGAAAGCTGTCCTGGGTCACGTAGCCAATCCGGTCACGCAGCCATTCTTTGGATAGCTCGGTGATGGGTTTACCATCCAGTGTGATAACACCTCTATCCAACTCGTAGAACCGCGTGATCAAGTTTAAAAGAGTCGATTTCCCAGCGCCTGTTGGCCCGACAAAGGCGATCGTCTCTCCTGCACCAGCCCTCACATTGACGTCAGACACCGTGGGACTCTCACTCTTCTTATCATAAGAGAACGTGACACCCTCATAACAAATCTCGCCGCGCAAAGACTCAGGCCGCTCCCCCTGAATCAAGTTCTGCTCAGCCATCAGATCGAGAATGCTAAAAACACGTTTTCCGGCGACGACCCCTGACGTGAAAAGCTGCGTGAGTGGATTTATTCGCGAAATGGGGTCATAAAGAAGCCCCCAGGACATCAGCACGGCGCTGAGGACGCCCAGTGTCGTCGTGCCCTGAATGATCCACAGCGTGCCAAAGGCCAGCGTGATGATAATGCCCGACTCAGCGATGAGAGATACAAGGGGCCAGATCACCGAATTCGCTTTGATGACTTTCATCTGAGCGTCTTTCACATCCGCACTCTTCGCCTCGAAACGCTGCAGCTCTTCGGGCTCAACCGTGTAAGCTTTGATCTGACGGATTCCCGCCACGTTGTCATGCACCAGAGAATTGAGAGAACTCGCCGCCTCGCTCGCCGTTCGGTAACGCGACTCTGCATAGGAGTGATAGAGCTTGGTGGATAGGGCAACCAATGGCAGCGGAGCCACCGAGAGAACCGCGAGCCAAGGATGCAGGTAGAGCAGGTAGCCAAAGACAATCGAAAACTGCAACAACCCGCTGAGCCCTTGATCAAGCACACCAAGAATGACGCGCTCCATTGCCGGCACATCTGCGGCCACGCGATTCATGATGTCTCCCGTGGGCTGCTTATCGAAGAAGCGCAGTGGCAGACGTTGAATCTTCTGATAGAGTTCCAACCTCAGATCATGGACAATGCACTGCTCGAAAGAGCTGTTGCACCAGTTCCGCAACATGGTGACAAACTGACGTAAGGCGATAGCTCCTACAGCCAAGCCGACCAGCGGAAGAATACGATCATCCTGCCGCTGCGGAATGACCTCATCCACAAACGCCTGAGTGACCGCAGGGAGCACGAGCACTAACAGCGTGCCCAGAACCGCAAGCAGAAATGTCGTCGCAGCACGCCAAGGATAGCGTCCGGTATATCGGAATATCCGGAAGAAGGTCCTCAAACTAGCGACTCTCCTTACCCGCCGTCACTCCGGGCCAGTCATCTGTGCGGAAAGGTGTCAAGGGAAGGCCATCGAAGTTGCGCACATTGCACACAGGATTGTCTGCCCACGCGTAGCGTACCGCGACTGGATTCTTCACTGCATCACTCGAGACCTTGATCTGATGGCGATCACGGCCTTTCCCTAAAATTTCTGCCTTGGCATGATGAAACACCTTGTCCGCACCAGCAATGGTGAAACCCAAAGGCTGGCTCACATCCACCGTGTCCAAACCACGCCCCACGTGTTCGAAGCTGACCACGATGTGGCCCTTTTCCTGTTTCATGGATGAGTAGATTGGGCTGTGGTAGGCAAGACCTTCCGCACCGTAGTCTTTGGCAAGGGCCCAGCGAGAAAGCCGCAAACCAACATCCCGCTTGTTCGTCGGGTGAATGTCATTGGCCTCGCCGATATCGATAATGACCGCTTCACCAGTGTTCGGCAATTTGCTCATCGTCATGGTCTGGGCCTCGCGCAGCTCAGCCCAATCACTCTCGGCAGGCTCGGGTTTCTCTGCTCGGAAATCGGCAAGCTGCACCCAGTAGAACGGGAAGTCACCCTGACCCCATTCACTACGCCAATTCTTGATCATCAAAGGAAAGAGATCCCGATACTGATAGGCTCGACTAGCATTTGACTCGCCTTGATACCAAATCGCGCCCTTGATTCCGTAGCCAATCGTCGGACGGAGGACACCATTATAGATATTGGCAGGGCGCTGATTTCCCCTCATCTCACCATCATCGTAGCGTGGCTTGTTAGGCGCCTTGCCTCCGTCCTCTTTGGCCTTTGCAACCTTCACTTCCCAGGCTTTCAGTTTCTCGTCGTAGTCTCTCTTTGCCTTGCCGGATTTGAAGTTCTCCTCAACGCCCTTCCAATGCTCCATCAATGCTTTGTAACGCTCATCCTCTTCCAACACCTTCCGATTCACCCAGGCCTCACATGCGGACCCGCCCCAGGCGTTGTCGATGAGACCGATTGGCACACCAAGGGTTTGATGCAGTTGGCGACCAAAGTAGTAGCCGACTGCTGAAAACTGCGCCGTTGATTCAGGAGTGCAGTGCGTCCATGCGCCTTCGAAGTTGGATTGCGGTTCGTCCGTTCCAACCCGAGGGACCGTCAGGAAACGGATGTTTGGATAATGCGCGGTCATCGTCGTCAAGTCCGCATCGTTAGACTGCGCCACAGACCACTGCATATTGGATTGCCCAGAACAGATCCAAACCTCTCCAAACATGACATCTTCAAAGACAATGTCATCATGCCCTTTGATAGTGAGCTTGTGAGGACCACCTGCGTTCCTGGGATCCAGCATCACATGCCAGGAACCATCCTCGCTCACCTTGGCTGTCTTCGTTTCATCGCCGATCGTTACCGTGATCGTCGACCCTGCATCGCCCCAACCCCAAACCTTGTTCTCCTGCTTCTGCTGAAGGACCATGTGAGATCCAAAGCAATTGGGCAAACCCGTATTAGCGTGCGAAGTAGAGATGAGCGCGAACGCGCCCAGGATCGAAACGACTGTGGATCTGATGAGGTGCATGGGGAGAGATTGGCCCGTGGTTGCCGTATCGGTCAAGGCCGATGCTAGATTTAGAAATCGGCTCGACGGAGACGCTCGCCCCGATCATAGTACAAGATGTCCCGTTTCCTCCCCCAAGCGCTACTGGCTTTCCTGCTCTGGACGATGTTCCCGATCGTTCACGGTGCCCCCATCGCTTGGCAAACACCATTCAATATCTCGGACGTCAGTGATATTAGCACGAACGGAACTCTAATCGAAGCCAAGAACGCCACCAACAACAATGCTAGCCCTACCGTGTCCGTTGACGGAGAAATGATCACTTTTGAAGACATGGAGTTCGGGATAGGCGCGGCCGCCGGCAACTTCTACACAGGCGATGGTGGAGATTCCGGCAACGCCGATCTCAACACTGTTCTGAACAGCCATGTATGGACCGGCAATGACTGGGACTTTGCCCTGACAGGGCTGACAGCAGGGACGGCCTACCAAATTCAGCTCATCGGCGGTGGCGACACCCGGGGCTGCTGCTCTTCACGCAACCAACGCGCAGGCGATGACGAGTCTCCGGAGAATATCAGTAACGATTACTCTCGCAGCGGCGTTGGCTCTGTCATTGGCACGTTCACTGCCGACGGCACGAGTCAAACCATACGTATTCTCCGAGGAAACGACAACGGCGTCGACCCGTCGATGAGCGGCTACATCTTGCGGGAAACATCGCCAGCAACACCGGAAGCACCAACAAGCCTAACTCTAAGTAATACGGATCTCGCACCCAGCACTCCAGCGGGTACTCTGATAGGCACACTCACGACGGTCGATCCGAATGCTGATGACATGCACACCTACAGTTTGGTGAGCCCCGATACATTCCCGGGCAATACTCACTTTCAAATCATCAATGGGAATGAACTCCGATCCACCGGTGCTCTGGGCAGCTTTGGCACGCAGTATACGATTCGCCTACGAACGACAGACCAGGAAACACTCAGCCTGGAATCCACCTTTATCTTAGAAGTAGAAACAGCCCAGGCACCCACTGCGCTCAACCTCTCCTCGTCGACGTTACTTCAAAACACACCAGTCGGAATTGCTGTCGGGCAATTCAGCACCATTGACGGCAACACAGCAGACAGGCACACCTACGCACTTGTTCCAGGCAATGGCGACACGGACAATGCCCTCTTCGCGATCAATGAGGATACGCTTCAAGTAGCCGATACCATACCTGGCCTCGGCGCTGCGTTGTCACTTCGAGTCCGTAGCACTGATCTCTCGAACGCCTCTATCGAGCGAGTGTTCTCGCTTGTTGTCGTCGGCTCGTCTATCCGCATCAACGAGTTCCTCGCTGACAACACCTCTACGACAATAATGGATGAGGATGGCACCACTCCCGACTGGATCGAACTGCACAACCCTGACGGGGGCTCAGTCAACCTCGACGGCTGGCATCTGAGCGACGATCCTACCAATCTCACTAAATGGCAATTTCCGGCAGTGTCCATCGTCGGAAATGGCTACCTCCTCGTCTTTGCCTCCTCCAAGGATCGTCGCCCAACGAATGGCGCCCCTTTGCACACCAACTTCAGTCTCAATGCAGGTGGCGACTACCTAGCACTCGTCGCCACAGATGGCACGACGATCCTCTCGGAATTCGGCTCAGCCGAGGCCGATTACCCCAAGCAGAAGCCGGGTAACTCTTACGGTTTCTTTGGAGACGGTCTTCAAATAGGATTCATTCTCAAGCCAACGCCCGAAACGTCTAATAACGAAGCGGACGGTGTTCTCGGCTTTGTTGCCGATACTGACTTCAGTGTCAGTCGAGGTTTCTATGACGCACCATTTGCCTTAACAATCACAAGCGCTACCCCCGGAGCGAGCATCCGCTACACCACCAACGGCGACTGGCCAAGCGAAACGAGCGGCAACCTCTACAACGGCCCGATCGAGGTGAATCGTACCATGCCGGTAAAAGCCATCGCCTATCGCAGTGGCTACGTGTCGACGAATATCGATACCCACACTTACATTCTCGTCGACAGCGTAGTCGCACAGACCGCCGCAAATACCCGAAGCACTTATGGCCTGCCCTCCTCGTGGGATGGTCAGTCGCCCTACTATGGCATGAACGGAAATGCGAATGTCAATCCTGCCACTCATCCCACGATCAAAAATGACCTCATGACCGTTCCCAGTCTCTCTATCGCGATTGATGTCGATGATATGTTTGGCTCGAGTGGAATATACTCTAACCCTGGCGCATCTGGAGCGGCTTGGGAACGCAAGACATCGCTGGAAATGATTGATCCCAGCGGAAGTGAAGTCTTTCAACAGAACTGCGCCATTCGCATTCAAGGCGGAGCGTTTCGAAGCTTCGGCCTCACCCGAAAGAAATCCTTTCGTGTCCTCTTCAAGTCTCAATTTGGCACGAGCAATCAACCCACTGATGGCCCTGGCAAACTCAGCTTCCCCATGTTCGGGGACGAACCGGGAGTAGCCCAGGAGTTTCAGACACTCACCTTCCGCATGGAATCAAACGATGGTTGGCAGTGGAGCAGTGCCGGAGACCAACCTCAGTACGCACGCGATGAATTTGGCCGACGTGCTCAGCTTGCCCTGGGCCAACCTGCTGCCCACGGGCGCTTCCTTCACATTTATATCAATGGCGTCTACTGGGGCGTTTACAACGTGGTCGAAAGACCCGACGCGGGCTTTGCCGAAAGCTACATTGAGGGCGCAGATCGCGATCTCTGGGAAGGCCAAAACTCTGGTAGTGCTATCAATAGTGCGCGCAATCTGAGTACGTGGAATACCTACAACACGGTCGTCAGCCGTATTGGTAGCGCCAGCAATGATACCCTGCGCGACTCTCGTTACCTCGAAGCTTGCGGCTTCGCTAGCAATGGCACGCGAAACTCGACCCTCCCCATTTGGTGCGATCCTAACAACAACATTGATTACTTTCTCGTCAACTGGTATGCGGGGAATAGCGACTGGCCATTTAAGAACTATTACGGCGGTATCGACACCCAAACGACGCGCACCGGCTACAAGTATTTCATGTGGGACGCCGAATGGTCTCTCTTGCTCCGATCAAATCTGAATACCAACAAAGTCTCTGATTTCCGCGGCATCGCGTCACCCAATGATGATCTCGAAGAGAGCCCTGAGTTTCGCCTACGCTTCGCGGATCGCGCCCATCGAGCCCTCTTCAATGGAGGTCCACTGAGCCCCGAAGGCTCGCAAGCTCTCTACGACGAAGTCACCACCCAGCACCGGAGCATCCTCGTTCCCGAAGCCGCCCGCTGGGGCGATCAACATGGTCAAGACCGTGATGTGACCGATTGGGAAGCGGAGTACAATGAAATCATCAATGACTGGTTCCCCGCGCGCACGGGCAATTTCCTCAACCAGCTCCGCGCTCGCGGTCTTTATCCTGACATTGGCGCACCAGCCTACAGTCAACACGGAGGATCCGTGCCTCGTGGTAGCGGCCCCGCCCTCATGGTGCCGGACACAGTTAGTCGAGTCTATTACAGGTTCGGAAATGAGGACACCGACCTCACCGACTACGAGCACTCGCTTGACCCACGTCTCGTCGGCGGCGCCATTCATCCTGACGCTGTCCGCATCGACCTCAACGGTGGGGGTGGAAGAGGCCCCGTGCGAACACGCTACCTACGCAGTGGGGCAACTTGGAAATACCTCGATGACGGCTCCGATCAAGGAATCCTTTGGCGAGCGAGAAACTTCGATGACGCAGCCTGGAAGTCTGGCCAGTCGCAGCTCGGCTATGGCGACGGCGACGAAGCAACCGAAATTGATTTCATTGATGCCAATCCCAACCAAGGCGGCATTCAGAAGAACGCCACGACCTACTTCCGCACGACCGTTTCCATTCCAGATCCCTCAGTCTTCGACCACTTCGCCGTCGACTACACTTATGACGACGCAATTGCAATCTACGTAAATGGTGTCGAGATCGCCCGCCGGGGATTGCCTAGCAATGCCGCCTTCGACGACTACGCCGACGACGGCGATGGTGACAATGCCACGCGCACGGCCATGGTCCCCCCAAGCCGCTTTCTCGCAGGCATGAACACGATCACGGCCGAGGTGCACCAGCTGAACGCCACCAGCTCTGACCTCAGCTTCGACCTCGAACTCACGGGCAACCCAACCGGTGGCGGCGGGAATACCGTGTCGACCGATCCCCTTGTATTGACCGATCCCGGCTGGCTCTTCTCACGCTCCTATGATCCCGGTACAGGTGAATGGAGCGCCCTGAACACGGCCTACTTCTCTATCAACACGGTACCTGCGGACGCTAGCAACCTTGTCATTTCGGAACTGCACTATCATCCGGCCGAACCCTCCACCCCCGAGGAACAGGCCATCTCCTCAAACCGTGACAACTACGAGTTCATCGAGCTCCTCAATGTCGGCACACAGACGATCGATCTCACGGGCCTACGCTTTACCGAGGGCATCGATTTCTCCTTCGCAGACAACACGTTGCTTGCACCCGGTGCGCGATTGGTCCTCGTCCGCCATCGCTCGGCGTTTGAAGCTCGTTACGCTGCTAGCCTCGCCGAGATCACCATGGCCACAGACATTCTTGGAAACACCGAATACAGCGGTCGACTCGACAACGACGGTGAACAAATCCTACTCCTCGATGCCCAAGGGGCGGTGATTCAAGACTTCACCTACAACGACCAGCTCCCATGGCCAACTTCAGCTGATGGCCATGGTGCCTCGCTCTTGCTCGTCAATCTTGGCATTCCCATCCCAGACCACACCGTCGAGACCAATTGGCAAGCGAGCGAGGGGGTAGGTGGAACGCCAGGGCAACCTGACGGCGACATCGTTGTGGAAGCATTTACCATCACCGCTGCTCCGGACTTCGCCGGGGGTTCCATCCAAATCTCGCCCTCACAAGACACCTACATCAGAGGCACGTCTGTGACCTTCACGCCGATCGCACAGCCCGGCTTCAACTTCGTTTCCTGGAGTGGCTCACTCTCCGGCAACGACATTCCTCTCACCATTCAGATCACAAGCGATCTCGAGATCGGAGCCCTCTTCGAACAGGACAAGACCTACACCATCACCATCCCACAAGACCTCGACGGCGGTTCCATTCAAGTTTCTCCCATTCAGCCGACTTACACAGAAGGAACGTCTGTGACCTTCACGCCGATCGCTGAACCCGGTTTCAACTTCGCTTCCTGGAGCGGCTCACTCTCCGGCAACGACGTTCCCCTCACCATTCAGATCACCGACAATCTGGACATCAGCGCCCTCTTCAAACCGGACGCGACGTTCACCATCACCATCCCTCAAGATCTCAACGGCGGTTCCATCCAAGTCTCTCCCGAGCAACCGAATTACGCTGAAGGTGTCACCGTGACGTTCACCCCGATTGCAGAGCCTGGCTTCAGCTTTGTATCCTGGGGCGGCTCGCTCGACGGCACCGCCGTTCCGTTCACCGTTCAGATCACGAGTAACCTCCAGCCAAGCGCTCTCTTCGAAAGAGACCTCACCGCATTCGAGCAATGGCAGGCCAATCAATTCACAGATCCTGCATTCGCTTTTCCTACCGACGATCCCGACGACGATGGTGTCGCCAATCTTATCGAGTATGCTCATGGAACAGATCCTTTGGCCAAGACATCTCAAGCAGCTAGCCTCATCAGCAAAGCGTCTGACAATCAGATCGAACTCATCGTACCCTTCACCACGGACGATCCGGATATCACCTGGATATTGGAACAAAGTAGCAATCTGATCAACTGGACGGTCCTCACCCCTCAAGACACCATCCAGACAGAAACAGAGCTTCGCCTACGTATCGATCGTCCTGCTTCTCAAGTTTACTTGCGAATACGTCTCACCCTTTCGGTCTCGCCCTAAACAAGCGCTTTCGCACTCGCTTCCTTCGCGGCGAGCAGCTTCTTCTGGTAGCGACCCTGGACAAGATCGGTGATCACCAACACCGCAATGACGAAGTAGAAGGTCGCTTTGCTCATCGGCGTGATTTCTTGAGAGAAAAATTTAAGATGCGCTAGGTGGGCACCTTCCGAAACTAGCATAATACCAACAACAAAAAGAATAAACAATCCTAACACCTCATACATACGATTCTTCTGGAGAAAGCCTGCGACCTTGTCAGACAGCGCAATCATCAATACGCCCCCAATAATAATGGCGATGCTCATGACCCAAATATTGTCCGTCAACGCCATCGCCGAAAGAATCGAATCAAATGAGAACACCAAGTTCATGAGCACGATCCAGAAGATGGTCATGCCAACCGACGCTGGCTTCTTCTTCTGGTGAGACGCTTCTTCAAGGGCGATCATGTGGAAGATCTCCTTCATCGCCGTATAGATGATGAAGACGCCGCCCAGCAGCACAATCAGGCTGTGACCACTGAATTTGCCCTCAATCCAGCCACCTTCGCTGAAACCGAAGATCGGATTCTGGAAATATCCGATGACCTTCAGCAGCACGAAAAGCAGGACGATCCTGAGAATGATCGCGAGGCTGATACCGATCGTCCGGACGCGGCTCTGCTGATCCGCTGGCGCTCGTTTTGATTCTAGGGAGATGTAAAGTAGGTTGTCAAAGCCCAGAACAGCCTGAAGCAGGACCAGCATGAGGAGGGTGAACAAATGAGGGAGGAGATCCATACCGGCATTCTTTCTCGCATCAGAAGAATTCGCAAGAATGGGCGCTCAGGGACCTGAAAACGGCCAAATTCCGCCTAAAAGGCCGCTTGACGGCTTGGCCATCTCCGCTAACTCTGCAAACCCGAAATTCCAACGAAGACCCTTCTATTTCAAGACCATGGCTAAAGTTTGCAGTATCACAGGAGCGCGCGTCACTAAAGGCGGCAAGATTCATCATCGCGGTCTTGCCAAGAAGAAGGGCGGCATCGGCCTCCAGCTCGTCAAGACGGTCAAGCGGGACTTCTCGCCAAATCTCCGGACGAAGCGGATCTATGTCCCAGAGCTGGGCCGCCACGTGAAGGTCAAACTGACCGCGCGGGCACTCAAAACCGTTTCTAAGAACGGTGCCTACAAGACTTTGAAAAAAGCCGGTCTCATTTAGAGGCTGGCTCTAGACCCAAGGGAGGGGATCTAACCAAAGACTGGACTGT
>Ga0055584_100002975_pt1 | contig 16763 bp, 24 predicted proteins | sample OSDHelmetaG_FD_58716 | JGI IMG/M metagenome (GOLD analysis project Ga0055584, IMG submission 58716) | Pelagic marine sediment microbial communities from the LTER site Helgoland, North Sea, for post-phytoplankton bloom and carbon turnover... | ecosystem: Environmental > Aquatic > Marine >... | reverse complement strand
CGCCACGCTGCGGGCAGACGCGCCCACGTCCGATGCGGCCGGTCCGGCCGCACTCCGTCTCGTGCCGCCGTCGGGCCCGGGCTGGTCCGTGCAGGGGGCCGCGGTCCAGGCGGTCGCAACCGCGCCCGACGGAGGCGTGGTGGTGGCCCGCCAGGCGACGGCCGGTTGGATCACGCCGAGCCCCGTCGTGGTCCTCGCCGCGTTCGGGGGTGCGCTCGCGCTCGCGGCGCTCGTCGGACTGCTCGCCGCGCGCAGGAGTCGCGGCCGCGAGCGAGCGTCCGCCGCGACCGCGACGGCCCTCGCGCATGCGGAGGCCGCGCTTGCGGATGCGCGTCGCGCCGCGGAGGCGGGCATCGGGCTGCTCGACGCATCCCTCGCGCCGTTGCGCCAGCCGGTCGTGTCGCGCACCTCGGAAGGGCGCACGGTGCGAAACGACGCGCTGGAGCGCCTTGCGCGCGACCTCCCCGTGCACGACCGCGGACGCCTCGAGGAACTCGTCTCGGTGGCGCTCTCGTCCTCGGGCCCGGTCGCGCGGTCGCTCGACACATCGGACGGGCGTCACATCGAGGTCGAGGCCTGGTCCATCCCCGGCGGTCGCATGGCCGCACTCGACGATCGGCTCGAGGAGCGACGGCTCGCAGCACTTCGGCGTTCGATCGCCGGCGGCGCGGGGGCGCGCCTCGGCGCGCCGCTCGCCGAGGCGCGCTCGGCCGCTGCGCGGGTGCTGGTCAGCGCGACCAAGCCGGCGGCCGACGACGCGGCTCGGGCCCTCGCCGCGATCGACCGCGCGGAGCAGCTCGTCGACGCGATGACCCGCGGTGGGGACGCGGATCCCCGCCGCCGGCGCGAGCGGCCGCGTCGGATCGGCGTGAGTGGCGCGCTCTGGAGCCTCGCGCGGGAATGGGATCGGCGGCTTGTCGGCCGCCACGTCCGGGTGGAGGTCGAGGTCGCCCCCGGCACGCCGGCGGTGCTCGTCGACCGCGGTGTGCTTGACGACATCCTCGGCGCGTTGATGCGAAACGCCGCCGACTTCGCCCCGGGTGGGGGCACGATCGCCCTGTCGGCGCGCCCCGGGGGCGTGGGGGTCAGGATCGAGGTGCACGACAGCGGCCCCGGGTTCGATCCGGCGGAGGCCCGGACCGCCGCCGAGCCGTTCGTCCGCGGCGCAGCCGCCGCCGCGCGTCCCGGTGCCGGACTCGGGCTCACGAGCGCCGCGGCCCTGGCGGCACGCGCCGGTGGGCGTCTGATCGTCACCGCGGGTTCCCAGGGGCGGGTCGCCGTCGAGCTGCCCTCGGCGCATCCGGGAGTGGGCGAGCACGACTCGGCCGCGCCGGGCGCCAGCGTCAGCGCGCTCCAGGCGTCGGAGGCCCATCGAGTCGGCGCTCCATGAGCAGCGCGCCGCGTGCGCCGAACAACAGCCGGCCGATCCACCAGCGCCGGCGTTGCACGACCCGGAATCCCGCGCGGGCGTAGAGGGCCCGCGCGGCCGTGTTGTCGCCCGTGACCCACAGCGAGATACGGCGCATCCCCACCGACTCGGCCGCGTCGCAGCACTCGGCCAGGAGCGCGGATCCGATCCCGCGGCGACGGGCGTCGGGGGAGACCGCCAACTCGTCCAGGTGTGCCTCGTCGGGCTCCACGCGCCCCTTCGCGAATGCGAGCAGCACCACCGACGCCCGGATGGCGGTGATCGCGCCGACCTCGCGCGAGATCGGTCCGAACACCGGCGCACCCGCCCCGTCGAGGCCGAGGAACGCCACGCCGCAGGGCGTCCCGTCGCCGTCCAGGGCAACGCGGTAGCCCCCCGGGGGCGCGCCGTCCGACGCGCGGACGATCGCCGTGAGCGCATCCATCGCGTGTCGGCCGAAGGCGGGCCCGTACTTGTCCCCGAGTCCGCCGGCCAGGATCCGGGCGATCGCCCGGGCGTCGCTGGTCATGGCCGGGCGGATCTCCACGGCTCGCGATCCTACGCCGATCCCGCCCGCCGGCGTCACCCCGACGCTAGCCTTTCCGGCGGCACTTCGACGAAAGGACACGACGTGGCTCGACTCGCGCCCGGGGCGCTCGCGCCGGACTTCACGCTCGCGGCCGACGACGGCACCGACCTCACGCTGTCGGACCTCCGCGGGGGTCGCGTCGTCCTCTACTTCTATCCGAAGGCGGAGACGTCGGGCTGCACGACCGAGGCCTGCGAGTTCCGCGACGCGACGCCAGACTTCCACGCCAAGGGCGCGCGCGTGATCGGCATCAGCCCGGACCCCGTCGCCAAGCAGGTCAAGTTCCGCGACAAGCACGCGCTCTCGTTCACCCTGTTGTCGGACACCGAGCACTCGGTGGCCGAGGCCTACGGCGTGTGGGTCGAGAAGAAGATGTACGGCAACACGTACATGGGCGTCGAGCGGAGCACGTTCGTGATCGGCCCGGACGGCGTCGTCGAGGAGGCCCTCTACAAGGTCAGGCCGAAGGGGCACGCTGCATCCGTGCTCGGAGTGCTCGCCACCGCCTGACCCGCAACGGGCCGGCGACCCGGCGACCCGGCGACGCGCCGCGACGTCGGCGTGCCATCATCCATCCCTTGCCCGGAAGGACGACCGCACGTCGGCGCATCTTCATCGGTTCCCTCGCCGTCGTGGGTGTGGACGGGCTCCTCTTCAGCCTGATCGCGCCGGCCGTCCCGCGGTTGGCCGACCGCTACGACCTCTTCGACGCGGAGGTCGCGTTCGTCTTCGCGGCCTTTCCCGCCGCCATGCTGATCGCGGCGGTCGTCGGCGTGGGCCTCGTCGAGCGGATCGGCGAGCGCAACGCGATGCTGCTGGGCGGTGGCCTCCTCGTCGTCGCGACCATTGCCTTTGCGATCGCGCCGGGCGCGCTCGGGCTGCTCCTGGCGCGCGCGCTCCAGGGGGTGGGGGGCGGCTTGGCCTGGACCGCCGCGATCGGCGGCGTCGCCGGGGCGTTCCCGGCCGAGCAGCGCGGTGTCCGTCTTGCCGCCCTCGAGTCGGCGGCGGGCGGCTCCGGGCTCGTGGCGCCGGTGATCGGCGGCGTGGCACTCGATCGCATCGGCCTGCAGGCGACGTTCCTGGCGGCGGCCGCACTCGCCACCCTCGCGCTCGCACCCGTCTGGATCATGCGCGATGTCGGAGCGCGAGTGACGGTCAGTGCCCGAGGCATCATCGCCGTGCTCGAACGGCCCGCCGCTCGGGCCGGCGTGGTCGCGACGGTGGTCGTGGGCGGGGTGTTGGCCCTTCTCGAGCCACTGCTCCCACTCGACCTGGACGAACGCCTCGGGCTCTCGGCGACCGGCATCGGCCTCGTGTTCGCTGCGGGGTCCGGCGCCTACCTCGTGGGCGCGCCCATCATGGGCCGGGTCTCGGACCGGCGCGGGCGGCGCGGTCCCCTGGTCGCGGGATTGCTCGGCACGGCCTTGGCGCTGCCGCTCATGGCCGTCGGCCCCATCTGGGTGCCGGTGCTGGCCTTCGTCGTGGTGGGCTTCGGCCCGGGGGCGGCGATCGGCCCGACCGGTGCCCTCATCTCCCAGCGTGTGGATGAGGCCGACCCCGGGGGCGCCTACGGTCTCGGGGGTGCGCTGCTCGTGTTCGTCTTCGCGACCGGCTACCTGGTCGGCCCGGTCTTCGGCGGAGTCGCCAGCCTCGGCCTGCCCTTCCTCGCGGTGCTCTCAATCGCGGCGGCTGCGATCCTCCTGGCCGCCACCGTGTGCGACCGCCTGCTGGCGGCACCGGCGTGACGGGGCCCGCCCATCGTCGGATCGCGGTCCTCGCATACGGCTCGCTCCTGCACACCCCCGGCGACGAGTTGGCCGACCGCGTCGTCTCCAGGTCGCCCTGCCGAACGCCGTTCCCGGTCGAGTACGGGCGTCGCTCCAGGCGGTGGAACGGGGGTCCGGTGCTCGTGCCGCATCCGGACGGCGGCGCGGTCGAGGGTGCCCTGCTTGTGCTCGCCGACGGCGTCACCTTGGGCGAGGCGGTCGACGTGTTGGCGCGGCGGGAGGGATGTCGTCCGGCCGGAATCCGGGAGGTGCGGGTCCCCGCCGACGAGGACCTGGTGGCGCTGTGCGCGTCGTTGCCGCGCAACCTGACGACGGATCAGATGGCCCCCACGGCCCTCGCCGGCGCGGCACGCGACAGCGTCCGCGCGGGCGGGCGCAATGGTGTCGCGTACCTGCGTGGGGCCCTTCGCGCGGGCATCGTGACGCCGCGCACACCCGCCTATGCCCGGGCGCTCCTCGGCCTGGCGGGGGCGCGCACACTGGAGGAGGCCGAGCGGCGCTTGGTAGCGTCCGCGTCCCCGATCCGAGAGGAGCCCCAGATGGCCTGGGATGACGTCACGCGCTGGCAGGCCGGCGATCTCGTCGCCGCGTTCCGCATGGGCGATCCGGTGCTCCCGGTCGACGTGCGCGATCTCGGGTACCGCGACGCCACCGAGCAGATCAAGGGCGCGGTGCGGATCGACCCGATGGAGTTCGAGCGCGAGATCGCCAACCTCCCCGAGGGCAAGGAGCTCGTGTTCTACTGCGATCGGCCCGGCGAGGCGACGAGCTACAAGGTCGCCCTCTGGGCGTTCGACAACGGCCGCTCTCGCGTCGGGGTCGTCGCGGGAGGCTGGGCGGGCTGGGTCGAGGCGGGGCAGCCGGTCGAGCCGAAGCCCGACTGACGGCCCCCCCGACCGCGACTACTCCGACGGGGTGAGCCCATACCGGCGCTCGAGCCACTCGGGCAGAAGCTCGGCGAGCCCTCGGATCAGCAACTCGCGCTCGGCGATCGAGACGCGGGCGGCGACCTCGAGCACGACCTTGAGGTCGTGGTCGCGCACCTGGCTGACGCCGGCCACCGTGTCCGCGGCCTCCTTGCGGGCGTAGACCATGCCGCGCGCCGCGGTCGGCCAGTGCTCCCGGGTCCAGTCGATCAGCGCCGTCTCCAGATCGCTCGGTTCGTAGCCGAGGAGGGCTTTCTGAAGGTCGCTCGGGGTCGGGTCGCTGTCGCGCACGGTCACCTCTTCTTTGACGGCCTTCGAGTGTAGCGGCGCCGGGCGCACCGGTTCACACGCCCGGCGCGGGCGGTAGGCTCACCGGGTGCCCCAGACGCCGATCAGGATCGTCTCGCTCGTCCCCGGCGCCACCGACGCCCTGGTCGCCCTGGGACTCGCATCCTCCCTCGTGGGCAGGAGCAACGAGTGTGATCACCCCGTCGTCGCGCACGTCCCGCCGTTGACGCGGCCGCTCGGGCCGCCGCAGGACGCGCCCGGTGACGAGATCGACCGCGCCGTCCGGGACGCCGCCGCCGAGGGGGGTGGCATGAACGTGCTCGACGCACCTGCGCTCCGTGCCCGCCGACCCGACCTGGTCGCGGTCCAGGGGCTCTGCGGGGTGTGTGCGATCGGCCCCGAGGTGGTCCGCGACGCCCTCGGTGGGCCGACGAGGCGCCCCGAGATCCTCGAGTTGTCACCGCTGCGCCTGACCGATGTGCTTGACGACATCGGGCGCATCGCCGTCGCCGCCGCGGCCGAGCGGCGGGGGCATGACCTGGTCGACCGCCTGCGCCGCCGGCTCGCGCGAATCCGGGCACGCGCCGCCGGCGCTCCGCGCCGCGCGGTCGTCTGCCTGGAATGGCTCGACCCGCTCTTCTTGGCCGGTCACTGGATCCCCGACGTCGTGGCCGCCGCCGGCGGGCACGACGCGCTTGGGCGCCCGGGGGGGCGCTCGGTGGCGATCACGGACGACGACCTCGTCAGCGCGCACCCCGAGATCGTCGTGCTGGCGCCGTGCGGGCTCGACGCCGCAGGCGCGTGGCGTGAGGCGACGCGAACGGGGCTCGTCGCACGACTGGCGCGCCTCGATCCTCGCCCGGCGGTCGTCGCCCTCGACGCGGGCCGACTCCTCAGCCGGCCTGGACCGGGGCTCATCGAGGGCGCCGAGTCGCTCGCCGGCCTGTTCGGGGGGGCTGGAGCGCCCGCCGATGGTGTCCCCGCCGGGATCGCGGGCTAGTGCCGACCTATCTGCTCTTCGCCAGCCTCACGCCCCAGGGTGTCCGCAACCTGCTGGCGACACCCGAACGGGTCCACGAGGTCAATCGGGAGATCGAGAACCTCGGCGGCAGGGTCGTCCGCCAGTGGGCGCTGCTCGGGCCCTACGATTTCCTGACCGTGGTCGAGGCCCCCGACGCCGCAACGATCGCGCAGATCGCCGTCGAGGTCGCCTCGCGCGGGAGCGCCGCGCTCCGGACGCTCGCCGCACTCCCGGTGGAGGACCTCATCGAGGGCCTCGACGGGGTCGCCTCCGACCCCGAGGACTGACTACCGGACTCGCCGCCACTCGTCCGAGCCGCAGAGGCTGCAGAGGGGCAGCACGAGGATGCCGTCGTTCTCGTCGGGCGAGGCGATCAGCAGGTCGCAGCTCGCACAGCGGAACCGCCCCCGCACCTCGTCGCCCACCTCGTACCGGTCGTTCTCGCGGATCTGACTCGTCTCGGCCATTCGCCCTCCACCGGGACCGGCCGACGGCCGGTCCGCATCGATCGTTCGCGCGCCGCCGCTTCGCTCAGGTCGCGAGCGCGGCGGCGATGCTGGCCGCGGCGATGAGCGCGAACAGCGTCGCCCCGACTACCAACAACACCCGCTCAGAGACCCCGGCGATCCTTCGGCCACCGCGTCCGGAGCGGCCGGCGAGCAGGCGCGGGATCGCGCTCTCGTCCTGCCACCGCTCGCAGTAGGGGCAGAACTCCACCTCGGGCGCCAGGGGAAGACCACAGTGCCCGCACCCGTTCGTCTGAGAACGGTGCGGGCCCCGGTCGGGACCCTCGAGGTCTGACTCGGCCCTCAGTGCCCTGCTCCTTGAACGACGGAGGTTGCTTCGTGCGGGCTCCGAACACTACACCGAGGGCGCCTCACGGCGAAAGGCCGTGGGCGGCCTCGGTTGATCACCTGGTGTCATCCGTCGCGTCGGCGTCCGGCGCGAAGAAGCGGTCGGCGGCCTCCCAGCCCGTTTTCCCCGTGTCGGGCTGCGACGGTGCATCCACCATGGGAAAGGCCGTCGCCGCGGGGTCCGCCGCCGCGCCCTCCGCGGCCTTTCCCGCGTCCGCGTCGTCGTCAGTGGTCTGGAGATCGTCGAGTTCCGCGACCTTCGCCTCGATCTCCATCAGCTTGGATTCGACCGCCGCGAGCTCCGGCGACAGCTCGGCGCCCTCCAGCCGTTCCGCGCGTACGAGCTCGTAGGTCCGCTCGCCGAGCGCCTCGAGGGCCGCCCGGTGCTGGCGCTGCAGCAGGCGCCGCTCGCCCTCGACGCGCGCCCGCTTGAGCGACCCCTGGACGTCCTCGACGAGGCGTCCGGCCTGGTTGGTGATGCTCTCGATCACCGACATGAACGTCCTCTCGTCGACGGTCCCTGATCAGCGTCGAGTGTACCTCTGCGACCGGCGCGCGCCGCATCGCGTCGCCACGGTCCCGGCGCGTCCGGGCGTGCGATTCGGCGCACTCGGGCCGACACCGGCGCGCGCCGACCGTCGAGCGTGGTCCTCATGCCGGTTCGCACGCCCCAGCGAGGCAGCGCGAGCATCGAGTTCGCGGGAGTCACCTCGGTGGTCGCCGTGCTGCTGGCGGCCACAGCCGCGTGGCTGACCGCCGAGGTCCGGCCTCCTCGTCATCCGCCCCCGCTCGTCGAGGCCGTCGCGGCTCCGGTGCAGCAGACCGGCGAGATCGGCTTCGTGCTCGATCCGGCGGCCGGAATCCAGCCCTGGCCCCTCCCCGCCGAGGCTGGGCTGAAACCCGGGCCACGGGCGGTCCTGTGGTTCGGGCGGCGGCATCGCCGGATCTTCCTGGACAACGGCGACGCCTTCGCGTGGGCCTTCGCCCAGAACGCCGCGCGAACGACCGGCGAGGAGGTGATGGCGGTGCTCCGCGACCCGGCCGGCGAGGTGGTCGACATCATCGCGGTCGGCGCGACGGTCCTCGTCGATCCCAGGGATCCGCGCGCCTACTCCCAGCTCGGCGGCCAGGTGCGCGAGGTGCGCGACTACGTCGTCGGCGTCTACGCGGAGGACGACCCGCGGGCGTCCGCCCGCCGGGTGGGTGGCGACCTCGGTGGCCTCACCGCGGAGATCGTCATCGGGAGGGCCAAGGCGCTCGCCAAGCGACGGGCGAGGGACATCCTGCGCGAGCGCGCCGAGCGCGGGCGGGGGGCACCCCCGTCGCCGCGGGCGGATCGTCCCTGATGCGGTCGCCTCCCGTCACGCTCGGGCGTGGAGCCGCGTGCGCCTGCCCGGAGAGGATCGGGCCCGACGATGTCTCCGAGCGGAAGGTGGAGCCGATGTTGCTACCGATGGCGGTGAAGGCGCAGATCGTGACGATGGGCCTCGTGGACCGGCTGCGCGACCGTCGTGGCCAGGGAACGATCGAGTACGTCGGGGTCGTGGTCATGGTGACACTGCTGATGAGCGCCATGGCGGTCGCCGCCAAACAGTGGGGCGGCGACGTCGGCAAGGGGCTGAAGGGTGCGGTCCAGGACGGGATCGACCAGCTCACGGGTGAGTTCGGCAAGGGGTAGTCGTCGCCCGACGTTGCGCCGGGCGGGGCCCGGCGCAACGTCGGGCGTCAGGCCGAGGTCGGGCGGGCCGCCGCCGCGGCGTCCCCGCCCCGGCCGGGCACCGTTGGCTCGTCGAGGATGGCGCCCGCGCAGTCCGCGCCCGTGAAGTCGCAGCGGGACAGGCGCGCCCCGCGCAGATCCGCGTCGACCAGGACGGCGGCCAGGAAGCTGACCGAGTCGAGGCAGGCACCGCCCAGTCGCGCGCCCGAGAGGTCGGCGCCGTCGAGGCGTGCGCAGTCGAGCATCGCCCCGCGCAGGTCCGCCTCCGCCAGCTCCGCCCGTCCCAGCGCGGCGCCGCGAAGATCCGCACCGCGAAGCTCGAATCCGACCAGGTGCGCGTCGCTCAAGCGCGCGCCGCGAAGGTCCGCCTCCGCCCCGAGTGCCGCCGGTCCGTGCGTGCGATCGGCGTTGAACCCCCGCAGGTCGGCGTGATGCAGGCGGGCGCCGATGGCCCCGCCCAGCCGCGCTCCCCGCAGATCCGCACCGTCGAGGCGACAGCCGTCGAGGTCCGCCCCGCGCAGGTCCGCATCGCGCAGGTCGGCACGACGCAGGTCCGCTTCGCCGAGATCCGCCCCCCCGAGCCGAGCCCCGCGCAGGTCGGCACGGCGCAGCCGCGTGCGGAAGAGCACGGCGTCGCGCAGGTCCGCGTCGGCCATGCGCGCCCGTTCCAGGTTGCAGTCGGCCAGGTCGGCACCGCGAAGCCGAAAGCCGGTCAGATCGACGTGCCGCAGGACCGCGCCCGAGAAGCGGTGGTACCGCTCGAGGGGCTCGGTCGGCGCGCGCGGCGGCCCCTCGCCCCAATCCGTGCTCGCCAGGTTGGCGCCCGCGAGGTCGATGTCGTCGATCGCCGCCCCGGCGAGTCGCGCGCCGGTCAGGTCGGCGCCCCGCAGCACCGCGCCGTCGAGTCGCGCGTCCCGAAGGTCGGCGTCGGTCAGGCTGGCGCGTGACAGAAGCGCCTCGGCCAGATTGGCGGCCCCAAGGCGCGCGCCGTCGATTCGCGCGCCGGTCAGGTCGGCGCCGCGCAGCCCCGCCCGACGAAGATCAGCACCACGCAGGTCGACGTCGCGGAGGTCCTCACCGCTCAGGTCGGCGCGTCTGAGGTCGGCCGACGACAGGTCCGTCGCGCGCAACGCGTGCCGGCCCGCCACTGCGCGGCGCCCACGACCGGCCCGTGCCAGCCAGCGGCCGTGGTCGGCCACGAGGACCGCGGCGGCACCGCGTCGGCGGGGGTTGGTGCGTGACGTCGGGTTCGACATGGGCCTTCCGTCTGGTCAGGCGGGTCTTGTCAATGGATCGGCCGGCGCATGCCGATGCGCGAGGGTGGGTGCGGGGCCGTGCCCTCGGACGCGCGCGCCGCGGTGCGTCCGGGCTACCATCGCCTCGTGCAGCTGCCCTCGCCCGCACGCGCACTCCTGGTCGACGCCGGTTGTGTCGTCGCCTTCGTCGCCCTCGGGCGACGAAGCCACGCGGAGGGGCTCGATCCGGCGGGGCTCGCGGCCACGGCGGGCCCGTTCCTGCTGGGACTCGGCGCGGGCTGGCTCGTAGCCCGGGCATGGCGCCGCCCCGATTCGCCGATCGTGGGGACCGCCGTCTGGGCTGTGACCGTGGGCGTCGGGCTCGCCGTCCGTTGGGCGGCCGGCGGCGGCGTGCCGCTGTCGTTCGCGATCGTCACGGGGGTCGTCCTGGGCGCGCTGCTCATCGGATGGCGCGCCGCGGTCGTCGTGACGACACGACACCCGCGCAAGGCTCAGGCGTGAGTCGACCCTTCGATCATGAGGACCGCGGCGCCACGGACGACGCCGCCCGCAAGCCGGTTGAGCGCGACACCCACATCCTCCAGGGGGTGGGCCTCCGTCGCGGTGCGGACGGGGATCTCGGCGGCCAGGCCCATGAACTCAGCGGCGTCCGCACGCGTGACGTTCGCGACGCTGCGGATGGATCGCTCCAGCCACAGATGGTCGTACGAGAACTCAGGGATGCGGTCGAGGTGGATCGCATTGACGGCGACCGTGCCGCCGCGGTCGAGTGCGCGGAGCGCGTCCACGACGACGGATCCGACGGGTGCGAAGGTGATCGCGGCATCGAGCGGCCATGGGGGGCGGGCGCCGAGGTCGCCGGTCCACGACGCCCCGAGTTCCTCTGCGCGGCGTCGTTCGGCGGCGCTGCGGGTGACCACCGCGACCTCGCAGCCCCAGTGCCGCGCGACCTGGATGGCGCAGATCGCGGACGCACCGAAGCCGTAGAGGCCGAGGCGACCGCCCGACTGGATGCCGCACACTCGCAGCGAGCGGTATCCGATCACCCCCCCGCACAGGAGCGGCGCCGCCGCGCGGTCGTCGAGTCCCTCTGGGATGGGGACGAGGTGGTCGGCGCGCACCACCATTCGCTCCGCGAAGCCTCCGTCGCGGTCCCAGCCATGGAACTCGGCGGCGGCGCAGAGATTCTCCCGTCCCGACCGGCAGAAGCGGCAGGTCTCGCAGGTGGAGGCGAGCCAGTCCGCGCCGGCTCGCCCCCCGACCCGCTCGGCCGGCACGCCGGCACCCACCTCGAGGATGCGGCCGACCGCCTGGTGTCCGGGGATGATCGGCAGGCGTCGGGCTGCCAGGTCGCCCTCCGCAAGTTGGAGGTCGGTTCGGCAGACCGCGCAGGCGTCGACCCCGAGGACGACCTCGCCGGGGCCGGGCCGCGGGTCGGGTCGGGTCGCGATGCGAAGGGGCCCGGCGGACGCCGGGGCCGGGTGCTCGAGTACGGCCGCGCGCATCGGACGATCGTACGCGAGGCGCCGCACGCGACCGGCCCGGTCGCGGGACGCTGATCAGTGCTCGAGCCCGCTCCTGCACCCGAGGCGCCGCTCGGCCGCCAGGATCCGACCCGCCGCCACGGCCTGCGGACGCCGTCGGGCGACGTGCGGTTCGCCGGGCTCACCGGCCCCGAGGCGTCGGCGGCGATGCCGATACTCGAGGCGTTCCATGACTCGTCCCGAGCGCTCGTGCGCATCGCGCTTCCGGTGCTGCTGACCGAGGGGGCCGGCCCGCACCTGCTCGACGCCGACGGCAGGCTCACGCTGGCCGTCGGGCCGCATCCGGCCGACGACGCATGGCTGGTCGCGATGGGCGAGCCCCGCGACGCACAGCGGATCGGCGTGGTCGCGCCCATCGACCCCGCCCGGCTGGCGTGGAGCTGGCTCGCCGTCGCCGAGATCGCCGAGGCGGAGAGGGTCGCGGCACTCGACGCCCTCGTCGCGGCCACCGATCGGCCCGGTCTCGAGGCGTGGGAGCGCGAACCCACCCCGGCCGCGAGCGGCTAGGCTCAAGGAGACGCCAGCCGCTGTGAGCACCTACCACGTCCACTTCCGCGCCCGGGTCCCCGGACGACTCGAGGGAACCGTCGTCGAGCAGCTCGCACGGGCGCTCGACGACCTTCCGAGCGTGCGCCGGCTCGGTGATGCGTTCTGTCACGACGATGTCCTCGGCGGCACCTTCGCGATCGGGGTGGCGAGCGGCAAGATGTCCGACGCTGCCCGCGACGGGGGCCGGCTGGCGAAGGAATCGCTCAACTGGGCCGGGGTGGACGGGCAGCTGATCGAGCTCTCCGTCCGGCTCGACGAGGGCTGACGTGGCCCTCGACGCGACACACCCCCTTTGCCTCGGGGTGGCGACGGCCGATGATGAGGGGGTGCCCGATTTCCCAGGATCTCCCGAGCGGCCGGCGCCCGGCTGCAGCGTTGCGCCCTCGTTCCTCGTCGGCGGGAGCGCGCTGCCGGGTGGAGTGATGATGCGGACCCCGGCCCGCGTCGGGGTGGCGGTGAGAAACGAGGACAGCGGCGAGATCCTCACCGAGGCGTTCGAGGTGGAGGGTCCGCGCGGCTCGTGGGCCAGGTGGCCGCTCGCCCGAGGCGTCGTCGCCATGAGTACCGCGCTCTCGATCGGCAAGCGCGCCATGGGCGTCGGCGAGCGGCTCCGATGGAGCGGTGAGGATGAGGACGAGGAGGAGCTGGACCTCGGCTTCTGGGGGAAGACCGCAATCGTCGCGGCCGCGCTGCTCGGCGCCGGAATCCAGATCGCCGCCTTTCGCATCGGGCCGATCGTGATCGCCAAGGAGGTCGGCCTGACCGGGGCGGCCTTCATCGTCGCCGACGCGATGATCCGGCTGTTCCTGCTGATCGGGACCCTGCTCGTGATCAGTCGTCTCAAGCCCTTCCGGCGCCTGCTCGCCTATCACGGCGCCGAGCACAAGGCCATCGCGACGCTCGAGGCGGGGCAGCCGCTCACGGCCGAGTCCGCGGCTCGCTTCAGTCGCTTCCACCCACGCTGCGGCACGTCGTTCCTGGTGGTGTCGGCGCTCGTCTCGATCGGCGTCTACGGCGCCGTGCTGGCGGTCACCGGCGTGTTCACGTACCCCGCCCTGATCCTCACACGCCTCATCGGGGCGCCGATCGTCACCGCGATCGCCTTCGAGTTGCAGCGCCAGGCGGCACGTGCCTCGGATGGTCCCTGGCGGTTCCTCAGCTGGCCGGGCATGGCCGCCCAGTGGCTCACGACGGCAGAGCCGCGCAAGGAGGAGCTCGAGGTGGCCTGCGCCGCGCTCGAGGTCTCGCTCAACGGCGTGCCCGCCGAGGCACCGGACACCGTGGACGAGGCGATCTCGACGCCCGAGCTGCCCCGGGCCGCTCCGCAGCCCGCGACCTGAGGCCCGCCGGCCCCGGGCCGCCCGCCCCGTCGGCGTGCGCGACGAGGCGTCGGCCACGTCACGCATCGGTCACGCATCGGGGTGGAGCGGTGGCTCGACGGGGGCGTCGACAATGTCGGTACGGGGAGATCGTCCCCCACGGCCATCGACCAGGGAGCCCACGTGTCCGAGGCCCGCATGCCGTGCGCCCGCGCTCGCCGGACGGGCGCCTGGACGCGCGCATGACCGCCGCCGTGGCGCCGGTCGGAGTGGCGGCGCCGGCCCGAGACCTGTGGGTGGTGCCCGCCGCGCCCGGGCGGGTGCCGGTCGGGGTGACGACCGAGCCGATCCACCGCCCGCGGCCGCCCGCACCCCCGGGTGGCATGGTCTTCGCGGTCGAGCAGTCCGCCCTCGCGCTGCTCTTTCAGGGCCTGCCGGCCTTCACCGACATCGAGCCGGGAGAATGGGGCCTTCGGGGCCGGGGGTTCTCCGCCTACGCGTGAGGCCGGTCGGCGTCGTCCGGTGCCGACGTCGTCTCGACGAGCGAGCGCAGTCCGCAGAGCTCGAAGACCATCGCCGGCTGGCGGTCCCGCCGGGCGAGGACTCGGAGCTCGCGCCGGCTGACCCCGGCGCGCGCGCGGGCGCGCAGCACGCACGTGATCCCGGCGGAGTCCATGAACGTCACGTTGCGGAGATCGATGACCAGGCGCGGCGGCCTGCGGTCCTCGGCCAAGATCAGCGCTCTGTCCACCTGATCCCGACCGCCGGCGTCGAGTTCGCCCGCGAGCGCGACCACGACCTCCGTCTCGTCCCCGTCGCTTGTGATGCTGAGCGGTGCCGCCACGTCGGAGAACACGATCGCCCCCTCTCCGGTGGAGCCACTGACGCTGACAGCAGCGGCGATCGCGGACAAGGGCTCCCGGTGCCGTGAACGCTGCTTCCGGCGAGTTGCGGTGCTCAGTCCTCGGTGGCGGTGCGAGCGGGGACCAGGAGGAGCGGCGCGGCGTGCTGGACCTCGCGGTCCGCCTGGTCGAGGGTCAGGAGGCGCAGGCGGACCGTCCCGCGGGCCGGGTTCCGCGTCGAGCGCCGGACCTCGGTGACCTCGGCCCGCATGCGGATGCGCGACCCCGGTCGGAGCGCCTCCCAGCGAAGCTCGTCGACGGCGAGTCCCACGAGCCCGCCGACCGGCTGCGGGCCGTGATCGACGAGCAGGCGCATCGTGAGCGCGGCGGTGTGCCACCCGCTCGCGACCAGGCCCCCGAAGACCGACTCGGCGGCGGCGTCCGGATCGACGTGGAAGGGCTGGGGGTCGTACCGTCGCGCGAACTCGATCATCGTCGCCTCGTCGATCAGCATCGACGGGCTTTCGAACACCTGCCCGACCGAGAAGTCCTCGAGCCACATCTCCGCGCGCACGCGCGGAACGCTACCGCGCACACGAGAGCGCGTCGGCACCGTTCCGGACCTCGCACCGTTCCGGACCTCGCGCCGATCCGGCGCCCGGCGCCGTCGGATGATTTCCTTGCGGGGCACGCCGCGCTCGACGATCACATCCCGCGACCCGAGGAGCGTCCCCCAAATGCGCACGCCCTATGTCCACATCGCCTGCTGCATCGAGACCTCGCCGGCCCTCGAGGGCATCCTGGCCGAGGCCGAGCACCTTCGTCAGCTCGGCAAGGGGCGGCTGTCGCTCGTGCACGTGGTCGAGCCCCCGGACGCATACCGGGACGTGCCCGGTATGCGTCAAGAGGTCGAGCTCGCCGAGAACGTCGTCGGCAGGCGCTGGCTCGAGGCCCAGTGCGAGCGTCTCAAGGGCGCCGAGCCGGTGCTGCTCGAGGGCCGACCGGTCGAGGCCGTCTGCGCCTGGGCGGCGTCGGAGGGGGTCGACCTCATCATCGCCGGGGCCCACCGGGGCCCCGATGAGCGCCGCGAGCTCGGCAGCTTCGCCGGCGAGCTCGCCTACAGCGCGCCCGCGAACCTGCACCTGGTCAGGCCGTCCCGAGGGACGTCCGCGTGAGGCGAGACCACGTTCGCGGTGCCCTTATCGTGCTGTCCGCGCCCGTCGTGGGGGCACTGATGTTCATGGTCATGATGACCGTCGGTGTCGCCGCCCTTCTGGCGGCAACCGGGGCGCTACTCTGGCCGCTCTGGATGCTCGTTCACGCGCCGCTCGCGCTCGGCGCCGTCGTGGTGGCGCTCGCCGCCGTCGGCGCGGCCTGGGGTCTCGAATCGAACAGGAGCCGAGGTCTCCGCACCGGCTGAACTCGGGGCGCGGGGCGTGTCGGTCCGCGCGCGGCGCTCCTCAGAACTGGTCGATCAGCACCGGGTTCCCATCGGGATCGGTGAGCAGGATGTGCCCGGGGCCGCTGCCCGCGGGATCGGTTCTGGCGTCGAGATCGAGACCCGCGGCCTCCAGCCGGGCCTGGATCTCGCGAACATCCGGCCACTCCGGGTGTGATCCCATCCGCGTGTCCATCCGGGGGTTGAACGTGATCGTGTTGCGTTCGACGTGCCCGTGGAAGAGGCCGATCACGGCATCGCCGTTTCGCAGGATGAGCCACCCCTCCTCCGGCTCGCCACCGAGCGCGACGAATCCGAGCGCCTCGTAGAAGGCGCGAGACGCCGGCAGGTCGGCGACCGCGAGGCTGATCGAGAACGCCCCGAGCGGCGGCGCCTCGGGAGCGTCCGGCGACGTGTCGGGTGGCTCGGTCACGGATCCCCCTCGGTCGGCGGTGCGGGCGATGGCGGGCACAACGGCCAGCGCGTCGACCACGGTATCGTCCGGGCCGGCGCCGATCGCGGCGAACCGGCGAGGGACGGAGTCGTGGTGGCCGAGGATCTCTGGCGGATCGATGATGGCGGCGAGCGCGACGACGCGCCGGCGGGGACGCGCCGCTCGGAATGGGCGCTCGTGAGCTGGTCCGGTGGGCGAGCCCACCAGATCGCCGTCACCTGGCTCGCCGATCTCGAGGGGCTCGAGGAGCTGGCCCCGGAGGGGTCCGGGGTCGCCGAGTCGCTGGCCGACCCCCCGGGTCGGCGGGGGTTGTCGGCGGTGCTGCGGTACCTCCCGGCGGAGAACCCGCCTGCCGAGGTCCGCCTGACCGAGGACGGGCTTCAGACCACGCCGCGGTGGATCCCGCTCGGGGCGCCGACGCGGGCCGAGCCCCTTCAGGGCAAGGGGTGGGCCTGGAATCTCCAGGGGCCGGACGGCCGTGCGACGGTCGTCGTGGTCGAGGACCCGGGGCTCACGGGTGGGCGGGGCCTCCCCAAGGCCGTGCGAGACGCCCGAAGCTCGAAGGGGCGGAGCGCCCTCGCGCCACTGCTCGATCGGCCGCGCCTGCCCGCCCGGATCCGCCTGGACGATGAGGGCGTCCATGCGGAGGCCGGCGGCGAGGGGAGTGGTGACGCCGGCTGACCGTCCGGCGCGACCTGCGCCGGCACGACCACGCTCACTCGCCCTGCACGAGGGTCCCTGTGGCAGGACGGTCCGCGTCGGACTGTCGCG
>Ga0055584_100002974_pt1 | contig 16764 bp, 10 predicted proteins | sample OSDHelmetaG_FD_58716 | JGI IMG/M metagenome (GOLD analysis project Ga0055584, IMG submission 58716) | Pelagic marine sediment microbial communities from the LTER site Helgoland, North Sea, for post-phytoplankton bloom and carbon turnover... | ecosystem: Environmental > Aquatic > Marine >... | reverse complement strand
GTTGCACAGCGGCTTCAGGCCCCCGGGGAGGTAGGGGTCCTTGGTCCACGCCTCGGACCCCAGGAGCCCCTTCTCCTCGGCCGAGACCCAGGTCAGCATCACCGAGCGGCGCATCGGGCCGTACTCCTTGAGCGCCTCGGCGATCGCCAGCAAGCCGCAGGTCCCGGAGCCGTTGTCGTCGGCGCCGTTGTAGATGTCGCCGTTCTCGCGGTAGCCCACGTGGTCGTAGTGCGCCGAGATGATGATGAGGTCGTCCTTGAGCTTGGGGTCGGAGCCCGGCCAGATGCCCACGACGTTCTCCAGCTGGGCGTCTTCGAGGCGGCCATAGCCGCAGCTCTCGCTGATCTCGAGCGAGAGCTTGCCGCCGAGCTTGCGGGACTTCGGCATCATCCCGAGCAGGTCCTTCGCGGCGGCCTCCGTCAGGTGGAGGACCGGGAAGCCCTCGCGGCTGGAGGCGTTCCGCGAGAGGCGCGGCGACTTGATGTTGGCCAGGGTGCGCCCGAAGGTCTCGGCCACGGTCTTCTTCATCTTCCGCTCGTCCGGGAGGACGATGACGCCCAGGGCGCCGCCCTCCTCCAGGGCCCTGCGGCGCTTGATGGAGAGGCCCCGGGAGTTCGTCCCCACGACCCACTTCCCGCGCGCCTTGAGCTTGTCGAGGGACTTGGAGTTCAGGTCGTCCGCCCAGATGGCGTCGCCGCTGACCTCGCGCATCCCGAGCGCCGACTGGGGCAGGAAGTAGCCCTCGCCCATGACGAGGTTCAGCTGCGCGCCACCCTTGCCCTCGATGGAGAGGGAAGTGCGCGCCATGTCCATCCCGCTCTGTGGATAGGTCCAGTTGTAGAGGTAGGACTCATCCTGGGCGCCCGGCTGGAAGCCGAGGCGCATGAGCCTCGCGCGGATGTAGCGCGCTGCGATCTTCAGCTGGGGAGAGGGAGAGTCCCGCCCCTTCATCGCGTCCGAGGCGATGAAGTAGAGGTCCGAGCGGATCTCATCCGCCGTGATGGTGTCGAGCGCGCGGTCAAGGTCGGTCTCATCGACGCCGCTCGTAGGAAGCGCCAGCGAGGCGCCGAGGATCAATGCGGATGCAATCAGCTTCATGGGAGGGTCCCTCCGGGACGCGAGGATCGTAGCCGCACGGCCCCCCATGTGCTGTTCGCCTTCCGTAGCGAGCGGTCAACGCATGGAGCACCAGGGCTGCTGGAGAGACCCGATCGGGCTCCCCGGGGGAGCCTCCTGGGCCCGGCTCGCCGGCGAGAGGGCGGGTCCGGTGACCGACCGCTTCAGGACCTGTCGGATCTCGACCTGGAGATCCTGCAGGCCGGTCCGCTTCGCGACGAGCTGGTCCGAGGCAAACTCCGTCAGGGCGGGTCGGAGGGCGGCGCGGACCTCCCTCGGCGTCTCCGGTCCGAGGTAGGTCGCCATCGCCTCCTCGGCGATCACCGCCAGGACCAGCTCCCGCAGCGCGCGCTCGTCGTGGGGCACCTCCTCCTTGGAGACGGCCGGCCCCCGGGCGAAGCCGAAGATCGCGTTCACCACGGCGCGGGCGTCCACCGGAGCGCTGTCCGCGGCGGCGGTCTCCGCCGACTGCAGCTCGAGGCGCATCAGTCTCTGGGGATCCATGAGGCCAGACACCGTCATGCGCGCCGCCACGTCGGCCGCGCCGACCCAGTCGAAGGCCACCCCAGCATCGCGCTCGAAGACCTCCCTCGAGCTCCCGTAGCCCGGCGGCCGGGGGTAGAGCAGCCGCCGCAACGGGGCCGGAATGGAGAGGGTCTCCGGGCTGAGCGTGACCATCAAGGCGGCGAGGGCGCGCTGCTGATCGGCGGCCGGCACGGGCCTCATGGGCTCAGGCCGCCCCCCGTTGACCTCGTGCTCGTAGAGGACCCCGCCGATCATCTTCACCGCGGCGTCCACCTGGAAGCGATGGTGGAGGTAGAGCGGGACAAAGACCTCCTCGAGCTCGGCGATCGGTCGGCCGTAAGCGAGGTTCCCCGCTCCGAACCGGCGCAGTGCCACCTGGCGGACCTCGAGCGCGTCCAGCAGCGCCTGGACAGGATCATCCCCGTCGTCCCAGAGGTTCGCGTAGGGCTGCGCCGCCCCCGCAGGCCGGGCGTCCTGGTCGGTGAGATACCTCAACCCGCGATCCGCCGCGCCACGGTGCAGGCGCTCCTGGAAGTCCGCCTGGGCCTCCCCAGGCGGCACGGCCGCGTAGAGCGCGCGGATCGCGTGAGCATCCCAGGCTCCCACGCCCACGCCGTAGGCGTCCGACACGTCCAGCCCTCCCCGACCGTTCGAGCGGATGCGCGGGGCGGGGTAGTCCATCACGGAGGCCCGCTCGGAGGCGCTCGCGGCGAAGTTGTGGGCCAGGCCGAGGGTGTGCCCCACCTCATGGGCCGCGAGCTGCCGGATCCGGGCGAGGGCCAACTCCACCGGATCGTCGAAGGACCCGCTCCCCGTCTTCTGTGCGCCGAGCATCCCCTCGAACAACAGCCGGTCCTGCCGGACCCGGAGCGAGCCGAGGCTCACATGGCCCTTGATGATCTCGCCCGTGCGCGGGTCGCTGATCGCGTTGCCGTAGCTCCAGCCCCGCGTCGAACGGTGCACCCACTGGATCACGTTGTGCCGCAGGTCGAGCGGATCCAGGCCATCGGGCGCCACCTCGACCCGGAAGGCCCCGGGGTAGCCGGCCTGGGCGAATGCCTCCGCCCACCAGGAAGCGCCCTCCACGAGCGCCGACCGCACCGGCTCGGGGGCGGCGGCGTCGACGTAGTAGACGATGGGCACCACCTCACCGGACTCAGGGTCGCGGGTGAGGCGATGCCGGACCGCCAGCCGCTGGGTGATCGGGACGTCCAGCGGGACGCCGTAGTCCAGGTAGCGGATGGAGAAGGCCCCCATGCGCGGGTCGAAGCGGCGGGGCTCGTAGCCTCCGTCGGGGAGTCGCAGTAGTCCCTGTCGCTGCACGAAGGTCAGCGCCCCGCCGTCGGGCGCGCTGCTCCGGGCCAGCGGGCCCGGCTTGGCCGAGGTGAACGTGAGCACCGCGGCGAACTCCACGTTGTCCGGGAACGCCCGACAGCGCCCGACGTCAAGCGCGGAGCGATCAGGATCGAGCTTGAAGCTCCCCTGCCCGCGGCTCGCGAGCGTGCTCTGGATCCCGTGGGCGTCTCGCACCAGGAAGGACGTGAGGTCCACGAGCACTCGACCATCTCGGGCCCGGTCCACGGGGGTCCCCCCCCAGAGGACAGAGCTCGCGAACGACTGCCGCGCGGCGTCTTGCTCGAGGCGCCCGCCCGACGATGCCCGGTAGGCCGTGTTGACCTGCTCGAGCAGGACCTTGCCCCCGACACTCCGGAACCGGACCAGGCGCGCGCCGCCCATCTGGCCGCGGTCGAGGCCGACGTCGTTGGCCCCGAGGCCGGTCTCGATTCCCTCCACGTGCAAGAGGCGCAGGTGCTCGCCGTCCGCGCCCGCAGCCGGGAGCCACACGAGCGCGGCGCCCTCGTCTCCGTCCAGCCGGAGGTCGAGGAGCGGCGCCTCGCCCCGGTTCGCCTCCCCGGGCGCTGCGGCCACGGCCCCCGAGGGCTGCCCCTCGTTGGAAGCGCATGCGACGATCAGTCCCAGGCCAAGTGCTTGGATCAGGTTCCTCATGCGGCGAGCGTACGAATCCGCGCCCAGTTGGCACCTTTCCGAGTGAGGATTGAAGGCGAGGGTCGGCTCTCGGCATAACCTCCTCGCATGCACGGCCCCTCTCACATCGACGGCAGCCTTCAGGGGCTGTTCTCCTCCGCCCAAAGGGACTCCTCGACCGAGGGTCTCCCCTCAGGCCTCGAGCCCCTCCTCGAGGAGAACCTCTGCACCCTCGTCGGTGATGCCACCGGCGAGCAGCTGATCGAGCGCATCCTCTACGCGGACAGCGGCAAGCACGTGATCATCGGTGGGCCGAACCCGCCGCTCTATCGATTCCGTGGCCGCCTGAGGGAGTTCCGCGTCCCGAAGAAGGAGCTCGAGCAGTCCGTGGCCGAGGTGCAGGACGGCGAGACCGTGTTCCTGTTCGGCATCAGCCTCGGTGAGCAGGCGGCGCACATCCTGCGCACGCGGCCCAACTGCAAGGTCATCGCCTGGGACCGTGACCCCTGGCTCATGCGGCTCGCCCTCACCGGCCAGGACTACAAGTACTCCCTGGGGACCGGTCGGCTGACCCTCTGCCTCGGCGCCGACCTGATCGACCACCTCCCGGCGATGCCCGAATACCGCCTCGTGCTCCACCCGGTGCTCCAGGAGTTCTACGAAGACGAGCTCCTGCTCGCCCAGGAGGCGACCCGGGGAGCGCACAAGGACAAGGACGTTCGATGGGTCGGACTCGGCCTGGGAGGCGTGGTCTACAACGAGCTCAGCGCCGCGGTCCGGGCCGAGGGCTACTCGGTCTTCCCCCTCGAGGTCCGACGCTGGGACCCCCGCGAGACCCGCATCGCGCTGCTGGCGCTCCGGCCCGAGCGCGTGGTCACCATCAACTACGACTCCGAGGTGGCCTCGGTGTGCCACGACCTGGAGATCCCCCTCGTGGCCTGGGAGGTCGACCCCAAGACCGACCGGCCGCCGGCCCCCCCCGCCGGTGGAGAGGACTTCCGCGTCTTCACCCTGCACCCCAAGGACGTCAGCCAGCTGGAGGACGCTGGCTTCTCCTCCGTGGGCTACCTCCCCATCGGCGTGGACACCGACAAGCGATACCCCCTCGAGCTCAGCGAGGAGGAGCGCAGCCGCTTCGCGGCCCGCGTCTGCTTCGTGGGGTCGAGCCTGATCGACCGCGCTCGCCGCTTCAAGCGGCTGTTCCTGCAGCTGCACGCCTCCTTCAACTGCTCGTCCGTGGAGGGCTTTGATGAGACCTCCGAGCGCCTCGAGCGGGTCCTGGCCGCGGAGCGAGCCAACTACGGCGTCTACGACTCCGACCAGCTCCTCGAGGAGGTGTTCGGCGAGTTCCTCGAGGCCGCGCGGCGCAACGGCACCCCTGACGACCCCAAGAAGTGGGTCGCCGAGATCGTCGCCTCCCAGAAGCGCATCGCGTACGTCTCTGCCCTGAGCGACTTCGGAATCCACGTCTGGGGAGACGACCGCTGGAGCGAGGTCTCCTCCGCCGTCCCCGGCGTGCACTACCGCGGGCTGGCCGAGCAGGGCCACGAGCTCACCTGCGTCTACAGCAGCGCCGAGATCCACGTGGACGTCAACCGCATCTACCAGCCGGAGGCCATCCCCATGCGCGTGATCAACGTGATGGCGTGCGGCGGCTTCCTGATCGCGGAGCACTCCGAGTCCATCCAGGAACTGTTCGAAGTGGGCAAGGAGATCGAGACCTACCGGACCATCGAGGAGCTCGAGACCAAGGTCGCCCACTTCCTCGAGAACCCCGGCGAGGCCCGTGAGATTGCCCAGCGGGGGCTCGAGGCTGTGCGCAAGCGCCACACCATGCGGATCCGCGCGGCGAGCCTGCTCGCCTGACGGCGTGTGTGTCCAAGAAAGATTCTTCGAGAGCGCGGGTTGTAGCCCGGGCGCAGCGCCCTACGCTCCCGGCCTCTTCATGAACGCCTTCCTCAACAGCGCGCCCGTCCATCATCACCACGACCCCTCCCGGGTCGGGTGCTGAGTGCGCGTGTGACATAGACGTTCCACCGCTCAACGCCGGCCCACGGGCCGGCGTCTTTCGTTGACGGCGATTCGTGGGCTGGCCTCCCCTCACCAGGAAGCCAACCATGTCCCTCGAACTCGATTCCCTCCCGGAGGCCGCCGCCGCTCGCGTGGTCTCCCCCACGCCCGCGCCCCTCCGCCTCGCGCTGCCCAAGGGCCGTCAGCAAGACCAGGTCATCAGCCTGCTCGCCGATGCCGGTGTGTCCGTCGCCATGGGCGGCCGCGCCTACCGGCCGACCGTCTCCCTGCCCGCGGTCGAGACCAAGCTCCTCAAGCCCCAGAACGTCGTCGAGATGCTCGGCGCGGGAGCCCGCGACGTGGGCTTCGCCGGGGCGGACTGGGCCGAGGAGAAGGCGGCCCCGGTGGTCGAGCTGCTCGACACCGGCCTGAACCCCGTCCGCATCGTCGCAGCGGCGCCCCGTGAGCTGCTGGACGACGAGGGGCGGCTCCCCCGCCGCCCCCTGGTGATCGCCACGGAGTACCGTCGCCTGACGGAGGCGTGGATCCAGCGCGCCGGGCTCGACGCGCGGGTGCTCACTACCTGCGGCGCCACCGAGGTCTTCCCCCCCGAGGACGCCGACCTGATCGTCGACAACACCTCCACGGGCTCGACCCTCAAGGCCAACGGGCTGGAGGTGATCGCCGAGCTGTTCCGGTCCTCGACCAGGCTCTACGCCAGCCAGGAGGCGGCCGCCGACCCCGGTCGCCGGGCGCGGCTCGACGAGCTGAAGCTCCTGCTTCGCTCCGTCCTCGACGCGCGCCAGCGCATGATGCTCGAGCTCAACGTGGCCGCCCCGAACCTCAATCGGGTGCTCGACGTGCTCCCGAGCATGCGCCAGCCCACCATCGCCGCCCTCCGCGGAGACGCCGGCTTCGCCGTGCGAGCGGCGGTCCCCCGGGCGGCCATCGCCGACCTCGTCCCGCGCCTCAAGCAGCTCGGCGGCAGCGACATCGTCCTCTCCGGCGTCAGCCAGCTGGTGCCGTGATGGGCCCGTCCACCCTCAACGCGGCCGGACCCCGACCCAACCCCGGGGTCCGCGTCGCCTACCGGACCGCCCGCTCCCTGGCCCCCTGCGACCTCTGGCTCGCCGGGAACGAGGGGCGGCCGCCGGCCAGACTGGACGCCCCGCTCCCCGCGGAGGAGCTCGGCAGGTACCCCTCCTCCTCCGCCCTGGAAGCCCTCGTGGCCGAGCGCTTCGCCGTCGACCCCGCCCGGACCCTGGTCACGGCTGGCGCGGACGACGGTCTCCTGCGCCTCGCCCTCGCCTTCCTCGCCCCCGGACGGGAGCTCGTCCTCCCCACCCCCACCTTCGAGATGATCCCGCGCTACGCGGCGCTCGCCGGCGGTGACGTGGTCGAGGTCCCCTGGGAGGACGGCGCCGCCTACCCGGTGGAGGCGGTCCTCGCGGCGATCACGCCCCGCACCTCCCTGATCGCGGTGGTGAGCCCCAACAACCCGACCGGCGCCGTGGCCTCTCCCGAGGACCTCCGGAGGCTCTCCGAGGCCGCCCCCGACGCGCTCCTGATCGTGGACCAGGCCTACGCCGAGTTCGCCGACGGGGACCTCACGGCGCCGGCCCTGGAGCTCCCGAACGCCGTGGTGCTGCGCACCATGTCCAAGGCCTACGGCTGCGCCGGGCTCCGGGTCGGCTTCGCGCTGGGCAGCCCCGAGGTCATCGAGACCCTGCGCGCCGCCGGGAACCCCTACCCGGTCAGCGCCAGCGCCCTCGCGGCGGCCGCGGTCCGCCTGGGCGACGACGTCAGTCCGACCGTGGGCCGGGTGCGCCGCGAGCGAGCCGCGCTGCTGGCGACCCTCGAAGAGCTCGGCGTCAGCGCAGCGCCGAGCCAGGGAAACTTCGTCTTCCTGCGCTCCCCGCGCGCCGTGCAGGTCCGCGACCTCATGGCTGGCCTGGGCATCGCGGTCCGCGCGTTCACCGGCGTGCCCGGGCTCGCCGACGCCCTGCGGATCACCCTCCCCGGGGACGCGGCCAGCTTCACTCGCCTCGACCGGGCGATCCGCGCGGCGTTCGCGCCCGAGGCGCTGCTCTTCGATCTCGACGGGGTCCTGGCGGACGTCTCCGGGTCGTACCGGGCGGCGATCCGGGAGACCGCCGCGAGCTTCGGGGTGGCCCTCGGCGACGACGACATCGCGGACGCCAAGGCCGCGGGCGACGCCAACGACGACTGGCGCCTGACCTGGAGGCTCCTCATGGGCCGGGGCGTGGACTGCTCCCTGGAGGAGGTCACCTCACGCTTCGAGGCCCTCTACCAGGGGACCGCCGAGGCCCCTGGCCTGCGCCGCACCGAGAGGCTGCTCCTGGACCAAGGCGCCCTCGCCGCGCTCGCGGCGAGTCGTCCGCTGGCGGTGGTGACGGGGCGACCGCGGATCGACGCGCGACGCTTCCTCGAGGAGCAGGGCATCGACGACCTCTTCGCCGTCGTCATCACCCGCGACGACGCCCCGCTCAAGCCCGACCCCGAGCCGGTGCGGCGCGCCATGGCAGCGCTCGGTGTCCGCACCGCCTGGATGCTCGGGGACACCCGGGACGACGTGCAGAGCGCGCGCGCCGCCGGGGCCATCCCCATCGGCGTCCTGCCCCCCGGCGGCACCGACCCGGACCGGCGGGCCCTCAAGGACCAGCTCTGCGCCGCCGGCGCAGGGGTCTGCCTGGACCGCACCCCTCAGCTTCAGGAGCTCCTCCCGTGACCGACACCCTCCCCACCGCCCGCGCCCCGCGGGTCACCTCCCGCCGCCGCGAGACCGCCGAGACATCGGTGGAGCTCCGGCTCAACCTGGACGGCTCGGGCCGCGCTGAGGTCTCCACCGGCCTGCGCTTCCTCGACCACATGCTCGACGCCCTCGCGCGCCACGCGCGCCTTGACCTGACGCTGAAGTGCCAGGGGGACCTGGACGTCGATGACCACCACACCGTGGAGGACTGCGCCATCGTCCTCGGCGGCGCCCTCGATGAGCTGCTCGGCGAGCGCCGCGGGATCACCCGCTTCGGCAGCGCCTACGCCCCCCTCGACGAGGCGCTGGCCCGGGTGGTCGTGGACCTCTCCGGCCGCCCCTGGCCCGAGGTCGACCTCGGCCTCCGGCGCGAGCGCCTGGGGACGGTGGCCTGCGAGAACCTGACCCACTTCCTGCAGACCCTCGCCATCGAGGGGCGCATGGCCCTGCACGTGGATGTCCTGCGCGGTGAGAACGATCACCACCGCGCCGAGGCCGCCTTCAAGGCCCTCGCGCTCGCGCTCCGTCAGGCCCTGGCCTCCGACGGCGCGGACTCGGTGCCCAGCACCAAGGGGGTGCTCTCATGAGCCCGGACCTCGTCCTCGTGCGCACGGGCGTCGCCAACGTGGCGTCCGTGATCGCCGCCTTCCGGCGCCTCGGTGTCGAGCCGAGGCTCTCCGACGACCCCGGGGAGATCCGCCGGGCCGGCGCCGTGGTGCTGCCCGGCGTCGGCGCGTTCGCCGCGGGCATGGCGCGGCTTCGGGACGCCGGCCTCGTCGCTCCCCTTCGGGCGCGCGTCGAGCGCGGCGAGCCGACCCTCGCGGTGTGCCTGGGCGTCCAGCTCCTCGGCCTCGAGAGCGAGGAGGCACCCGGCGTGAGCGGGCTCGGCGTCGCCCCGGCCCGCACCCGGAGGCTTGTGGACGCGCCCCGCCTGCCGCACTTCGGCTGGAACCAGGTGGAGCCCGACCTCACCTGCCGCACGGTGCGCCCGGGCGAGGCCTACTTCGCCCACAGCTACCGCCTCGACGACGCGGCCTCACTCGCCGCCGAGGGCTGGTCCGTCGCGCGGACCCGCGAGGGCGAGCGCTTCGTGGCCGCCATCGAGCGCGGGGCGGTGCTCGGGTGCCAGTTCCACCCTGAGCTCTCCGGCGCCTACGGCGCGGCGCTCATGGAGCGCTGGCTCGAGCGCGCCGCCCTCGCCTGCGCCGGGGGGGTCGCCTGATGGTCCGCCTCCGAGTCATCCCCTGCCTGGACGTGAAGGACGGGCGGGTCGTGAAGGGCGTCCGCTTCCAGGGCCTCCGTGACGCGGGAGACCCCGTGGAGCGCGCGGCCGCCTACGAGGCCTCCGGCGCCGACGAGCTCTGCCTCCTCGACGTCTCCGCCACCCGCGAGGGCCGTGCCAGCGCCGTCGAGACCGTGCGCGCGGTCCGGGCGGTGATCGGCATCCCCCTCACCGTGGGCGGCGGCGTGCGCCGCCTCGAGGACGCCGCCAAGCTGCTCGACGCGGGGGCCGACAAGGTCGCGGTCAACACCGCCGCCCTGGAACGGCCCGCGCTGCTGGCGGAGATCAAGGAGCGGCTGGGAGCCCAGTGCACCGTGCTCTCCCTCGACGCGGCCCGCCGCGGCGACGCCGAGCAGCCCGTCTCCACGCTCCGCTGGGAGGTGGTCGTGGCCGGCGGGACCCGGCGCACCGGGATCGACGCGATCGAGTGGGTCCGCCGCGCGGCGGGCCTCGGCGCCGGCGAGATCCTCGCCACGAGCTGGGACCGCGACGGCACGGGCGAGGGGTACGACGTGGAGCTGCTCCGCGCCCTCTCCGAAGCGGTCCCCGTCCCCCTCATCGCCAGCGGCGGGGCCCGCACCGCCCTCCACATGGAGACCGCCCTCGACGCCGGCGCGAGCGCGGTGCTCGCCGCCTCCATCTTCCACGACGGCGTCACCACCGTCGACCTCATCAAGCGCGAGCTCGCCCGATCGGGCCGCGACGTCCGCCCCTCACCGATCCCCACCCCCTCCACCCTCCGATGATCATCCCCAGCATTGACCTCATGCGAGGCTCCACCGTCCAGCTCGTGGGCGGCGAGGAGCTCGCCATCGAGGCGGGCGACCCCCGCCCCCTCCTCGACCGCTTCAGCCGCGTCGGGGAGACCGCCGTGATCGACCTCGACGCCGCCACCGGCGAGGGGTCCAACGAGGAGCTCATCACGGAGCTGTGTCGGCGCGGCCCCGTCCGCGTGGGCGGCGGCATCCGCGACCTCGAGACCGCCCGGCGCTGGCTCGACCGGGGCGCGCGGAAGATCATCATCGGCACGGCAGCGAGCCCGGAGCTCCTGCGCCAGCTCCCCCGGGAGCGCGTCATCGTCGCCCTCGACTCCCGCGACGGGGAGGTGGTGGTCGAGGGCTGGCGCAAGCGGACCGGGCGCGGCGTCGAGGAGCGCATGGCGGAGCTCTCGCCCTTCGCATCGGGCTTCCTCGTGACCTTCGTGGAGCTCGAGGGACGGCTCGGGGGGACCGCGCTGGACCGGGTCCGCGGGCTCGTCGAGGCCGCCGGAGACGCGCGGGTGACCGTGGCCGGCGGCGTGACCCGCAGCGAGGAGGTCGCTGCCCTCGACGCCATGGGCGCCGACGCCCAGGTGGGCATGGCGCTCTACACCGGCGCCCTGCCCCTGGTGGACGCGTTCTCCGCGCCGCTGAGCTCCGAGCGCTCGGACGGGCTCATCGCGACGGTGGTCACCGACGAGCTCGGCCGGGCCCTCGGCATGTGCTGGTCCAGTCGGCGCAGCCTCGAGTACGCCATCGAGAACGGCGTCGGCGCCTACGAGAGCCGACGCCGGGGCCTGTGGGTGAAGGGCGCCAGCTCGGGCGCCACCCAGGACCTGGTCCGCATCGAGCCGGACTGCGACCGCGACGCCCTGCGCTTCGTCGTGCGACAGGCGGGCGCGGGGTTCTGCCACAAGGAGACCGAGAGCTGCTGGGGCCCCGCCACCGGGCTGCGCGCCCTGGAACAGACCCTCGCACGACGGCGGTCCACTTCGGAGCCCGGCTCCTACAGCCGCCGCCTCTTCGACGACCCCGGGCTCCTCGCCGCGAAGCTACGCGAGGAGGCGACCGAGCTCGCCGAGGCCAGGGGGAGGGACGAGGTCGTGCACGAGGCAGCAGACGTGCTCTACTTCGCGTCGGTCGCCATGGCTCGCGCGGGGGTCACCCTCGCCGACGTTGAGGGCGAGCTCGACCGCCGCTCCGCCGCCGTCACCCGCCGCGCGGGCGACGCCAAGCCGGAGGTGGAGCGCTCATGAGCACCCCCGACCGCCAGGCTCCCCTCCTGCGGGAGATCCCCCTCGACCAGGTTGAGGCCTCGGCCCCCAGCGCCGTGGACGAGACCACGCGAATCACGGCCAGGTCCATCGTCGACTCGATCCGCTCCGGCGGTGAGGCCGTGCTCCGCGAGTACGCCACCGGCCTGGACGGGCTCCCTCCCTCCGCTCCGCTGGTCCTCGACCGCGCGGCGCTGGAGCGTGCCAGGGATCAGCTGGATCCGCCCACCAGGGCGCTCCTCGAGCGGACCGCCGAGCGGATCCGCGCCTTCAGCTGCGCCCAGAAGGCCGCGCTCTCCGACCTCGACGTCCCCGTCCCTGGGGGCCGCGCCGGCCACGAGGTGGTCCCCATCGAGGCCGCCGGTTGCTACGCGCCCGGCGGTCGCTACCCGCTGCCCTCCTCCGTCCTCATGACCGCCGTGACGGCCCGAGCCGCCGGGGTCGAGCGGGTCGTCGTGGCCTCGCCCAACCCCAGACCCATCGTGGTCGCCGCCGCGGCGATCGCCGGCGCCGACAGCCTCCTGACCGTGGGCGGCGCGCAGGCCATCGCGGCCCTGGCCCACGGCGTCCCGGGGGTCACCGACCCCGTGGACGTGATCGTCGGTCCCGGCAACCGATGGGTCACCGCGGCCAAGCAGTACGTGTTCGGCGACGTGGGCATCGACCTCCCCGCAGGCCCCTCCGAGCTCGTGGTCCTCGCCGACGCGTCCGCCGACCCGTCGCTCATCGCCGCTGACCTGCTCGCCCAGGCCGAGCACGACCCCGACGCCCGGCCGGCCCTGGTGACCACGGAGGCCAGCCTGCTGCCGAGGGTGGAGGCGGAGCTCCAGCGACAGCTGCAGACGCTGGACACCAGGGCCGTGGCGTCCCAGGCCCTGGCCGCCGGCTTCGCCGCGGTCGCGCCCTCCATGGCCGCGGCCCTCGAGGCCGTGGACCGGCTCGCGCCCGAGCACCTCCAGCTCTGTGTGGAGGACCCGGACGCCGCGCGGCGTCGCCTCAAGCACCACGGGGCCTCGTTCCTGGGGGAGGGCTCCGCGGAGGTGTTCGGCGACTACGGCGTCGGCCCGAACCACGTGCTCCCCACGGGCGGCGCGGCCCGCTACTCGGGCGGCCTGTCGGTCTTCAACTTCCTCAGGATCCGGACCTGGCTGCGGCTCGACGACCCCTCCCTGGTCGCCGCCGACGTGGAGGCACTGGCCAGGCAGGAGCGCCTCACCGGCCACGCCCGCGCCGCCGCCGCGCGGGTGAGGGCGCCCGTCTGATCGCCTGGACGAGGCCAGGGGGAAGAGGTGGCCCGACGGCCACCGGACGGACGGGTCGTGGAGGGCTCCGCCCGGCTACGCTCCCCGTCCCCCTGTTCCTCCGCCGCCCTCGCCTACAGGCGATCCGCGGACCCCAGCTTCAGCCCTCCGCCGTGACCGCCCTCCCCGCCGACGACACGCTCGACGCCGCCACCCTGACCGCCCACTGGATGCCCACCCGCGACCGGCTCGTGAGGCAGGACACCGAGAACGACCTGCGCGTCAGGATCCACCGGGCGTGCAAGGCCCTCCGCCAGGGAGAGCGCGCCGAGTCCGACGGAACCGCCGAGGGCCAGGACGCCTCCATCGTGTTCCGGTGGGTCGCGTTGAATGCGCTCTACGGGGACTGGGACTGGGACGCGGGGATGCCGGCCCGGGATCGCCAGTCCCTCGACCGCTTCACGAGCGAGGTCACCCGCGTGGACGCCCTGGGGAGGATCCGACAGACCCTCGAGGCGCACGCCGACGACGCGCGCGCGCTCCTGGAGAGCCCCTTCCTCATCGAGCGATTCTGGCGCGACGGGGAGTGGGACCAGGTCCGCCCCCAACGCGGGCGCGCGCGGAACTTCAACGAGGAGCTCAGGAGCGAGCGGACCAGCGCCGCGCTCCACCGGGTCCTGATGGTGCTCTACTTCCTTCGCTGTCAGATCGTCCACGGCGGCGCGACCATGGGAAGCAGCGTCAATCGGGTCACGGTCGACCCCGCGGCCCGACTGCTGCGGGCGCTGTCGGGTCAGATCATCGCGGTCTCCATGGAGCGAGGCCTGGAGATGACCTGGGGAGAGCTGTGCTATCCACCCGTACCCGGCGACGGATCGTCCTGAGGCGGCGGCCTTCCTGAATGAGCCACCGCCGGTTCGGGGCGTGGGGAAGGCCCGGCTCGGAGCAGCGATCTCGGGCGAGATGGGTATCCTCGGGGATGATGTCCCTGCGCCACCCGTCCCAACCCCGCCGCCCTTCCACCGGCTCCCTCCTGGCTGGAGCGGCCGCCCTGGCCACGGCGGCGCTTGCCTGGTCCGAACCCTCCATCGTCGAGGCGCCCGCCCAGGCCTCACCTGCGGCTGCCGACGACGAGGACTACGAGCAGCACATCGCCCCCATCTTCGAGGCGACCTGCGTGCAGTGCCATGGGGAGCTCAAGCAGAAGGGTGGCTTCCGCCTGGACGAGCTCGACCGGGACTTCGTTTCGGGCGGAGACGCGGAGGAGTGGGACTACATCCTCGACGTCATCCGCAACGGGGACATGCCGCCCTCGAGCTTCGAGCGGCAGCTCTCCACCGAGGAACGAGCCGCGGTCACCGGGTGGATCGAGGCGGGCCTCGAGGCCGCCGCGCGGGCCAAGGAGGTGGACGTGCGCCCCGTGCTCCGCCGCCTCAACCGCGCCCAGTACCGCCACACGCTGCAGGACCTCCTTCAGCTCCCCATCGACTTCGGCCAGGACCTGCCCGGCGACGCCAAGTCCAAGATGGGCTTCACGAACAACGGCGCCACCCTCCAGGCCTCCACCCTGCACCTGGAGACCTACCAGACCATCGCCCGCGCCGCCCTCGACGAGGCCATCGCCCCTGGCCCCAGGCCCGCCTCCACCACCTACCGGGTGCGCTTCGGGGACGGCCTCGGCAAGGGCAAGGTCGGCGGCCGCACCGGCGGCTACCAGTCCGTGATCCTGAGCCCCGACCACTTCACGGTCGAGATCCTCGGCGCGGACGGCGTGCCCAAGGGCGAGGCGGCCTCCGAGGAGGAGCGCAAGGCGCTCGACGCGATCCGCAAGAAGGTCAGCGTGGGCCTCCGGGGGTCCCAGCAGAACCGCTTCCACATGGCGCCGGACGGCCTGGTCCTCTACGGCGCGGTCCCCCACAAGGAGAAGGCGCCCGGCGCGTGGCAGGGGCCCTCGCCCAACGCCAAGCTGGAGCTCCAGCGCGTCTTCCCCGAGCGCGGCGACGTGGTCATGCGCGTGGACGCCGCCCGAGGCGAGATCAAGCGGACCCGCGATCCTGTGCTCCTCAAGCTCGAGGACGGGGTCAACGACGTGCGCGTCGCCCTCTCCGAGAGCGAGCCCACCACGGAGACCGTCGACGGCGAGGAGGTCGAAGCCGCCGAGCGCGCCCTCTCCATCGAGTCCTCGCTGAGCACCATCACCGCCGAGGCGGCCAGGAGCGACCAGCGCAAGAACGTGCGGCTCGACGGCGACGTGCTCGTCGCCGAGGACGTGACCCAGCCGTCGGACTCCCGGGTCCAGCTGCAGATCCCCGCCGAGGGCTTCTACCGGGTCCACCTCGTCCACCCCCCGGTCCCCGTGGAGCAGATGCCCTCGGTGCGCCTCTCCTACGCAGGCAAGACCCTCGACTCCCGCCCGGAGCTCACCGCCGAACAGCTCGCCCAGGGGCGGGTCTCCACGGTCATCGGCGCGGCGTACATGCGCGCCGGCCGGCAGCACCTCAAGCTGGGCGGGCCGTTCTTCATCGGGTACTCCCACGTCGTCCTCACCCCCCTCGCCGAGGACCACCCCCTGGTCCAGGCCCTGGGCCAGGCCACCGCTGACCTGGAGGCGAACTTCGTCCACGTGGACCCCGTCCTCCGCGCCTACGCCGGGACGCGAACGGACGACGGGATGGACTACTCCACCTTCGACGAGGCGGCGGTGGTGACGGCGCCGCGCGAGGCGCCCGAGACGTACACCTTCCTGGGGCGGCTGGAGAACCTCCCCATCCCCGAGCCCGAGTCCGGCGACAACGAGATCCTCTCCGGCATCCTGCTCCTCGGCGTCTGGAACGACTACCTCATCAAGGACCGCCGCAGCCCCGGGCCGCCGCTGCTCGTTCAGCAGATCGAGGTGGAGGCCCCTTACCACCCGGTCTGGCCCCCCGTCTCCCACACCACAATCCTCCCGGGCCGTGAGGTCGACGAAAAGGATGAGGCCTACGCCCGACGGGTGCTGACGCGCTTCATGTCGAGGGCCTTCCGCCAGGCCGCCGTGGCGGACGACGTCGAGCCCTACCTGGCGTTCTTCAGCGAGGTCCGCCCCGAGGTCGCGAGCTTCGAGGACGCCATCAAGGAGACGCTCATCGCCGTGCTCTGCTCCCCGCGTTTCCTCTTCCTGGTGGAGCGAACAGGCAGCGAGACCGACGACCTGCTGTCCCCCTTCGCCCTGGCGAACCGGCTCAGCTACTTCCTCTGGAACGGCCCGCCCGACGAGGCCCTGAGGAACGCGGCGCTGTTCGGAACCCTGGACGGGAACCTCGAGGCCCAGGTGGATCGGATGCTCGACGACCCACGCGCGCGCCGCTTCGTGGACGCCTTCGCGACCGAGTGGCTGCGCCTCGATCGGCTCGACGACATGACCATCGACGCGGACCGGTTCCCGAGATTCACGCGCTTCGTCAAGCGCGACATGCGCGAGGAGACCCTGCGCTTTGTGCACCGCGTGTTCGCCGAGGACCTCGACCTCATGACGCTGGTGGACTCGGACTTCGCCATGCTCAACCAGAACCTCGCGGAGTTCTACGGCGTCGAAGACGTGGTCGGGCCCCACTTCCGCGCCGTGGCGCTCTCCCGCGCCGAGGGCCGCGGCGGGCTCATGAGCCAGGGAGCGTTCCTCTCGGGGCACTCCGACGGGCTCGAGCCCCACCCCATCAAGCGCGCCGTGTGGGTGAAGGAGAAGCTCCTCGGCAGCCCCCCTCCCCCGCCCCCGCCCAATGTCCCCGACCTCGACGCCGAGGCGCCGGAGATGAAGGGCCTG
>Ga0055584_100002973_pt1 | contig 16768 bp, 13 predicted proteins | sample OSDHelmetaG_FD_58716 | JGI IMG/M metagenome (GOLD analysis project Ga0055584, IMG submission 58716) | Pelagic marine sediment microbial communities from the LTER site Helgoland, North Sea, for post-phytoplankton bloom and carbon turnover... | ecosystem: Environmental > Aquatic > Marine >... | reverse complement strand
CACCTGATTGGTAAGCACAAGGTCAAGAAAGGATTCGGCGTCAGGGCCCCGAACCTCTATTTCCCCCATGTGACTTACGTCAAAAAGGCCGACTTTTTGCCTCGTATGCATGTGCTCATCTATAATTCGTCCATAGGAAACGGGCATTTCCCAACCAGCGAAAGGAACGAGCTTCGCTGAATGTTCGAGATGAAAGTCGTGTAAGTGCAACTTTAGCAAATTGTTCATTATTTTCTTTATCCTTGTCTTGCTTATTTTGCTTTCATTCTCTTTAGATTATCGAGATGGTCTCTACGATTCGAAAAAAATCAATCAAAAGCGTATTCCCCATTACGAATTCCTGTACCAATCACCCAATCGGGCAAAGAAACCATCACCTGAAACATAAAGCGTGAATTCCTGGTATTCTGATCCTGAGTTAATCGTAGCAATATCTTTGACCATTGGTATTTCCGCTCTTTGCTCGACCCTTGAGGCGATGATCTTGAGCGTGAGTTCCGCAGAATTGGAAAGCTTCAAAAAGGCTTCACCCAAACGAGGGTTGCTGATGGAAAAGTTTCACAACGAAATCGAGGAAACTACTTCTGCGATCCTAAGCCTCAACACAATTGCCAACACTTTGGGCGCCACCTTGGTTGGCGGTCTCGCAAAAAAACACCTCGGGGACGGGCAAACGGACATGCTTTGGTTTGCCTGCGGCATGACCCTGGGAATTCTTTTCTTTGCGGAGATTCTGCCCAAGAACATGACCGTTCGATACCGATCCGACATGTTGGGAAAACTGGTTATTCCTCTTTTTGTAGTCAGAAGGCTCATGTTCCCCTTCTCCAAAATTTGCAAGGTAACCGTAAAGGCAATGGTTCCCGAGAAGAAAAAATCCGAAGACAGCGATGAAGAAGAAATCATACTTTTGGCTAAAAAAGGTGCCCAAAAAGGAACTCTTACCGATGAAGAAAGCAAGTTGGTCGCGAATGCGTTACGCCTGAACAACCTTCAGGTGCACGAAATCATGACGCCTCGAACCGTTGTACTTGCGCTTGACCAAGCTCTTACGGTTGAAAAGGTCTTTCGCATGCACCCGAACGTTCCCTTCGCGCGCATCCCTTTATATCGGGAGAACATTGATCACATATGCGGAATCGTCAGGAGGAGAGACCTCCACCGTGCCATGGTCGAGGAAATGCCGGACAAATCCTTAAAGGAGCTTTCCCAAGAGGCAATATTCGTACCTGAAAACGCCTCGGTCGACAAAGCTTTGAGACTCTTGCTTGCCGAGCATTGCCAACTTTCCGTCGTCGTCGACGAATTCGGATCAGTCGCAGGGGTTTTGGCAATGGAAGATATTATCGAAAGCATTATCGGCCAAGAAATCTTCGAACCCGACGACATGGCTGTCGACATGAGGGAATTTGCCAAACGCAAGCACAGGGCTCACATAAACCAAAAAAAACAAACATCCGAGTGAATATTGTAGCGTCAAATTATTGGGTTCACGATTTGGATCCTTTTCTTTGGAAGTTCCCCGATTCCTTTTCCCATTTGGGCCCTGGAGGAATACGTTGGTATGGAATCGCCTATCTTGGCGGATTCATTTGCGCCTTTTTTCTTCTCAAGCGATACCACCGGAGAAAACGAAGCCCGTACGACAGCGAACAAATCATGAATCTCATGACTTTCATGGTTCTCGGAGTATTGCTCGGAGGAAGAGTTGGCTATGCGCTGCTTTACCGATGGGGAGAATTCATCGAGGATCCGTTGATTTTGTTGCGAGTATGGGAAGGCGGGATGGCTAGTCACGGAGGCTTCATCGGGGTTTGCATCGCTGTTTTTTGGTATGCCCGCCATTCCAAGCAATCCCCTTTTCCCATCGGAGACATCATCGTCAGCGTGGTCCCTCCAGGCCTCTTTTTCGGAAGAATTGCCAATTTCATCAATGGTGAGCTTTGGGGGCGAACCACTGAAGTCTCCTGGGGGGTATTATTCCCCAAAGCACCTGGTTTTATCGAAGGAATGGCCAGACACCCCTCCCAACTTTACGCAGCAACACTCGAAGGACTGTGTACTTTTGTGTTTGTACAATGGCGCTTTTGGAAATCCGACGTCACCCAAAGGGCTCCTGGAAGATTGGCGGGAGAATTCCTCATTGCCTATGCCATTGCCAGAATAATCAATGAATTCTTTCGGCAACCTGACGCATCTTTGATTATGGGCATGTCCCGAGGGCAATTCTACTCCCTTTTCTTGGTTTTGGCCGGGGCCATTCTTGTTCGAATAGCAGAAGCAAGGTCTAAAAAACTACGATCCTGAATGATGCAAGGAAGTCATGACAGGCTCCATGGAATCATATTATTTTTCGAGTGTGAATTAATTATCTTTGACAGGACTGACCAAACAAAGAGAAAACAATCCAAGCACAGCATAATTAAATGATAGGCAATTTTTTCGGGTTTCTCTCAAATGACATTGGCATAGACTTAGGTACGGCAAACACCTTGGTCTTCGTCAGGGATCGCGGCATCGTGCTCCGCGAGCCAAGCGTGGTTGCCCGATACAAAAGCAGCAAGAAAGTTTGTGCCGTCGGCTCCGACGCAAAAAGGATGCTTGGTCGAACCCCCGGAACGATTGAAGCCCTCAGGCCCATGAAGGACGGGGTTATCGCGGATTTTGAAATTTCCGAAGCCATGCTCAGGTATTTCATTGAAAAGGTGGACAAAAGAAAACTCGTCCCCCCCCGCGTAGTGATTGCCGTACCATCGGGAATCACCGCCGTGGAGAAAAGAGCCGTCAAGGATTCTGCCATCAGGGCCGGAGCCAGAGAAGTTCTTTTGCTTGGTGAACCCATGGCCGCCTCCATTGGCGCAGGCCTACCCATCGATGAGGAATACGCGAACATGATCGTCGATATTGGCGGTGGGACCACGGAGGTTGCCATTATCTCCATATCCGGAGTTTCCTACCAAAGAAGCATACGGGTTGGAGGAGACGAATTGGACGAAGCGATTATCGCTTATATGAAGAGAGCTTACGGGTTGCTTATCGGCGAAAGAACAGCCGAGGAGATCAAGTTTTCCGTAGGATCCGCCGGCCCCATTGAAACAGGGGAACTAAGCATGGACGTAAGGGGCCGGGAAGCCACCCATGGTTTGCCCAACACGGTGCATATTACTTCCCAAGAAATTAGGGAAGAAGCTCTCAAGGAAGTCGTGTCTCAAATCGTAGACTTGGTCAAAAGTGCATTGGATCGATGCCAACCCGAGCACTCCGCGGATCTGATCGACCGAGGCATCGTTCTTGCCGGCGGAGGAGCTTTGATCAGAGGATTGGATCAGGTCATAAGCGAGGCAACGCGATTACCCGTCATTCAAGCCGAAGACCCCTTGTGTTGCGTGGCCAACGGAACGGGGAAGTTCCTCAACCTTCTCGGGAATTTAAGTCGCGAACAGGTTGATCGCCTCGTTACCCAATAGATTTTGATTTGGTCAAGAAGACAGACAGACGCAAGTCTCAGCCCTTCCTCTTTCTTGGTCTTTTTCTAGTCGCATGGTGGGGACTACCCACCTCTTGGAAGGTTTTCACCAAGTCCGCCTTCGCGGAATTCCACGCACCGATTTGGGATCTCTCCTCCCGCACCGAAGATTTGAGCAATTATTGGGGACACCTTAGCGACTCCAAGCAAACATTGATTGAAAAAGCCAAGAATTCATCACGGCTCGAAGCGGATGTGGATCTTCAGCGCGAAAGAATAAACGTCATTCAGGATGATATCGGCAGACTACGTACTCTAAAGGCTTCCTTGAAGCAATTGGAGGAAAGCCTGAACTTAGGCTCCTCCCAGGAATTCGACTCCGTAGTTGCCAGGGTCTCCCACAGAAGCCTGAGCGGTTGGTGGCAAAAAATCACCATAAGAAAAGGACGATCGCACGGATTGAAAGCAGGTCTCGGTGTCATTTCAAATAGGGGCGTGATCGGAAGAATCAAATCCGTGGGCTCGCGTTCATCCGAAATCGAACTTCTCACCAACCCTTCCTTCAGGATGGTCGCTCACTTCGAGGGAGACGACAGACCGGTGACTTTCCAAGGGAATGGGATTGCCCTGGGAGGGACACCGGTCGGACTGGCCCTGGACGTCCCCCATGACCTCTCCCCTACTCCTGAAACACCTCATGCTCTCGTAAGCTCGGATCTTAGTTCTATTTTCCCTCGGGGCATTCCTCTTGGCTTCGTAACCAATTTGGGCGAAGGAGAAGAAGGTTTGTTCAAGTCTGGAAAGGTAAACTTGGATTTCAGCCTTAATCAACTAATGGAAGTAACCATTCTGGTTCCACGACAATAAGAAACCGTGCAAAAACAAAACAAGACGGCCTTTGTTCTTTTGGGTGTGAATTTAGTTACGATCATCCTACTTGGTTCGCTTAACTCGACCATTGGTCAACAGGGGGTTTTTCTCTATCTCCCTGCCCTTTTCTTTCTTCCGGGAGTTCTGTACCTGGATAACTCAAGAGGCATCCCTTTGGCCTTCGTAACCGGATTGCTGATCGATCAACAAATTGAAACTCCCTTCGGCTTTCATGCCTTTGCTTTGTCCTTCTTTCATTTGATAGGATCGAATTGGGTCCGGGGAGTCAACTACCGGAGGGACTTCGTTACCCTTTCCCTCCAACTTCCGGCAAACCTGCTTGTTTTTGTTTTGTGGTTTGTTTGGATAAAACTCTTCGAGAATGGGCAAATGCAATGGACCCTCGGCAGATGGTTCATTGATTTAATCGCGTCGACACTGGTTCTTGTCCCTCTTGCCTTATGGATGCCGAGATTTGCCGAATCGGCGCTCGGAATCTTTCATCTTATTCCAGAAGGAAGGGAGGAACCCAGATGAAATTGCTTGAGAAACATCACCCCGAAAAAAGAAGGCTCAGGGTATTCAAATTCATTTACGGGGCCTTGTTTCTGACCCTTTTTGGCTGCCTCCTTTTTCGCCAAACCTTTGAAACCGAGGAATTCGAGAACCGAGAGAGAATTCAGGGGCAACGCAGAATCTTGCGCCCTGGGGCAAGAGGTGACGTCTTGGACAGAAACGGTCAGTTGCTCATTGGTAACAGGGCTCATTTTTCAGCAGTACTACAATTGGAATTTCTAAAAAAAGAAATTTGGAAGGAAAGGGTTTCCCTTGGAGAGAAGGCCGAAGCATTAATCGAAGAACTACTCGAAATTCCAGACCTTACCGGCAGCGTGCTGATCAACCACTGCTTAATGAAGAACCAGGCAAGAGACAGGGGAATCATCTTAACGGGAAGAAGTGTAAAAAGGGGAGATAATTTCGAGCGGGTAAAACTATACTTCCAAAAAACTAGAATTACCGTCAATCAAACCGCAAAAGGTTTTTGGTACTGCACCATCAAGGGTGTAAACCCCGCTGCCAACTCTTCTTTGAGAATAGAGGGGTCTCAATCCTCCGTAAAGGTCTGCCTCCCCGGTCTTTTTACAACCAACCTTTTTCTCCACCAAGACAACCATTACCGATTGAAAAATGAGAAAAAGGCTTCGGAACGATTTTCTTTTTTTGAAATTTTCGACACCGAGGAAACCGAACCGCAGTTTGATTCGAGTGCGATTAAATTCGAACAAAACGACGGTCGTGCGACGACTCATACTTCCATTGAGTGGGAAGCCCGTTACAATGTCGTCAAGAGGTATCAAAAAGAAGTCAACCGGTTGACGGGGAGAGACAGGGTCATAACCTTCCGCAAGCTTAAATCCCATTGGAGGCAGAAATCAATCATCCCCCTTGAGTTAGCCGGGAACCTAACGGCCCAAGAGTACGCAAAGCTTATTGATGAAATCGACCCGGATTCCCCCTTGCAAGTAAGCTCCCAAGCCATCAGGCACTATCCTATGGGGTCCTTGGCTTCACACGTCCTCGGATACGTCGGAAGCGGATACCAAGCCGATGACGAGGGACTGACAGGACAAGACTTGGGGACCTTCGAGATTAAAGGGAAAAAAGGCAAAGAAGGAATCGAGGTATTCTTTGATTCACACCTAAGAGGCAAGGATGGCAACGATATCTGGCGAATCAGTCCGAGTGGTATGAGAGTCGAATTGGTGGAATCAAAGCCTGCCCAAAAAGGATCGACCGTGCGGTTGAGCATAGACTCGGAACTACAAGGCTTGGCCGAACAGTCCCTCCAGCAAATGTCCCAACGGGTGGCCACCCATAGAATTCTTCCAGATTCCGATTGGCTTAAAACAATTGAAAGAAGAACGCGTCGTGAATTGATCAGAGCAAACGAGAAGGAACTGAGCCCCGACCTGCTGCTCAATTCTTTCAAGGATGCGCCTTTCCCGTTGAAGGGTAGTCAAGCATCCACCGTCGCTGGCTTCACGGGAACTTCCGAGGATGCGGACCGCTTGTTGCGACTGCTCTACGCAAAAGGAGTTTTGGCAAAACCAAACCTCGAAGCGGAGGAATACGTTTTGGCCTCCCCTCCCCCCCCTCCGGGAGCTGCCGTACTCATACACTTGAAGTCTCGGGAAGTACTCGTTCTCGCTAGTAAGCCCAACTACAACCTACAGGAATTCTCCCCAATCCTCACTCAATCGACCTACGATGAAATCGAACGATCCGAGGCATGGTTGCCCCGCGCATTGCACCCAGGTTACGCTCCTGCCTCTCCATTCAAGTTGGTGACTTCTTTGGCAGGCTTCAGAAAAAGGGTTCTCGACCCTGAAGAGAAGTTGCTCTGCGAAGGAAAGCACAAAGGCATGATATGTCATGTCTTCCCTGGTTCGCACGGAGAATTAACGTTCCGCGAAGCAATCGCCAGAAGCTGCAACGTTTATTTTTATAGAATGGGCGAACGAATTGGACATCTCGGATTGATCCAGGAAGCAAAGCGCCTGAACATGCATCAATCCCCTGCCATCCAATTACCTTCCACGGGTACCCCCATCGTACCGGATCCAGAATGGAAAAAGAAAGCAACGGGAGTCGCGTGGGCCCAGGAAGACACCTTTAACATAACCATAGGCCAAGGCGGCCTAAGCCAAAGCCCACTCCAAATTGCTTGCATGACCGCAAAACTTGCATCCAATGACTTATCCTTCCAGCCATCGATTCTCTTGGGTACGAAACCAATAACTTCGGCACGACGACCTTTGGGAATTTCGGACTCTTACTTGCGTTCTATCTACGAAGGAATGCACCTGGCGACGACAAAAGGTACCGCTCATCGATGTAAAATCGAAGGGATTGACATTGCAGGAAAAACTGGCACGGGCCAATGGAGAAATCACAACATGAAATTAAACCTGGCTTGGTTTGTAGGCTTTGCTCCTTTGGAAAAACCTGAAGTGGCCATTGCCGTGCTTATCGAAGGCATCATACCTCAGGACAAGATCCAAGGTGGTTTGACCGCCACGCCCGTAGCTCGTGATATCCTTCAAGCATATTTCGACGTCACGAGGAAAAAACTTGCCCGTAACGACACTAACCTGAATCCGAATTAAATAAAATTACCATGGTTGCCACACCCTCGACAATGATTCCCCTTGGCACGAAAGCCCCGTCCTTCGAACTTTTGAACGTCACCGACCAAAAGACCGTCGCCATCGAACAGGATGAAAGCGCCGCTCATCTCGTTGCCTTCGTCTGCAACCATTGCCCTTTCGTCATTCATCTTTTGGAGCATTTGACCGAATACTTCAATCGACTGGAAAATGAAAAGGTTTCGGTTTACCTGATTTCCTCCAACGACGTTGCAAAACATCCTGCCGACAACCCCTCCAAGATGAGAGAACTAGCAATCGAAAGGGACTTCCATTTCCCCTATCTTTATGATGAAACACAAAGTGTCGCCAAGTCCTACAAGGCAGCTTGCACGCCGGATTTTTTCCTCTTCGACCATGAACTTTCACTATACTACCGTGGCAGATACGACGAATCCAGGCCCGGAAACGGTCTCCCCGTTAATGGACTTGACCTGAAGGGTGCCGTAAGCCAACTCCTCAAAGGAGAACCTCCAACCGACTCTCAGCATCCGAGCATGGGGTGCAACGTCAAATGGAAGCCCGGCAATGAACCGGATTACTTCATGACCTGAACTCTTGTCTTGATTCGAGCAGACAAGGTCGAAGCAAACGGCCTTATTTGCTCGTCATGACGTACACGCCATCCCAATCGTCGCCCGGAGGGTTCTCTTTCATCACTTGGCAACGGTCTATGAGGATCATGGACGGGTTGTCCTTCACTCCAGGGGTTACTCCAGGCTTGTTGGGTTCCAGGCCTTTCGCCTGTTCGAACATCTTCAGGGCTCCATCCCAATCCTGTAGCAAATACTTGTCGATGCCCTGCTTGAAGCAATCCAAGCAATCCTGAGTCTCTTGCCCCAGGTCGGCCATAAATCCGGTCGGTTCGTACATGGCAACGGGTTGAGAACGCCCCTTGACCACGATTTTATCGAGGTATCGAAATGCGATATCGTCCTTTGTTTTTTCAGACGCAAGCTTGGTTTCCTCAGTAATCATGATGTACGCTCCATAAGCCTTGGCACCACTCTCGCAACGAGCTGCCAAGTTGACCATGTCTCCCATCATGGTGTAATTGAAACGATCCAAAGCCCCCATGTTTCCAACCGTAGCCGTTCCCGTATTGCAACCAATACGGGTTTGCATTTGCTTGACCAAGCCGTAGCACTTCCCCCATTTATCCTCTTCCATGGCCCACTTGTCGCGCAACTCGAGTTGCTTTTCCTGCATAAGCAAAGCCGTTCTTACGGATTGGTAGGCATGATCCTTCATGGGAATGGGAGCACCATACATGGCCACGATTGCATCCCCGATATACTTATCAAGCGTACCTCTTTCCTCTTGTAGAATATTGGTCATAGCCGTGAGGTATTCGTTCATGAGGTCGACCAAACCCGTGGGGGTGAGCAATTCCGAAAAACTGGAAAAGGCCTGAACGTCGCTGAAGAAAGCTGTAATTGCTGTTTCTTCTCCTCCCAAATGCGGTTCCTCTCCGGACTCCACCATCTGATCGACCAAGTCTGCCGAAACGTAACTCCCGAACATGCCCTTCAGACGTCCCTTGGCTTTCTGTTCAACCACCATCATAATGATCAATCCAATAAAAAAGGTACTGGCGCCCGCCGTGGCAGGAACGGCCAAAGGCATTATGATATGGTTTTTGGAAAAAAGGAAAAAAGCCAGACCAACGAACAAAACCAAAACGATTACCCCCACCCAATTCGACCAAGGGGCACTATTGACTGCAAGACAACCGAGAACCAAACAAACGGCCAAGATCAAAAGGGAAGAGGAGAGCTTTCCATCGAGAGTCCTTTTCAAGTAAAGTCCACTGGATAAGGTTTTAATGACGTTACCATGAACCGATACCTTCGGTACCGGATCTTTGTCCATGGGTGTCGGAGACAAATCCTGAAAGGTTGCTTCGGTCGGTCCAATTAAAACGATTGAGTCTTCAAACTGCTTAAAGAAAGACAGATATTGATCTCTCTCCATTTCGGCTTCCTTTATTTTTCCCAGGTTAAAAGCCAACAATGCCTTTGATATGGAGATAGCGTCCGCGGAACTTTTCAGAAGTTCCGCTACTATAGAATCATCTTGGGAGGCACCGCTGGAAATATTATCGAGATTAGCGATTTTTTCCCCCAATGAGTCCAACTCCTTCTCTTTGGGATCAATTTGAGACTTTTGAATGACGGCGGACAAGGCAGGGAATTGTTCCACCCTTTTCTTAAGTTCGTTTACTTCGGTTTGGATAGCGAGCTTTTGCTCTTCAAGCCTTCTCTTCGAAACATCATCTAATTGGGATATTTCTTTATCCAATAACTCCAATTCCTTTTCCTTGGGTTCAATTTGGGATTTTTGAATGACGGCTGAAAGAGCAGGAAATTGCTCCACTCTTTTCTTGAGCTCGTTTACTTCGGTTACGAGATTGAGCTTTTGCTCTTCCAATTTTTTTAACTTTTTGATTTTGCCTTTCAAATCCCCGGCAACCGAGAGTTCCCTCAACTTCTTGTTAAGACTACCCAGATCCGCAGCAAACCTATCCGCATCCTCGCTCGTGAGGATTTCGGAAGTGAAATCTTCAAAAAGCCCCGAAGATTTCTCCTGTTCGGCAAGTTCATCCAAAAGAACGGATTGATCCGTGATTGGATTTGATTTCAGGGCTCTTATTTTCGCCCATAGATCACGAGATGCAATGTGTTCGGAATGTTGGTAATGAAGATTTCTGAATCCAACTAAAGCCGCTTTCATTTTAAAAACAACTTGATCGGCATTACGGGCCTGGGTGTTTTTTTCCTCCAAATAAGTTTTGTAATTCAGTACGTCATCCATGCCGCACATCGGATTGAACTCCGAAAATAAAGCTGGCGGAATGTAATTGTCCGCAATCGAGGACAGTAATTTCTCAAACTCTACGACGCCAGGGGCGTTTTCAGGCGAAACCGAACCATTGGCTGCCTTGATCATATTTTCAGCCGTCTTCAAGCGCTTCTCTTCGACACCCAAGTCTTTCATTACGCCGAGTAACTCAGAGTCTTCGGCGGGCAATTCGATTCCGTCTATTCTTTGAAGAAACAAACGCATGATCTTCGGACCTCTCGACACGTATTCCTGAAAGTTTTCAATGTTGAAGAAGTCCTTAGCCTCAGAATAGAGAACTTCGGCTTCAGCTTCATCCTTCCAATTGGAAAACCAATTGATTTCCATACTCTGCTCTTCAATCAAGGAAACGTCCACCAAGGGTTCCCCCGCAAGACTTCGGATCACGAGCTTTGTCTTTCCATCGGGAATCTCAACAATTTTCTCGCTTACTCCATAATAGGCCATCAAGGCTTCCAACCCGAAGTGGTAAAAGCTGCGGTCCCGGACCAATGGCATGGAATTAGGAAGCGACTCGACCAATGTCTCGTTCGAGTCCTTCCAAACTAAATTGAGACGATCTCCATCCTCAATCAAGGTAGGTACCCGTGATTGGTTAAGGTCTACACCCTCCAAACTTAATTTGGCCATTTTACCTCCCAAAATATTGTATGCATGGGCTTCACCTCCTCCTGGAAACCAAAGAGGAACAATTCTTTGCATTCCATCAACCTTGCTGGGAGCTACCGTTATCGGGGCGTTGATGCCAAGGTACTTCCCGTTTGTGTAAGAAAAAATAGGGTAAGTGGGACTCTCCGGATAACGGAAGCCCATTTTGCTCGAATCATAGCCTTCGTTCAGGTTGGGGGGACCTGCTAGAAAATCAACGAATTCGTTCTTGAGAAAAGGTGTCTGAACATTGGTGAAAGCCGAAGCCAAAACAACTTGATCGGGGTACTGTCGAACAAGTTCGGCAATGGCCGAATCGCTAACGAAAACATTCTTTTCCGGAACCATGCTCGAGGTACTCTTGGGAGAGAAGATAAAATCATAGGCCACGACCCTCGCGTTACCCTCTTCCAGCAATATCTTCCCGACGTCCCTGAAAAAATCGCGGTTCCAAGGGCGTTCTCCGACTTCGTCCATGCTGAGCGTGTCTGAATCAAAATTCACGTACATCACCTTGGGGACCCTCGGCACGGTCTTGTTTCCTTCAACGGGCACCCTGCGCTCGGAAAGTGCTTCTTCTCGATGCGAAAGGTTCCCTCTTGCTTTGAAGCGCAGGTCGACGGACTTGTATTCCATGAAATCCAAAAAACCAAAATGATTGAGAACAACCCAAATTAGAGGGACAGTCAAAAGTCCTATGAAGGTAAATTTGGATTCCTTGCTTAACTTGAACATGGGATACGACGGTTGTTGGTTAAAGAGACATCGATGGTATCCTACAATCTCAACCTTACGCTTCTTGGCAAACCAAAAGAAATCTCCTAGTATTTGGAGGCTCTTTTGCCTTGGACAAAAGCTCCGTTTGTTTACGCTTAGAGATTTGCACACACTTTCAAACACTATGATCGAACAACAAAGCAACAACACCCCACCCGCACCTGAAAAACAAGAACGCATAAAGACGGAAGCGGCATGGGTAGACCTGCTCCGCCAGGAAATGGGTCGTGTCATCGTAGGCCAAAAGTACTTGGTCGACCGCTTGATCGTCGGGTTATTGGCCAATGGGCACGTTCTGCTCGAAGGAGTACCTGGCCTTGCCAAGACTCTCGCGGTTAAAACGCTCGCCCAATGCATGCGGGCGGATTTCAAACGAATCCAATTCACACCCGACTTGCTCCCCGCCGATGTTGTCGGTACTTTGATCTACAGCCCAAGCAAGGGTGAATTCACAACGAAAAAAGGCCCGATCTTCGCAAACCTTTTATTAGCGGACGAAATCAATAGAGCTCCCGCCAAGGTACAAAGCGCCTTACTCGAAGGGATGCAGGAGAGACAGGTCACCATCGGAGACGAAACTTTTCCCCTACCCCAACCCTTTTTGGTTCTCGCCACCGAGAACCCAATAGACCAAGAGGGCACCTATCCTCTCCCTGAGGCGCAAATGGACAGATTCATGCTCAAGTTACTTGTGGACTATCCGGATCGCGAAGAAGAACTGAAGATACTCGAGGCAAATGCAAACGTATCCGTTATTCACGAAGTCAACCCGGTTGTGGATGCAGAGACCATTTTCCGGTCAAGAAAGCTGATCGACGGAATTTACTTGGACGACAAACTCAAGTCTTATCTAGTCGACGTGGTTCTCGCCACCCGGGACCCGAGTCTTTGCGGGGCATCGGAACTAGCCGCCTTCATCCGGTTCGGGGCATCTCCCCGAGCAACCATTAGCCTTGCGTTGGCATCCAAAGCCGTTGCCTTCATGCAAGGCAGAAGTTTCGTCACACCTCAAGACATCAAGGACGTTGGTCTCGACGTCCTTCGTCATAGGGTAATCGTGAGTTACGAAGCCGAAGCCGAGAGCGTCACGAGCGACGATATCATAAAGAAGATTTTCGAGACAGTACCCGTTCCTTGATTCGAACGCTTGCCCTTCAATTTTTTTAATCTTTTTTTCATATGGACCAGCCGGACCAAGAATTCACTCGTGAAATTCTCCGTAAAGTCAGGCAAATCGAAATCCGATCGAACCGCCTAGTTTCGGAAGCATTGGCCGGTTCCTACCACAGTGCCTTCAAAGGACAGGGAATCGATTTTGAGGAAGTTCGGGAATATCAAGCGGGAGACGAAGTTCGGTCCATTGATTGGAACGTAACAGCAAAGATGGGAACCCCTTTTGTAAAACAATATAGGGAGGAAAGGGAACTGACCATTCTCTTGGCCATCGACGTCAGCGAAAGCGGAACGTTTGGTTCAACGAAGAGGAGTAAACGAGAAAGACTGGCCGAATTAGGATCCCTTTTGGCATTCTCTGCGAATAAGAACGGTGACAAAATAGGTCTTTTGCTTTTTTCCGATCAGGTGGAAAAATATCTCCCTCCCAACAAAGGTCAAAAACACGTCTTGAGAATTCTCAGGGAAGTTCTATTTCACCCGAATCAAGGCAAAGGAACCGATTTGAACGAGGGATTGCGCTTCATCAACCGCGTAATGAGAAGAAGGGCGGTAGTCTTTCTTCTTTCCGATTTCATTATCCCGGAATATGACTCGGCAGAGGAATCAATGGAGGATCTTTTCTTTAAGGAACTAGCCTCCACTCGCCGTAAGCATGACTTGGTTTGCGCTCGTATTCACGACCCTTGCGAGTTGGAAATACCAAACGTTGGTATTGTTCAGCTTGAAGATGCGGAAACCGGTGAAAAAATCATGGTCGATACTTCCCGGGCCAATTTCAGACAGGAATTCGCCCAAATCAAAAAGGAAAACCGCGAAGAATTCGCGAAAAGATTGCGAAGAAGAGGCGTCGACAGTTTTGAGTTTGCGACTGATTCGGATTACGTCGGCACCCTACAGGAATTCTTTCGAATGCGGGAGGTTCGAAGAAATCGATGAAGTGGAGTAAGCCGATGCAAGTCCAAGAAAAGCCTTCTTGGTTGGATCCTGTAGTCCAGAAGGATCAGCCAATACCCGTATTCAAACCACTGATTCAAATCATCGGCGAAAACGCCTTGCTCTTCGGTTTAGTCGCTCTGTTTCTTTGCGGCGGACTTCTGGTTTGGCTTTATTTGCGCAAACGATCGGCCTCAGCGGTCGATGAAGTCATCCCCCCGCCAATCGACCCGTATCAAGAGGCGCTTGACCACATCGCCGAACTCCAAAACAGAAAACCCCGACTTCAACCAAAACCTTTCGTATTCAGGCTTTCCGAGATCCTTCGTGTGTATGTGGAAAAACTGTTCAAGGTGCCCGCCATGGAACTGACGAGCGAAGAATTCATGCGCGAAATCGTTTCCCATTCCTTTTTTCGCAACCGTTACGAGGATCTTCTCCGGGAATTCGTGGATCGAGGAGACCGCGTCAAATATTCCAAGGAGATCATGGGACAAGATGAAATGAATCAACTCCTGAACACCGCTTTGCATATCGTCAAGGATAGTCACAAGAGGCTTCAGGAAGAATCAATTCAACCGATACCGGCGAACGCGAAGGCTTCGAAATGACGGATTGGATTGAATGGGATCGCCTTGTTATTGCGGAACCGCAATGGCTTTTTTTGCTGATTGCAATCCCATTGGTCATATGGATTCGGATCAAAGGAAAAATAGACCAGTCTGCTCTGCGCTATTCGACTCTTGAAACCATCCACCGTACGAAATCAGGCAAAACCGGGGCCAAAACATGGATTCCTCCCGTGCTTAGGTATTCATCCGTAGTATTCCTCATTCTTGCCATTTGCAGGCCACAGTACGACAGAAGCACCGAGACGGTTCTATCAAGTGGGGTAGATATCGTATTGGCGATCGATTTATCCGCCTCCATGCTTGCCTTGGACATGAGCGAATCAAACGGCCAGGAACGGACCCGCCTCGACGTAGTCAAGGAAGTGATTGGCGACTTCATCGCAAAGAGACGACACGACCGCATAGGCTTGGTCGCCTTTTCAGTAAACCCATACCTCGTCAGCGCCCTTACTTTGGACAAAGAGCATCTACAAAAAAACCTTACCCGATTACGAGTCGGACTAACCCACCAAACCGGAACGAATATAGGCTCCGCCTTGGCCGAGGGCATCAACCGGTTGCGAACTCTCGAAGCGAAATCAAAGATCTTGATCCTTTTGACGGACGGAAAAGACGAACCCGCGCCTCCACACAGCCCTCTCATATACGCAGAGGGTGCCAAAAAAGACAAAATCAAGGTATATACGATAGCGATTGGCAGTAATTCCAGAACAAGGTCTTACCTTTTCGACCCCTCAACCAGAGACGTGCTGCGTCTTCCAAACGGCCAAGAGATCGTCAAAGTCGTCAACTATCCCGTGGACAAAGAGATCCTGCAAAAAATAGCCAAGGCCACCGACGCCAAGTTTTTCGAAGCTCAGGACCAAGAAGGGCTCGCATCGATTTACGACGAAATCGACCTGCTTGAAAAGTCAGAGGTGGAGCTTAGCGTAAACGCGATCTTCGAAGAATTATTTGCATGGCCTCTCGGTCTCGCGCTAGCCCTTCTTCTTCTCGAGATCATTCTTGCCAGAACCCTTTTCCTGCGTATCCCGTGAACCTTTTTGTCGAACCTAGTTTCATTTACGGCGGTTTCGGCATTTCGCTCGGATTGGTTCTGCTCTTTTGGTACACGCAAAGAGTCCGTTTACGCAGAGTGAACCTCTTGATTTCCTCGAAACTCATGCCAAAGCTGATTCCATCGTGGTCCAATGCACTCCAATGGACCAAGATGTCCCTTCTGCTGTTGGTGGTCTTGCTGCTTTTTGTGACTTTGGCCCGTCCGCAATGGGGAACGGAAAAGAAGAAATCGGAACCTACGGGAATCGACGTCATGATCGCCATGGACGTGTCAAAAAGCATGCTTGCCAGAGACGTTCGACCCAACCGATTGGAACGAGTCAAGCTTGGCATAACAAACCTACTGGACCGCGTGAGAGGTGACCGGCTTGGGCTCATTGCATTTTCGGGAACGGCTTTTCTTCAATGCCCGCTAACTCTCGACCATCAAGCCTTTGCCAAAACGCTCAATGACTTGGAGACTGGCATAATCAAAACTCCCGGCACGAATTTGGCCGGTCCGATAGAGGAAGCCTCACGGTCTTTTTCTAAAGACGACCGGGACAGGTTCCTCATTTTACTCTCCGACGGAGAGGACTTGGAGGGAGAGGGCCTAAAGCGAGCCAAGGAAGCAAAGGAGCAAGGCATTAGAATATACACCATCGGAATCGGTTCTCCGGAAGGCGCGAGAATACCCATGGATCCTCTTGGTCAACCAGCACGCAACTTCCTCAAAGATCCGCAGGGAAAGACAGTGGTCAGTCAGATGGACCAACGGGCCTTACAAGACATATCGGAGGCCACCGGGGGTCGATACTATTCGATGGGTCCAACAGGAGAGGGTTTAGCCAAGGTCTTGGAGGAACTTCAGTCAATCGGGCAAAAGAAAAAACGCGAACAATTGTCGACCGAGTTGCCGATTGAACGCTTTCAACTTTTTGCTATAATAGCCTTCCTTTTTCTCATCTCCGAAATGCTCACCTCATCCGCCAGAAAAAAACTGGCTCGTTCGGGCCTAACCTGTATTGCCTTTTTTGCATGTATGCTCTCCGGGTGCCTCAAGCAGGACAATATCAAACAAGCAGAACAAGCGATCGATCAAGGTGACCCAATCGCAGCGGCTCGGTTTTACGGAGCTGAAATCGATGCTTCCGAAAACA
>Ga0055584_100002972_pt1 | contig 16769 bp, 7 predicted proteins | sample OSDHelmetaG_FD_58716 | JGI IMG/M metagenome (GOLD analysis project Ga0055584, IMG submission 58716) | Pelagic marine sediment microbial communities from the LTER site Helgoland, North Sea, for post-phytoplankton bloom and carbon turnover... | ecosystem: Environmental > Aquatic > Marine >... | reverse complement strand
TCGGCCAAGCATCTTTATAAAAATTAAAATTACCGGAGGAAACTGATAAGACTGCAAGAACTATAAAACTTAAAACTGTTTTCATTTTTTCAAAATTACCGGTTTTCTAGTATAATTTAGATAACGAAAAGCTTCCCAAAATTGCTTTATGTTACTACTAAGTATAACACTTTTTACGCCCTTATCTATAATTTTATAAGAGTCAGCAGAGTGAATAGTTTTTCGAATCTAGATAAAAACGATGAGAAAGGCAATTAAAAATATGTTTTGACAAAACTTACTTCATTTTATTCTGTCTTTTCGTGCCCTTTATCGCAAAAGCTTCGGCGGGGTTTTCTGGCCAAGAATGCTTTTTATAACGTTGACGTAAATCTTTGCGAACATCAAAATATGTATTAGCCCAAAAGCTTTTAAGATCGGATGTAATTTGCACAATTTTATAACCAGGCGAAAGCAAGTGCATTAACACTCCTGTTTGACCATTATTAACCATTGGCGTTGACTCTAGTCCGAAACATTCTTGCAATCGCACAGCTAATATAGGGGCGGTTCCGTTAGCTTGGTAATTCAACTTAATAGACGAACCGCTCGGCACATTAACTTTACTTGGTGCCAATTGCTCTAGCTTTTTTTGATGCGAGTTTTCTAAACTGTAATAAAGCACTTCTTTAAGATCGATTTTCTTTAAATCGGCAGCTTTTCTTACTTTGTTTAAATAAGGACTTAACCATATAGAGTTTGTGCTTAGCAGTGTTTCCACACTTACATCGGGCCAACCATCTTCCGGGTACCATTTCTTTAGTGAAAGCACTCTATTTTGCCATTGTTCAACCTCTTCGGTCCAATTTAAAACTGATCTTCCCTCCTTTTGTATTGCATCAGTTATGACTTCGGTTAATTTACATTGATCTGGATTTGGCAAAGGGATGCTTTGTAAAACAATTCTACCGATTCGAGTGTCTTTTGACGCAATTAATCCCCCATGTTTTGTATCCCAAGCAATTACTTCCTTCGTTTTTAGCATAGGAGTTAAATCTCTAGGATCTATAGGCGAAGCCATGAATATCTTACCCATTCCTTGCCTATCGTTAACATGGGCAATAGCTAACCAAGGTTCGTGAGCCAAATCGTCTTTATACCCTGCAGCAGCAATTTTACCATTAGCCATTTGGTATTGTGCATTGTTGCCAGGTCGTGCGTGTGCGATTCTCTCAGGATAACAATATGCCAGTAATAACCCTGTTTCAAAGTCTTCTACAAGGCCATTAAAAGCTTCAATACTGAACATTTTCCTATATTGCTCAGCTATCTTCTCGATTCTAGTGAAACGTTTACTACCCGCCTTATCTCTTCTAAATCTTCTAAGGGCCTTTATTCTTATATTAATGTCAATACCTACCTCACTATTAAGTGGGTCGCGTTCTTCTAGAAACGGAGCTATATCGGTAGCTAGACGCAATTGACCAGATTCCTTTGCTTTGATAAGCATATGAGCAATTCTAGGATGAGTTGGTAATTTATGCAATTGCTTGCCGTGTTCAGTAATTCTGCTATTCTCGAGTGCTTCAAGTTCATGCAACAAATCAGAAGCTTTGGCGACATTACCTCTTGGCGGTGGGGACAGCCAAGTAAGCTGACTTGGGTCGGTAATACCCCACTGGGCCATATCAAGCATTAGCGATGCTAAATCTGCTTGTTCAATTTCAGGGGTACCGTGCTCATTCATCTGGTTTTGAGTAGCCAAAGTCCACATTCGATAACAAACACCTTCTGTTAAACGACCTGCACGCCCAGTTCGTTGATCTGCAGAATCTTTAGAAATCTTTACCGTTTCTAATCGGGATAAACCTGAATTGGGATCGAATTTGGCTGTTCTTGCAAAACCTGAGTCAACCACAATTTTAACCCCCTCGATGGTTAAACTAGTCTCTGCAATATTAGTTGCCAGCACTACTTTTCGTCTACCTCCTTTGTCGGGAAAAATAGCGGCCATTTGCTTAGCATGTGGCAGTTGACCATATAATGGACGAATTTGAACACCGCTAAGAGTCTTCTTTAAAATTTCTTCACATTTCTTAATCTCTCCCTGCCCTGGCAGAAAAACTAAAGCATCTCCATCGTGCTTTTCCATTGCAAATTTAATAACACGCGCTGCCAGGTCTGGCAGTAACCGAATATCACTCTCTCCTGAGTATTTCACTTCAACGGGGTACTGGCGTCCTAAACTTTCGACAACTCCTGCGTTTAGTATTCGAGACAGTTCTGGCATATCTAATGTCGCAGACATTACCAATATTCTTAAGTCTGAACGCAAAACTTGTTGCGCTTCTCTGCACAATGCCATAGCAACATCTGCATGAATATTACGCTCGTGAAACTCGTCAAAAATTACCAGCCCTACACCCTCTAGAGCATTATCTTGGTGAATCATTCGGGTAAGAATACCTTCGGTTAATACTTCTAGTTTAGTATTAGCAACTATTTTGGTTTCGAAACGGATACGGTAACCAACTGTTTCCCCTACTTTTTCGCCTAATAAATCTGCCATACGAGTAGCTATCGTTTTAGCCGCCAACCGCCTTGGCTCCAACATCAATATTTTTTGATCTTTTAACCACACATCTTCCAAAAGAGCTAGTGGAACAAGCGTGCTTTTTCCTGCTCCTGGAGGAGCTTTTACAATAAGAGTAGATGATTCTGCTAATCCTTTTTGGATATCTGGAATTACATCTTTTACAGGTAAATCAATTGTATTATAGTCGAATTTCATTTTGTTGTAATTATGAACTTGTTATACTATAACTTGAGTAATGGAGAGGAGGAATCTTAGTTTATGGATAAATTCCTTATTTCCAATTCATTTTTTAAGGATGTAATAAGTATTTTATTTTTTCTTTTTAGTTCTGGTATTCTTGTGGTAAGTCTTATCTCCGCGTGTCTTAGGCTTTTTATACTTTTTAGCAATTTCTCTTTGATAAGAACCACCTAGATTAACTTTCTTGTTTTTTTCTTTTTTCTCATGAAACCCCGGTCCTCGTTCGTCAATTGCTTGATTAGGCACATAACTTTCCGCATCTCTAGGCCGTTCTTCTGGTGTTAACTGTTGCGCTATTTCAACACTATTAGGAAACTCAATTTCCGGAATATTATAATCCATTAACTCTTCGATTCTTTCTTTAGCTGAAGTTTCTTTCTTTGTATAAAACAATAACGAATTACCTTTTTTTTCTGCACGGCCAGTTCTACCTATTCGGTGCATGTAGTTTTCTGGGTATAAAGGTGTATCGAAATTGATGACATGACTAATTCTATCTAAATCAATTCCTCTCGCCATTACATCTGTAGAAACAAGAATTCTGTTTATGCCTTTGTCGAATTGTTCGATCGAACGCATTCGATAATTCTGTGTCTTATTTGAATGAATAACACAAAGTTCATCTCCAAAATTCTCATTTAAAGCTTCAAATAATCGATCTGCACTTCTTTTGTTTGAAACAAAAACTAAAACTTTTCGATACAAATCTTTGTCTTGCATCAGGTCTTTTAGCAAGTTTACTTTAGTATAGAAATTAGGAACTGAGTAACACGCTTGCGAAATATTATCTAAGGGCGTTCCGCTAACAGTAATTGCAATTTTTTCTGGGAACCTAAAAAAGCTATCTATCAATGCATCGACCTCTTCGGTCATTGTGGCCGAAAACATTATATTTTGTCGCTTTTCTGGAAGTAACTCAAAAATATTATTTAGCTGAAATCGGAAGCCTAAATCGAGCATAACATCAACTTCATCAATGACCAATTTCTTAATCGCCTTTAATTGAACATTTCCATTAATCGCTAAATCATATAACCTTCCAGGAGTGGCAACAATAATATCGGCTCCATCTAATAGAGCACGCTTCTGTGTATTGATATTGGTTCCACCATATATCGGAAGTACCCGAACATTAATATATTTTGCAAATTCTTCAATACGCTCTGCAATTTGCAGCACCAATTCTCTTGTTGGAGCCATCACAAGAATTTTTGGATGGATGTCTTTAGAATACTTAACATCCATTAATAGAGGCATCATAAAAGCCAATGTTTTACCCGTACCCGTTTGTGCAATCCCAACAACATCTTTTCCAGAACGAATTACTGCAAAAGACTGGCTCTGAATCGGGGTCGGTGTTTCGAACCCTAATTCGTCAATCGCATTGCGAAGAGTATTGGATAATTTAAGTTCATCAAAAGTGCCCATGATTACTCGATTTTTTTAACAAAGTTAAGACTTGTATATTTTATTCGATCAATGCAATATTACCCAGGAGAATATCCCAGTATGCATGATGTTTATTATCACTCGAATTTTGATGCAATACAAAGTCAATTGAGCAATGTGCTGTTTGTTTATCAAGTCCCGTAATTTGACAATGTAAAACTCCTTCTTTAGTATTTGATGTCATGTTATTAGCTAATTGAATATTGGTTATTGAGTATTCACCATAACTAGTATCTATGGCCAATACATACTGAAGAAACAAACGTGTTGGCATGACTATATCTTCAGTTGAAACTGTTGCTAATAGCTCGAAATCATCTAACGCTTTATTATAAGCCCTCTCTCTATTTTTGGTGCTTATAGTTGAATCGGCCATAACTCGTAAATGATTACCCAGCTCATTAACTTTTCGAATAGCTTTTTCTTCTAGAATCTCGAATTGTCTTTTTGATAAATTTTCACCATTTACCCATACAGGCATTGAAATAGAATCAAGTATTACTTCCGAGGTAATTTCGTCTTTTGATTTTACATCTCCTATAAACTCGTCTTCATCCTCAGTTGTGCTGCAAGAACAAATCAATACAGTCATTATCAATGTTAAATATTTCAGTTTTCTAATTAAACTTAGCATTCTATGTTTAGATTATTAATATTTATTTTATACGATACAGAAATCATAACCTAAAGACTCTGATTTATTTTCTTTAGCGTATCAATCATTGCGTTAAATTTCCTTTCATCTGTCGCTATCTGATCTGGTTTTAAATTTAAGTAAGCATTGATAATTTGACTTACGCTATCATAGTGCAAAACAACTAACTCAAAATGAAAATTAAATAAATTGGTTCTCCTAATAAAAAAATCACTTGGAGTTTGAACTAATTCATTCTCTAGGGTAAATAATAAAGTTTTGTGAAGGTATTCGGGTATATCGCCCTCAACCACTTGCAAATTTAAAATAGCTTCTGCTTGACTGCCGAATTGACTAAAAACCCATTTGGCCTCTTCCACTTTCCAACCCAATTTAGCAGCGCTATCCAAAAATTCTTCCAAAATTTCATAATAACTTTTATTGCTATCAAATTCACTACCTGCCAATTTTAGTGTGCTAGTATTACACGGGTACAAAGAAGCCTTATGAAAATATTTATCGATAGCCGTATTTACAATTTTCTCTGCCATTTTCCTGTAACCAGTTAATTTGCCTCCAGCTATGGATAAGACACCCGAAGCATCCTGGTATATTTCATACTTTCTAGAAATTTCTGAAGGTCTTTTGTTTTTTTCATCAATTAACGGGCGAATTCCTGACCAAGCCCCAACGATATCCTCACTTTTTAAATCAAGTTCTGAAAACATGTTGTTGCAAGCAGCAAGCAAATAAGCTACATCAGAGTTTGAAATTGTTGGATTAGTCAAGTCACCTTCATAAAAAGTATCTGTCGTACCAACATAGACTTTTCCATCCTCCGGAATCGCAAAAATCATTCTCTTGTCGGGTGTATCGAAATAGATTGCTTTTGACAAAGAGAATCGATTTTGGTCAAAAACTAGGTGAACTCCTTTAGTTGGTTTAATTTTAGCTATTATAGAGTTACTTTTTACCGTTAGTAAATTGTCCGTCCACGGTCCTGTGGCATTAACGACACATTTAGCGTTAATGGTAAATGTGTCGTTACTCGTGATATCTTTCACTCTGATCGAAGACACAACACCATTTTCGCCTTCAATAAGCTCAGAAGCTCGTAACCGACTAACAGCAACCCCGCCCAACTCAACAGCTTTTTTAATTACCTCGATAGTTAATCGAGAATCATTGGTTTGATACTCGACATAACCAATTCCGCCCAGTAAGTTCTTGTTTTGAATTCCCGGTAGAGCATTAATAAGCTCATTTTTTGAATAACTCGAATGCCTTAACTCTTTAGGCACTTGAGCCAGTTCTTCATATACCCATAAAGCGAATTTCAATTGAAGTTTGGAAAAACTGCCTCCCTTTATTATTGGCAGCAATACTTCTTTAGGATAGGTTAAATGTCTAGCTATGTGTGCCACAACATTTCGTTCCTTTCCTGTTTCATGAACCAACCTAAAGTTTCCTTGCTTAAGGTATCGTAATCCGCCATGAATAAGCTTGGTTGATTTGGAAGAAGTCCCCTCCGCAAAATCTTGCATTTCGACAAGGCAACATGATAAACCTCTTTGCTGAGCATCAAGAAAAACTCCTGCACCAGTTATCCCGCCTCCGATTAGAATTAAATCAAATTCTTTCGATTTAAGCAACTTAATATCTCGTTGTCTATTTAATATCGAAAAATCGCCCATGCAATATATTACCTAACAAAAGTACTTTTTTAAATCCTAGCTTGGTATGTAAATAATTGATAGTAACGGCCTTCTAATTTAATAAGTTCGTCATGTGTTCCTTTCTCCGAAATTTCACCTTGCTCAATTACTAAGATTTGATCTGCTTTGCGAATAGTGCTTAGCCTGTGAGCAATAACAAAAGTGGTTCTACCTTCCATTAACTTACCTAAACTTTCTTGAATTAAGGCTTCACTTTCTGTATCTAAATTAGAAGTTGCTTCATCTAAAATTAAAATTTTAGGATTTGCTAAAACTGCTCTAGCTATAGCAATACGTTGTCTTTGTCCGCCAGATAGCTTAACTCCGCGTTCTCCAATTACCGTTTCCAGTCCCTGTTCGAAACGACTTGTAAACTCGTCAACATACGCTGCCTTTGCTGCTTCGTTTATTTGTTCATTTGTTGCATTAGGCCTAGGGAAAATAATATTTTCACGTATAGTACCCTCAAATAAGAAGTCATCTTGTAATACAACTCCTAAATTTTGGCGATAACTATTCAAAGTCAAAGTTGCTATATCCAAGCCATCGATTGTTACTTTCCCTTTTTCTGGAATGAGAAATGAAGAAACCAGACCGGCAATAGTACTTTTCCCAGAACCAGAAGATCCAACCAAGGCAGTTACACTGCCTTGGGGAGCATCTATATTTATGTTCTTTAACACCTCTTTATTTTCTTCATAAGAAAATGAAACATTTGCAAACTTTATATCGCCTTTACAATTTTTTAGTTCGACAGTGCGTAATTCGGAATCATGTTCTGATTGGAGATTCATTAATTCTTCCGTTCTGTCAAGGCCAGCAAAACCTTCCGTTAATTGACTTCCAATATTGCTCATTTGCACAATCGGTGCAATCAAAAAGCCTAAATACAAGGTAAAGGCTAAAAATTCACCAAAAGTTAAATCACCTTCCATTATCATATAACCGCCGATGCCCATTATACCTGCCGATGCCAAACCGAGTAACAATGTAGCTGAACTAGTTACTATTGCAGTAGACGTTAAACTTGCTTTTACGTTTCTAAAAAGTTTTTCTACCCCTTCTTCAAATGTTTTAATTTCCTGTTGTTCTGCATTAAACCCTTTAATGACTCTTACTCCATTCAAAGTTTCAGTTAGTCTACCTGTAACCTCCGCATTAATTTTTCCTCTTTCTTTAAATATTGGTCGAATAAATCCAAAAGCTTTCAATGCAACAACTCCAAATATAATGACCGGAATTAGGACAAATGCTGTCATCATTGGGCTTATTTTAATTAACAATACCAATGAAATAATCGAAGTTAAGGAACCTCCAATTAACTGAACAAGACCAGTTCCAACAAGGTTTCTAACCCCTTCAACATCAGTCATAATTCTTGAAACTAGTTCCCCTGATTTGCTATTATCAAAAAAACTAATGGGTAAACTCAATACTTTTTTTTGAACCCGGGCTCTCAATTCTGCAATAAGATGCTGAGCTTCAACGCTCAATAATCTCGTCAAAGAAAAGGAAGTTATTGCTTGAACAATAATAGAACCGCCAACCCAATAAATTATATCATACAGTTTGTCAAAATCATTGTTTACTATGACATCATCCATAAGATATTTGGATGCTCCAGGAAGAACTAGACTAGCTAAACGGCTTATCACGATTAAAACTAACCCAACAAAAAGTAGTTTTCGTCTTGGCCAAACAATAGTTTTAAAGACGCTACCAATAGTTACCTTATTTTCACTCATATTATCCAAAGGTAATACATGAATTACCTTCATAATCTTATGATATGATAAGCGTGATAAATTAGGAATGAATGGTAATTAAGTTTTACTTTGCATGATGGTGAAGCAATTGCTTGTGATTACTAGTATATTTAATTGAAACCTCAAAACCACCAGCTCCATTAGATACCTGACTAAATGAGGACACATTAGCATCGTAAGAAACACCTACCATGTAATCTTGAAACTCTAACATCACTTTGCCAATTATGGCATCTTTCCAGCGATAATGGCCTCCAAAGTAGATTGCTGCTTTTTTACTAAGACCGGTAAGCTTAGTTGTTCCACCAAAATTTACTTTTAACAACATTCCTCCAACAAATTCTGTGTGCGGACCCTGAACAGCATAAAAAACTGTTGGAACAATTGCAAAGGAACTTAAATCGAAACCTTTCTCCATTGCCCCTTGAAGGACTAACTTCGTTGGTAATCTTCCTTCTTCAATACCCATAAATTCCTGTTTAGGTCTGTTTAAATGAAAAATGGCAACACCAAAATCGATTTCATGAATTGTTTCGTCTAAAAAACTTGACGAAGTATTACTAAGCTGATAATATATTCCTGCACCTACATCAGCATGCGGTTTAGAAGCAAATACGATGGCACTTTCATTAGTCGAATATTCAGAATTAAAACCATAGCCATCAAATTGGCTTCCCCATGTAGCATTAGTTAAATCTGCAGAATATTGGCCAATCCCTATTTGAATTCCTGCAGAAAGATAACCTTTATCATGAATTTCTAGCACGCCGGCTAAAGAAAGGGAACCAATAGTATTACCGAATTTAGAACTACCTGCAGCATCTTTATAAAAATTGCCTCCTACTCCTATATAGCCGCCATTCATTTTTCCTTTTAAGATTGGTAAATCAAAAGATGCAGCATAAGTTCTATAGGATGAGCCAATAATTCCCCATTGATTTTTGTAATTAATTATAAGTCTTCCTTTTCCTTCATAATTGCCAGTAGCTCCAGGATTTAATAATTGGGGAGTTTGATGAAATTGGGAGAAATGAATGTCTTGAGCTTCAACACTCCAAGAAATGACCAAAATCAAACTAATATATGTAATTAGAGATTTCATTCTTCTATCTTATCAATGTTACATCACCAGCAGTAGTAGCTGAATTTCCGTTTTCAAATGTTGCATTCACTTTGTAATAATAAACGCCTGGAGTTACATCATTCTCATTATAACGGCCATCCCATCCGATGTTTTGATCATTTGTTTGAAATACTTTTTTCCCCCATCTATCAAAAATTTCAATATCCATTGATACTATTTGTTCCCCATAAACATAAAGCCAATCATTATTTCCATCATTATTAGGAGAAAATGCCATAGGAACAAAGGCCCCTTCAGGAGGTAATTCCATGAATATTGCAACAATAGAATCAATTGCTTTGACGGTAAAACTAACTTCTAAATCCATACTATCAGGCAAAACTTCATTATTAATTGTTTCCCAATGATCAAATAAATAGTTCTCACTATTTATTGCTTCTAGTTGAATTAGTGTACCTGCTATATAACGATCTGAGAAAACATATGCATTAGGTATAGTTCCATCGATAGCAATATTACCGCCTGCAATTGGATTGACATTAAATTTAATATCAAATGTGTCGGGAATAAAATAAGCCTTTATCGTATCTGGCTGTGTAACAGTTATACTAACTATATTAGTATCTGCAGAAGGCTGAAAAGCTATTCCATTAACAGATTCCCAAGTTACAAACAAGTATCCTGTTTTTGGCAATGCTTTTAACTCTAGCACTTGTCCATTCGCCTGATTCGAACTAATTGGATATATATTACCAAGTGAGACATTATCAACCTTTATTTTACCCTTTAAATCAGGTAATACATCAAAAATCAATAGTTTTTCATCAAGGATAAAATGTGCTATAATAATATCTGCTGTTCCTATTGTAATTGTTGCAGGATTATCGGTATCTGAGTTTGTAAAAGTTGTTCCATTTGTCGATGACCAATGATCAAAAATGTATCCCGGTTGTGGTAGCGCCTCAATTGTAACTTGCGCACCTACAATTATTGAATCGGTGTAGGGATATGCAATTGGATTAAACCCATCTATAACTATATCACCAGCGCTAACCGGAGTCACATCAAACGTCATTAATACGGAATCAATTTTAACAAAATGTGCAACTATTGAATCAACCAAATCGACTGAAATCGTTACAGGATTAGCGATATTCGATGCTGTAAATGCTGTACTTGTCGATGTCCAATTTAAAAATAAATATCCTGGCTGGGGAGTTGCCTCCAGCAATAATTGGGTTGTAGTCGTATAATAATCAGAATGAGGATAAGTAGGTGGAGTATTTCCATCAATAGCCATATTTCCTCCAATAAGAGGATCAACATTAAAAGTAAGGTAAGTTGAATCTGCTACAATAAAATGAGCAATAACGGAGTCGGCTTGGCCGATTCGAAAAATTGCTGGATTGCTCAAGGAATCGAGAGAAACAGAATCAGGTTGGTTAATTACCTCCCAGTAATGGAAAATATTTCCATTGGCAGGAATCGCCTCAATATTGATATCAATACCTCCAAAATAATCACCTGCATAAGGATATGAAACAGGAGTTACAGAGTTAATCTTAACATCACCAGTATTAATAGGGGCAACATTATAAGCAATTCTATATGGGCCATCAAGGTTATAGCAATCGATTAAACCACTATCTAAAGAAGAGCAACGGTTAAGAATTGAATCTTTAAAGGCCTGAACATTTGCTTGCCAACCAGCATAACTTCCGCCCCAACGGTTGCAATGACCTTGCATTTCTGGTTCTATTAAATCGACTAGACTATCAAGATGAGTAATCAAGAAATCACATTGAAACAATGTATTTCCTAAGTCAATATACCTCGACTCATACCACTGTTCTACTTCTGAGTTTGCTAATAGTGAATTTAATATAACCATATGTCCATCTGGGTCATCAATCTGCGGAGAAGTTTCAATATTACAAGGGTCTGCAGACATTGATTCATCAGGAATCCCAGTAAAGTTTACATAATGACCGTAGACTGCATCCATATCCCACAATATATACCTCCATTTCTTTTTATCACCATTAGGATCCTTACCATGCCACCACGCTGTGTTCCAGTTTAACATGTCCTTACATACCATATAAGAGTTAAGTACAGTATAATCTATTAAACTTTTCCAGTTAAAAACACTATCTGCATAAGCAAAATTAGCTGGTACAGCCATATTATTTGTTGTGATAAAGTTGTAATCATTGTTCCAAGCGTTCACATCGCCATAATCAACGTTCAAGCCTCCCCATCGTTTTAAGAAATCTATATCATTTTTCCCTTGGTCGTAGTAATAACTTGTGAAATCATGGTCATCGACTTTCTCACGTAATTCGTAGACACCCCAATATTGACCATCAACATAAACCACACAGGGCTCGTAGGACCGCTCATCCACCCTTAACTTACCGATTTGTGAGAGTGATTGTACAAATGCATCTCTAATATGAGCTCCACCCCATTCAGAAGGGTAATTATCACTTGCAGCTGCTTTTAAAATTAGTCGCTGAAACGATGGTCTATCTTTACCATTAAAAATAGTATCCACTACAGCATAGTTATATCCGTATTGGTCTCTTGTGATATAATCAAAACCCCTTTGATCGTATGCCCAGGAGTCATTACCGTGTTTATTAAAATCTCCGGAACCTTCACTTAGCAAGTTCATATCTTTATCAAACAATTCTAGATGACCAACTGGGTCAGATCCAAACCAACCCAGATTATCATTCAGCAAATCCATAACTCCATCGCCACCTTGATCTCCGCCACAGACAGAAATAATTTTAACATGATGAGTTTCGTCAATAAAATAGGTATTGGTTTCAATAAAACTTGTTAAACGGTCAGGTGTTGAGGTGAAGGATATTGCCCGTAAAACAGAGGTGTTGTTTATTGTTATTGCCCCCGAATAAAGCATAGATCCATTAGTCGGCTCGGAACCATCAAGTGTATATCTTATCGTTGCCCCGGCATCTGCAGAAGTAATAGCAACTGAAACCGAACCAGTATAGTTACCAGAAGGTTGACTAAAAACAGGTGTTTCCGTGTACAAATCTGAACCAGTTCCATTACTAGACCCTTCTGTTGGGTTTGTGTAAACAACCCAATTTAGGCCACCATCGGTATCCCTGCCCGAAGAGTGATCTACTTGATTTGATACTAATTGAATGTTATCTATAATAGTCCCTGAAGCATCTGAAACAACAACATATTCTGGTTTTGTTTGTGTTAATTTGAAGCCGGCATGAATTTCTCCTGCAGTAACTGTTCCACCGCCGTTTGCAAATACCGTAATAAATCCATTTGCAGGCAACATAATAGAGGAAGGTATTACCCATTTAGTTGGGTTTGTAATTCTATCACTTAAATAATACCCGTTTAAATCTATTGCTGCTCCGGTTGTATTATAAAGCTCAAACCAATCAGAATTATCACCATTAGCATCAACTATAGAATTCACATTAGAACATTGGTACTCATTAATTACAATTTGAGAGTACCCGTTAAATAGTAATGTTATGAACGAAATAATAACAATTAATAAATTCTTCATATTGTAATATTTATGCTTGTCGTGCAAATTTAATCAATCAAACTCCATATTTAATGCAAATAGATGTTATTATGGAAAAGCTACATATGCCAAGAAGTTCATATTATTTTTTATAAGGTATATGATTAAAATGATTTTTTACTGAAACGAAAGATTAAAGGCAACTATATTTTTTATTTCAACGATATCGTTAGTCTCTAAAAAGCACATTACAATATTATAAAACAGTAAAACAATAAGATTGATTTACCTTCTTTTACGACAAGAATTGCCAGATTTTTATTTTGTTACTACTAACTTAGTTGAAGTTACTAACTCATCAGCAACAATTTGAACTTCGTATATCCCAGAAGCTAGAGGCAACGAAATAACCTGATTATTTCCCGCAATACTGCTCTGATAAACTAATTTTCCTTCTACAGAAAAGACCTGCATTAATACTGGGATATCTGAATCATAAGATAACTGAATATCTCCAGAGGTCGGGTTAGGAAACAATGAAAATTTAGATTGATTATGTTCCTCATTCACAACCAGAGAATTTGCTTCAATGTTAATATTATCTAAATAGAAATTGTTTCCAAAATCATTAATTGCAACAAAACGTAGCATAATTTCCAAACCATCATAGTTTGATAGGTTTATCTCATTATCAAGAGACCAATCAGCACAATCTGTAGGTTCCCACCAACTACCTTGTTCAGGAACAGTTTCAAGGTCTGAACCAAACGCTTCGTATAATTCAGTCCAATTGTTACCACAGTCTGTGGATACGTCAATTCTAAATCCATCTGCATAGCTATTATTATACTTTGCGTATGCGTAATCGTAATATAGCGTAGCATCTGTGACATTATTTAAGTCAATATATGGAGTAATTAATTGAGCTTCATCGCCAACTTGATTAATATCATAATGATTTACGGTTGAAACAAAACTCGGCACACAATCAGGACCATAATTAACTGAAGTTATACCCCAATTAAAAGTATTACTATCATTTTGCAAACGCCAATCCATATCAAACCCTGCTTCAAAATCTTCCGACAAATCGAAATTCACAATTGGATCGCTATATGAAATAAAAGCAATATAGCTCTGCGTACTTGTACCATAATCATCAGATATCGTTAATTCCACATTATACTCTCCGGGGGTTGAATATGTAACTAGTGGGTTTCTGTCTGTTGAGATACTTGGTGAACCACCCTGAAATGTCCAACTCCATGTTGGATTCTGATTACTTATAACAGAATAGTCAAAAAACTGAATGGTATTGTCAAAGCAATTTGCAGTGAGTTTATTTGCCGAAATTTGCGCCTGAGGTAATGAATTCTCATAAAATTCAACTTCGTAAACACTTCTGCTAGTGGCGTTTCTCAATTTTTCGGAATCGTAATTAGGAACTAATTTCGTTGAATGGCAATCAACAGGAAGATCGACATTAAACAACTGCCAGTCATTCAATGAATTATTCCTATAATAAACAGACCGCCGCGTACCAATGTATACGCCCCCATCGGTACCTCTTTGATGCACAATATTTGTTATTCCTTCTCCGTCTAAAGTGCCTGTTGTGATATTTGTCCAATTCGCACCGCCATTAATAGATTTATAGACCATCTGTCCATCGGTATCGGTTCCCCCTCCATAATATGAAGTCCTTGCTAGCCAAATTATTTTTTCATCATTACTGCTAACAGCAATATCTAGCGGAATCCAAATATTGCCTCCAAATTCTGCTGAACTGGGGGTAATTTCAACCCAATTACCGCCACCATTATCAGTACGCCATACTTTTTTATCTCCCCACCAATCAGAGTATGTTACGACATACATAACATCAGGATTTGCAGAAGCCACCTGAACTTTCATTACCTTATCTTCAAACTCATGAACAACAGAATATGTAACTCCGTAATCCGTTGATTTCAATAAGTTCTTGTTCCTTCCGAAATAAATCTGATTATAGCATCTAGGATCTTGTGCAAAATTACTGGAATTACCAACAATATAACTTGCATTGGGCAAAGAATCAAATCGAAACGTTCCATTAGCAATGGTTCTGTCTCCTGACAATGTTCTTCCTCCGTAATCATCTACTACCCTATTATCATCACCCTGGTTTACAAAACCGCGCACACCATCACCGCCTCCAGTGCAAATCCAATCATTCGTGTAGACATTTTTATCTTTTAACAGCGTTCCATTGTGATATGCTCCACCTAGCATGACATTTCCGCCTTGGTAGCTTGTTCCAAATCCCCAAAAATCCGACCCCTCAATTCCATACATTTTTCTATTTATTGTTGTGCCTTTATCAGAAGATTGAAACACCCCGCCATCACAAGCAATCCAAAGCTCTGAGCCTAAAAATCGAATATCGTGTATATCAGCATGCACATAACCTGCTTCACCAGATTCAGACCATTTAACAGGGCAGGTAAAAGTATATCCACCATCGGTCGAAACCCAATGATTAACTCCTCCAACATGAATTTTAGAGGAATCATCTGGATCTACATCCAAAGCAACATCATAATAGTATTGTCCACCATCATCTTCTCCTTCTTTGTCCCATCCCATCATATTTATATTAGTGAGTGATGGTGGTCCAGCTGGTTGTGAACCACAACATCTAAAACTCCAATTTTGTCCTTGATCGTTACTAACATATATGCCGTACAAACCGCTGCCTCCATTAGCTGATCCAGTGCATAAAGCATAAACGTAATTTGGAGCGGCAGGTGATACAGCAATTTCAGTTCTTAGTTGTTCATCAGAACCTACTGGTAAAGGCCAGCCAGAAGTCTGTTGAATAAAACTTAAACCACCGTCTATAGATTTATGAAATTCAGTTTGATTTCCTACTACTCTAATTGTATACAAAATATCTGAATTTGTTGGATGAATTTCAATCTCTTGATGCTCGGAATTATTTATTAAAGTCCAATTATCCCCACCGTCAGTTGTTCGAAAAAATCCTTTATCAGAAGTTAAATACAAAATCTGGTTATCAGCCGGACTCATAACGATATCCTTACATTTGTGATTTAGTGCTTGGAAAGCTATGTCACCAACTTCTTGCCAAGCGACACCTCCATCAGTAGTTTTATATAAGTCACCATTCGAAACAAAATAAACAACATCTTCATTTGAGAAATCAATCTCGATTGCAAAAATGTGAGTTACCATCATGTCTCTAGTTAGTAAATTCCAATTTTGACCAGAATCTGTTGTTTTCCATAACCCAGCTGTTGCAGTGCCTGCATAAAGCACGGTTGTGTCTGTTTTTGATCGCTTTACAGTATAAACGTGCGCAGCACCTGCAGCATAACTTCTACTAGCCGCTTCCTTGTCAAAATCCCACGGACCAATACATTGCCAAGGAGAAGTTGGCGATTTTTGATCTCTTAATGAAAAAGAATTCTGCAAGTAACTTGCCTCATTTTGTTGAATGTAATTATTATCCGAATTAGGTTGGTTAGTGTTCCAGTTTTGGCGCTGAACTTCTCTTACCCAGCGCTTGTAATATTGCGTGTGTACATTTTTTACGAGATCGTGCTCAGCATAATATGTCTCATAAGCCTTTACTACTGCTCCTAGTTCAGCATTGGCAGAATACATCAATTGAACCCAGCTCGGTTCATTAATTCCACTGTACTTTTGCTCTATTTGAGCCGAAACGAGAGATGCTGAACAAGCAATAAACAAAGCAATGATAATTTTTTTCATACCTAT
>Ga0055584_100002971_pt1 | contig 16774 bp, 16 predicted proteins | sample OSDHelmetaG_FD_58716 | JGI IMG/M metagenome (GOLD analysis project Ga0055584, IMG submission 58716) | Pelagic marine sediment microbial communities from the LTER site Helgoland, North Sea, for post-phytoplankton bloom and carbon turnover... | ecosystem: Environmental > Aquatic > Marine >... | reverse complement strand
GAGGCGGTAGGTTTTGGGAATGCAAAAATGGAGGACATTGCAACCAAAGCCGGAATCACTAAAGTGACACTCTACTCCTATTTTCAGAGCAAGGAAAACTTATATATGGCAATCACTTATAAGGCCTTTCAATACTTGATAGAAGTATTTTATCAAATCATAGATAATAACAAGTCCAATCTTGGTATAGAAGGAGCAATAGGCATACAAGAAGGCTTCATTGATTTTTGCGAAAACAATTTTCTCTTTTCGGAAACTATACTCAATTATTTCTCTTTAATCCGAAGTTCGGCTGGAGGAAAGGATAGAAATAAGATATCACCAGGCATAAGTGAGAGCATTTACTTTACTAAAATTCAGGACATTCAGAACCTCCCTTTAAAATTGACTTCCCAAGAGATAGACAGGGGTAAGAATGACGGAAGTATTCAAAGTGAGAAAGATTCAATGCTTCTTACCTTGCAAGGATGGTCTATGATAGTAGGATATATCAAACTGATTACTTCTTCGGGTGTGAGTACTACTTTATTAAATATGGATCTTAAGGAGATTAAAAAATTTAATACCGATCTTACACGTACAGTATTGGCTCAAGGGCTGTGATTGGTCAGATTATTTTAAATTTTCAATATCTAATACTCCAATTCCATTTTCATAAAGAGATCCCAAATAAAGTTTGTTGCCAAACTGTTGGACACTTGTAATTTCACCAAATTTCCCAGATGGATCTTGAAAATTGTAGATCACTTCAGCTTGATCATTAAGTCCAAGTATGATTCCATAGTGTTTTGGAGCAGGCTGAATTGATGTTGGCAGTCTAGCTATAATATTCCTGATGAATGGTGAAGGCAACAAATCATCAAACGATTGTAATCTCGGAGAAGCAAAAGTGATCCAATATATGCCATTCTCACCCCGCGAAATTCCATCAGGAAATCCAGGTAGATTGTCCTTGGCCATTTCCCAATTTCCTGCTTTTGGACCCGATAACCAATACTTTCTGAATTGATAAGTCATTGTTTCATTCACAAAAATGAACTCTTCTTCATGATCAATAGCTACGCCATTTGCAAAATACATTGAGTCCATTAATCGCTCTACTTTTCTATTTGACGGATCATATTTATAAAAAGCCCCTGATGGCTGATGCTCTATAATATTCTTATTGTTTTCTTTAAATCCAAATCGGTCAGAAGCATCTGTGAAATAAATAATTCCATTAGAATCTATTTCAAGATCATCTGCAAATCGGAATGTATAATTACCATACCTATCAGCTAATGTCGTCAGTTCGCCCCCTTTCGATAACTTAAGAAGACCCTTATCAGCATCTGCTATTATTAGGTTTTCATCTTTGTCAAAATGTAAACCTAATGGTCTTCCACCAGTATTGGCAAGGATTTCTCCTTCCTCAGCACCTTCTCTAAAAACTTTGATATTTCCATTGATTTCGCCCCCATAAATATTTCCTGAACTATCTATCGCAATATCCTCGCATTTATCACATTGACCTTGATAGATAATTTTCATTTTAGAGAGCAAGTTGTTTGCTTGATACTCGCCTTCAAGTGCAGGGGCAGATGGAGGTGTCCAAGACGTCAGAATCAATCTCGTTGGATAAAAAAGAATGTAAAGCAGCAGGATGGTGATCAATCCAATGATAGAAATTGGTATTTTTTTCATTCTAAGTATAATTCCGATTCCTAAGATTAGCTTATCCATGTACAGCTTTTCATTAAATCAAGTAAATATTTCAAACATTTGGGCTATAAAAACTGCAAGTGATATTCTTCTTTTATAATATTGCGATGAATTTATTTAACTCTGAGTTAAATTTTAACATTTAAGTTTATGTCACAATACGTTAATACCGATCAGATCAAATTTCTTCTTCATGAAGTACATGATGTGGAAGATGTTCTAAAGCTTCCACGTTATGCCGATTTTGATAATGAAGCCATAGATATATTGGTTGATTCTGCCGAGGATTTTGCTGATAAGGAACTATATCCTTATTTTCAAGAGATAGATCAGTTTGGGGTGAAATATGAAAATGGTGAAATTATTGTTCACCCTAGAGTGGGTGAACTCATGAAATTATCTGGTGAAAACGGGTTTATAGGCTCCCATTTTGATTACGAAGATGGAGGAACACAAACTCCTCATATGGCACTTACAGCATTAGGCGTCATCATGTCATCTGCTGATAATACATTGTTGTCCTATACAGGCTTAACTACAGGAGCTGCATCGCTTATTAAATCTTTTGGGGATCGCGAACAATTTAACAGATTTGTCCCCAATATGATGGCAGGTAAATGGCAAGGAACCATGTGTCTTACTGAGCCTCAAGCAGGAAGTTCATTGAGTGACATTAAAACTACAGCTACTTTACAGGAAAATGGATCTTATAAGATAGAAGGACAAAAGATATTTATTACAGGAGGAGAACATAACCAAGTAGAGAATATAGTACACTTATTATTAGCAAGAATTGAAGGAGCACCATTAGGCACAAAAGGAATAAGTCTATTTATTGTTCCCAAGCACAGGATAAAAGAAGATGGTAGTTTGGAGTATAATGATGTATTCTGTGCTGGAGAATTTATTAAAATGGGACAAAGAGGAGCATCAACGACCCATTTGGTTTTCGGTGAGAATCAAAATTGTTCGGGTTACTTGGTAGGCGATGCTAATAAAGGACTAAAGTATATGTTCCAGATGATGAATGGAGCTAGACTTGATGTAGGAGTTACAGCTCTTTCCATAGCAAATGCTGCCTATCATAAGTCATTACAATATGCTAAAGAAAGACCTCAGGGTCGAAGACTTGCTAATAGTGGAGCGAAAGATGTGAATAAGGGCCAAGTGACTATAATTGAACATCCCGATGTTAGAAGGATGTTACTATTGCAAAGAGCTGTAGTAGATGGATCTATCAGTTTAGCTCTTGAGAGTGCAAAGTATTTGGATATTTCACATTATTCTCCTGATGAAAAAGAAAGAATGGCAGCTCATAATCTTTTAGAGATTTTGACACCCATCACAAAAACTTACCCTTCTGAGATGGGGCAAATTTCAGTAAGTAATGGACTTCAAGTCTTTGGGGGATATGGCTTTACTTGTGATTTTCCATTAGAGCAGTATCATAGAGATATTAGAATAACAGCATTATATGAAGGTACAACCGGCATTCAATCCATGGACCTATTAGGCAGAAAAGTAACCATGAATAACGGAGCGGCTATGTTTGCCTTGGCTGCGGAAGTTCAAAAATCTATCGTTTCAGCCCAGACATATGATGATTTAAAACCTTACGCTCAAATTTTAGCTGAAAAGCAGAAGGTAATGCAAGAAGTGTTAGGTAAATTGATGAGTTTTGCTATGGCTGGAGATTATGAGAGATTTCTTTCAGATGCTACAATATTCATGGAATTTATGTCTACAATAGTGATTGGGTGGCAGTGGATTAAAATGGCTACCTCAGCTAAAGAGGCTTTAGTAACAAGTAACATGACATATGGTGCGGATTTTTATAAAAACCAAGTTCATACCATGAAATTCTTTTTTAAATACGAGATGCCAAAGACATTAGGGTTAGCTGAAACTCTTATGAACGATGAGGTGTTAACAATCAAAAAGATGGAAGAAGAAGTATTTGCATAATCATCTTTCCTTTATCAATATATTAAACAGAAAAAAATCAGAAATGGATATTCAAGCTGTACTAGATCAATTTAGTGAACAAGCAAAAGGAATGGACCCAATCGGGGGTAAAGTTAAATTTGCAATAGATGAGAATGTAGTAGTCATTGATGGATCAGGTAGTGAAAATGCACTTGTGTTCGAGGACACAGATGCAGATTGTACAATTACTACTTCAATGGAGACACTTTTGAAAATGAAAAGCGGCGACATCAATCCGATGATGGCAGTGATGAGTGGGAAGGTGAAAATTTCAGGAGACATGGGCTTAGCAATGAAATTACAAGGAATGATGTCTTGAGCACATCTTAAATGAAATAGAAAAGGGCTTTGTTCTATCTGATGAACAGAGCCTTTTTTTGTTGTGTAACGAAATGTGATCAGCCTTTGATGAAATATATTGGCGAATTCACAACTTAAATGTGTACTAAATTCGTTGTGAAATAGGCTAGAATTAGTTAGGTCAATCGAAAAAATCACAATAGTTGAGGTTCATAAGGATGTTCCTAGCTATTTTTGTTCAGAATCGTCATAGAATCTACCAACAATGAAATATTCTATCATTACTTTTTTCTTCTCTCTAGGTTTTGCAATTACACTGAGTGGTCAGCTTGGAGGAGGCACAGTGGTATTCCCTTTTGAAAGAGTTTATACTGCACAAACCGAAGACCATATTACCTTGGATTTAGATACTTTGCCAGGAGGTTCTTTCCTAACTCTTGCGGTGGAAAGAAATGTTCAAGATGAATTGCGAAAAATGAATGTGACTTCATTTAGTGCTAAAGGAGATATCAATTGGACCATGACCTATGAATTTAAGAGAGATTTAGATTTGTTAGCAGTTGGAGATATAGAAGTTGTTGGAGATGATTCAATTATTTTTTCATCAGTATTAGACACGGTGTCTTTTCAACGGGTTATCACTAAAATTGGTCCTGATGGTGGTCATGGCTGGAGTAAATTGGTTTCAGGTAGTGAGCTAGTTGATGAAAGTTTTGAAGGCAGATCTGAAGTAGTAAGTGTAACAAGTTCAACATTTCTAGATGTCAGTGAATTTGAAAATGGAGGTAACCGAGATCTTTTAGTTAGATATACTGGAGTTAATGGATCAATAGGCCTTAATAAGTCTATTAGTCTTGCTGATAATGATCAGTTGGTAGACGTTCTATTTACAATTGACTCTACCATTGCCATCTTATCTAATACAAATTCTAACATAGTTTTGTCTTTAATGGATACTATAGGAAATGTGATTTCCTCGCGATCATTTGGGTCTCCTTTAGATAATGTTGTCAATGTCAGAGCAAGTAATTTCACCCAATTGATTAATTCCAATTTCGTGATTTCTGGGGAGGTAATCACAGCAGATGGAGCTAGCCAAAGTATGATACTTCGAACATCTAGCGAGGGAGAGGTCATCACTGGTCATATTCTTTCAGCGATTGAGGGCCCACTTAATATTACAGATGTAGATGGAAGACCTGATAGCTCAATAGTGTATATGGGATTTGCCACTATTGAAGGTGGGGAAGTACCTTTTATGGCGCAAATGAACTTAGATTCGACTTTGGGTTGGAACTCCTACTCATTTAATTCCATTCCTAAAAATGTAAATGGATTTGGAGCTACAGCAGATGGAGGGGCTATCATGTATTTAAGTGGAGGGACTAGACAAGAAGAAGATAGAGAGACGCCATATTTAGTCAGATATAATAATGAAGGAGATAGAAATGGACTCTGCCTGGCACAGATGCTGACATTGTCTTTGACTTTTACAGATATTATCGCTTCAAACGCTGATGCTGCTGTAACCGATATTATTGGAACAATGGATACGATCTCGGTAAAAGCACTAGAATATAATGGATTCAATCCACCAACATTGACATTGCCAGATACATCATATTGCCCACAGGATCCAATCAATTTCCCTTTAGATGCAACGGTAGAAGGAGGGCTTGGCTATTTTTGGATGGGAGAATTTGAAAGAACTGCAGATCCAAGAATCGTTATTGCGAAGCAAGCAGGAGAATATAGTGTGACTGTCTCTGGAAGAAACAATGAATTTATCACATGTTGGACTTTATGTGATACAGCTAATGTGGATCAGAGAGAATTTCCAATGGTAGAAATAGAGCCTAATTTTATTGAGTATTGCGAGACAGGAGAAGCAATTTTGGGTGTGAATGCCAATAATCCCATTGTGGAAATAGAATGGTCCACTGGAGCTTCTCAACAGACCCGTATTGGAGCAACTGAACCGGGTGATTATCGAGTCACTATTGTTGATGATTGCGGTAATGAGGGTCAAGCAAGTATAAGTATTAGCCAATCCGATTTTAATATTCAGTTGCCTTTAGAAGCTCAAGTGGAAGACACTTACTGTACACTAGGAGCGGTAAGAATTACATTGGTAGGTTTTAATGCTAACCCAGCAGGCCTGACATGGTCTAATGGCGAAAGCGGAGTCACATCAATTTTGGTTTCTGAACCTGGTGACTATTCAGTAATGTTTGAAGGTTTTTGCAGTGGCTTGGCGGACATAAATGTCTCCAGCAGTTTTTTTATTGAAGATGGAAGTATTGAAATCAGTAAAGAATGTGGTGCAAATATGGTAATCCTTTTGGCTTCTTTGAATAATGCCACAATCACAGAATGGTCCACAGGAAATACAGGAGTAACGTCCACAGTCAATACTATAGGCACTTATACTGTGACGGGAAGAGATGGATGTGGAGACCCAGTCACAGCAGAAATTGAAGTTACTCAAGATGATTTGGATAATTGTAATGTAGAACCTCCAATAACAGGAGAAAAATGCTTAGAATACCCAAATGCCTTCGTTCCTAATAGCCGCGAGGATATCAATACAACATTTGCACCTAAGAGTGATTGCACAGATTTAGATGAATATAATTTGAAAATCTATAATAGATGGGGGAATAAAGTCTTTGAATCTGATCAAGTTGAAATTGGTTGGGATGGGAGAAAAGGTAGTAAGGATGCACCAGCTGATGTGTACTTTTTCTATTCCACTTATAGTACGTTAGGTGGAGCAATATTTGAAGAAAAAGGTGATTTGATACTGATTAGATAAAAAATGATTCGAAAGGGTGGTGGAGGAACATGCTATTTTAGATCTAGTTATTATAGGTGGTGGGCCCACTGGAATTAATGTAGGAGTAGAAGCTGAAAAAGCTGGCCTGGACTATCTTATTATAGAAAAGGGGCTTTTAGCAAATTCTATATTTCGCTTCCCAGCTAATATGACATTTTTTTCTACTTCTAAAAAGTTGGAAATAGCTGAAATACCTTTTATTTCTCATCAAGATAAACCAACGCGTAGAGAAGCCCTCGAATACTATAGGCGAATTGTCGAGAGCTATAAGCTTAATATCCACTATTATGAGGGCGTGAATCAAATGGAACGAGATAACGGCTCTGATTGGCTGATTTCTACCTCAAAAGATACTTATAGAGCTGAAAATGTTGTAGTTGCCACAGGATTCTATGATACTCCTAGAATGTTAAATGTACCTGGAGAAGACCTTCCTAAGGTAAAGCACTTTTATGACGAAGCTCACCCATATGTTGGCCAGAATATATTGGTAATAGGTGGAGCTAATTCTGGGTGTGATGTTGCTTTAGAAACATGGCAAAAAGGTGCAAAGGTTACATTAGCCGTAAGACAGCCTGAATTATATGAAAAGGTAAAGTATTGGATACTCCCAAATATTAAAAATAGAATAAAAGAAGGTGCCATTAATGCTCACTTTGAGACGATAGTAAAAGAAATTAAAGCTAAAAGTGTAGTGCTTCATAATGAAAAAGAGGGTCAGTTTGAAATTGAAAATGATTTTGTATTGGCAATGACTGGGTACAAACCTGATTATGATCTATTAAAATCTCTTAGTATTCCACTTAGTCAAGATGAATACCTTATACCACTTTTTGATGAAGACACATTAGAATCTCCTTTAGGAAATGTATACATAGCTGGTGTGTTAAATGCTGGATTGAAAACTAGTACACTTTTCATAGAGAATACAAGACATCATGCGGGAGTCATTATTTCACATATATTATCTTCTAAAAAAAATTGATGAATGAAGAGGCCCGATCAAATAATTCTCATTGAAGAATAAGGGGTTTTCCCGAATAGATTCATTCTAATTAAAATAAAAAGTGTTTTTAACACGTCTACTAGTACCTGTATTTCATAGATTTGCACACTCTTAAACTAACACTAGAAAATGGCGGTAGCAGCGAATAATAAAAGAACTTATTGGATGGCATTTTTGATCTCTACGGCCATCTGCATTGGTTTCCTTTTTCTCTGGTCAGCTTGGTTTTGGGTTTTCTTGCCAGCAGTTCTGACTTCATTGGTTCTTGCAATGGACAAACTATAGTTCGTAGTATCTCTTTTTTATACAAATTTCCTGTTTGTAACTCACTGTGAAATTTAAAGTTTTCATAAAGGGTTGATTCCCTATTAACATTAGTATTTCTAGAATAGTCGTAGATTAAATAAAACCTACGATTATGAAAACTAATCTTTACCTATTCGGATTCTTGACGGTCATGTTATTTATGTCTTGTAAGTCGGTACAGACATTAGTAGATAGTGGTAACTATGACGCGGCCATTGCTCTTGCTACGAAGAAGATGCGAGGAGCTAAAGGCAAAAAAACCAAGCATATCAAAGCACTGGAAAAGGCATTTATCAAAGTAAATAATAATGATTTAGAGGAAATAGCCTTTTTGAATGGACTAGGAAACTTGGATGCATATGAACGCATTCTAGATATTAGTGAAAGAATTGCATACAGACAAAAGTTGATCAGCCCTTATCTTCCTCTAATCAGTAAAGATGGTTATCAAGGGCATTTTGATTTTGTAAATGCAAATGATATTCTTGTAGATGCCGGAAATAGTATTAAAGAGTTAAGCTATAATATGGGCGTAGAATATCTAGCTTTAGCTAAATCCTCTGATGACAATAAATTTGCTAGAGAAGCCTATTATGCCTTTTTACGCACCAGTGATTTTGATGCCGATTATAATGATGTTATAGCACTTAGATCTGAAGCTGAGAAGATTGGAATCATACATGTTCTTGTTGAGACCCTTTTTGATACAGATCTATTCTTACCTTATGATATTGCAAACTATTTGGACCAAGTAAGATATATTCCCAGATCGGACAAATGGATTCGATATTATGATCATAAAAAGGCCATAGAATCATTTGATTTTGTTGCACGCCTTAAAATAGATGGAATAGATATTAGTCCAGAACGCGAGAATAAGCGCATCTTTTTTGAAGAAAAAGAAGTAGAAGATGGTGATGAATATGTCCTAGATAAGAATGGAAATGTTGCAAAAGACACTTTGGGAAATGATATCAAGAGGCCTAAATACAGCGTGGTAAAAGCGAGGATAAAGGAGATATTTAGAGAAAAGTCTTTAAGTATTAGAGCTCAGATGGAATTATTTGATACTGATAATGAAACATCTTTAAGTCAGCCAATATCTGCTGAGGCATTTTTTGAGGATTCGGCTTGTATAATAAAGGGAGATAGAAGAGCATTATCAGAAAATACTCGAAAGAGAGTTAAAGACTATCCACTTGATTTCCCATCAGATTTAGAGCTGCTATTAAAGACTGGAGATGAAATAAAACAAGCTTTTAGATTTGAACTAAGTAAAATGATTAAAAGAGTATCTGCATGACGACAGTTGCCTGCCTTCGTTGAAACTTTCGAGGGCAGGTCTTCATTGTTATTTTAATCTCTTATTGAGATTACTTTATTTTTGAAAATTAGACAGTTTAAATATGGAAACTATGATGAGTTCTTGGAAGACTTTAGAGTCAATAGATCAACTTGAAAAAGCAATAGAAGATTCTTTCAATAAACCTGTTGTACTATTCAAGCATAGTGTGTCTTGTGGCATAAGTGCAAGAGCGAAATATATGCTCGAAGAAAATTGGAAATTTGATCAAAATTCGTTTGACTTTTATTATTTGGATCTTTTAGGCTTTAGAAATATCTCAAATGAAATAGCTGATCGATTTAAAGTTCAACACCAATCACCTCAAGTGATTATTATTAAAAATGGTGAAGCCGTTTATGATATGTCTCATCATAAAATAAGTGCCCAATCTTTAGAATCTGCGATGATTACTATTTAAAAGTACGGCTGAGTCTATGTTTTGTAGATTATTGAACTAAGACAAAATTAAATTTTGAAATTAGGCCTTGGGTCGAGAATATAATAAAGAATATCAATTATTTACAAATTCAGAAAGAACATATTATAATTTTAACATTTTATTAGAAACACTTTCGGTGAATTCGCGTTATTATTGTAGTGTTAAAACCTAACCATACTGAGAATGTTGCTTTTTTTTTAGCAATTCTGAGAATGAGTTTAATAGACAGCCCTCTCAACCCAAGAGAGGGTTTTTTTTGCCCTATACTGAACTAGAAATCTATTAATTCGATATCAAAGACTAATACATCCAGCGGAGGTATGAGCTCTGAAGGAGGATAACATCCATATCCCAAATTGTGTGGGATAAACAGTTTTCCTTTCCCTCCTCTGGAGAATAAAGGTATCCCTTCTTTCCAACCTTGAATCACAGAATTAAGTGCAAAGTTGGCAGGATTCGCGCTGTCGAGGCTTGAATCAAATTCTGACCCATCAAGTAAATACCCTCTATAGTGAACATCAACAGTGCTTGTAGATGATGGATTCTCTCCATCACCTTCTACTTCAATGATATAATAAAGGCCACTGTCTGTTTTCTGAGCCGTCAAACTATTCGCTGTCAAGTAACTTTCAATTCTTTCATTATTAGAATCAAGAGATTTTTCAGAATTGTCTAGACATCCGATTTCAACAACAAACCCAACAGGAGAATCAGGTTGAACTACACCATTGGCATTTCCAGATGTTCCAAAACCAATAGAAGAAGGCATTATTAAAATAATTTGACCTTTATTTCCCACAAGTTTTAAGCCTTCTATGAGCCCTCTCGGAGAAGTTTCATCAGTGAAAGGGTCAATAATAAAAGGGACGCCTCCAAAATTATCTGTAAAAATGGCATTATCTAAAGAAAACCCCCTTATAAATACCTCCATCTTGTCATCTGGTTGAGGTAGATCCCCCAATCCTTCAGCAACTATACTATATCTTAATCCTGATGATGTGCTTTCAAATTGTAGCCCATTTTCTTGAATGAATAATTCTATTTGTTGCTCTTCTGAAAAATCGGGAGAATCATCACCACATGAGAATAGAAGTAATAAAGAAAGAGCAAGTAGGACTATTTTGGTAAAAACAGTGGGACTATTCATATAAGCTTACTGATTATTAATTTTCAAAAGCTCAATATCAAATACCAACACTGCGTGTGGTGGAATTCCAGATCCGGGGGGAGGATAGTTTGCATACCCCAAATTAGATGGTATAAATAATTGACCAGCACCACCTTTTGAAAACATAGGAATACCTTGTTGCCACCCTTGTACAAATGCGCTTAAGGCATAAGTGAGAGGCTGTCCTTTATCATAACTAGAATCGAAAGTTCTTCCATCAAGAGTATATCCTTTATAGTGTATGGTTACTTGATCAGCTATAGTTGGGTGAGTACCATCACCTTCTCTCGTTACCACATAGTATAAGTTATTCTCTGTTTTTTGTGCGGTAATGTTATTTGCTTTTAAGTAAGCTTCTATTTCCTGAATATTTTTTTGAACTGGATCCATAGTTTGTGTTGTTGTGGCTGCAGCTTGAGCCTCGGCATTTTGATTTTTACAAGAATTGATGATGCATATGAATGCTAGCAAACAAAAAACAATTCTTTGAGTCATAATTGATATTTTAGAATGATTAAATTTTGAAGCCGCGAAAATACTTGGAATCTTGGATATATACCATATTGTAAATAAGTCCTAATTCTTTCGTTATTTTGAAAAGATAGAAAACTGGTATATGGAAAAGGGTTTTTCTCATCTAGATGGTCAAGATAGACCTCAGATGGTGGATGTAGGACAAAAGGATGTAACGGATAGAAGAGCAGTTGCTCAATCAGTTGTGACTCTACCAATGGAAATTATAGAACGATTATCAGGGGAAGAATTACATACAAAAAAGGGCCCTGTTTTTCAGACTGCGATTTTAGCAGGAATCATGGCTGTAAAGAAAACAAGTGACCTGATTCCATTGTGTCACCCATTACCAATGACAAAATGTAATGTGGAGATAGAAATTAACAATAAAAATGAGGTTGTCATTTTGTGTGAAGCTAAAACATCTGGTAAAACTGGAGTTGAAATGGAAGCACTCACTGGAGCTTCAGTTGCGGCTCTTACAATTTATGACATGTGCAAAGGATTTTCTCATGATATTATAATCAGTGATATTAAACTCTTAGCGAAGTCTGGAGGCAAGAAAAATTTTAAAAGGCAATAGATGAAATTGAAGATAAAGGCATTTGGTATAGCCAGAGACTTTTTAGGTGAAAGCACTACCAGTTTCAAATTAGAAAGTGGAAATTGTATAGCAGATCTAAAATCTGCATTGTCCAAAAAATACCCTGAATTTGAGAAAATTAAGGCATTTACTATTGCAGTAAATCAGGAGTATCAAGAGGATGACTTTAATATTAATGAAGGTGATGAACTGGCTATTATTCCTCCAGTAAGCGGAGGATAATATTACAAGAACTGGATGGATTCAGACATACAAATTTTAGATAGGAAACTAAGCGTTAAAGATTGTACTACTTATGTACAAGATAATGGTGCAGGAGGACATGTGATTTTTATTGGTACCGTCAGAGATCTGACAAAAGGAAAAAAAGTTTTGAAACTTAATTTTGAAGCTTATATACCTATGGCAATTAAAGAGATGGAAAAGATATGTAACCGTATCTCATCTCAATGGCCTGAAATTCTGAAAATAAGCATTCATCATAGGGTAGGCACTTTGGACATAGGAGAGATACCTGTGGTCATTGCGGTCTCAGCTGCACATAGAATAAAAGCTTTTGAAGCTTGTCAATATGCAATTGATACACTTAAAGAGACTGTTCCAATTTGGAAAAAGGAGTTTTTTGATGACGGTGAAGTTTGGGTAGCAGCACATCCTTAAAACAGATTTGATGGCAATAAAAATGGATGTTATCATTTTGGCAGCGGGCTTGTCTAAACGAATGGGAACCAAGAACAAGTTGCTTTTAGATTTTCAAAAATCTACAATCTTAGAATCAACTATATCTAATATCCTTAAATCTACATTTCAAAAGGTGATTGTTGTTTTAGGTCACGAAGGAGAAAAGTTGGGACGAATAATTGAAAGGAGTTTCCCAAATATTGAGATGGCCTATAATTCAAATTACCAAAGTGGTCAAGTGAGTAGTGTTAAGACAGGATTGAAGGTCCTGGATAGCGATTTTCCATTTATGGTGGCTTTAGGTGACATGCCATTTATAGATTCGAAGGAATATCAAATACTCACATCTGTCTTTTTCGACAATAACATAAAGAGACCATCTATTCTCCGCCCATTTTCATCTGATGGAAGAGTTGGAAATCCAGTAGTATTTGACCAATCTTTTAAAGCTGACTTATTAGCAAATGAAGATCTAGAAACTTCAAAATCAATTCTTCAAAAGAACAAAGGAGTCTTAGTGAAATGGGAAACTAATGTGCCTTCTTATTTTAAGGACCTTGATACATTTAGCGATTATAAGGATATGATTAGGAAAATCTAAGTTCTTGAGGATCATATCCTCTTTTCCTTAAGAAATCTCTCAAAGCCAAACCAGTACCAGCTGGCCATGTTTTAGCTTTGTCAAAGGGAACAATTCTATAATCATCCAATTCTTCATTAAGAGTGATTGTGCCAGTAGCTTCTACATGATATGCAATGATCAGTTGATTCATTCTCTTAAAGGTATAATGCCCTACAAATTCCTTGACCACTCCATCTAAACCCAGTTCTTCTTTCACTTCTCTCACTACTGTATCATCAGGGTTTTCAAATTCTTCAACAAAACCTGTGATGAGTCCAAACCACTTTGGAGGCCATAGTGTATTATGCGCAATAACCAATTGATCTTTTCCATATTCTACTATTGCCGCTACCACTGGAGTTGGATTATGATAAAACACAAATTTACATTCATGGTTTGAGCATGCTAAATATCCATTTTTATCGGTTTCTAAAATAGCAGTACAGGTAGGGCAGTGTTGGTAAGCTTTACTCATGTGTGCAATGTAGGTTGATTTAATACGGAGAATGATTATAAAAAGACAATTTTGAAATTTCAAAATTTATTTTAAAAGCAAGTACAATCATCTTCTGTATAAATTGGATAGATTTGAAAGAAATAAGAACACTATGAGCATTAGAAATAAAGTGGCCCTTATTACAGGAGGAAGTAAGGGCATAGGATATGGAATAGCGGAGGCAATGGTAAAAGCAGGAATTCATGTGGCAATCACCAGCAGGAGCATGAAAAATGCTGAAGAAGCGGCTCAAAACCTTCAAAAATTAGCAGCTGTAGAAGTGTTACCTATTCAGGCAGATGTTAAATATTGGGATGATCACCAATCAATGGTAGATCAAGTAACGAGTAAATTAGGAGGATTGGATATTGTAATTGCTAATGCTGGTGTAGGTCATTTTGCGTCTATTGATGACCTCAGTGTTGAAGATTGGAATGAGGTAATAGACACTAATCTTACAGGTGCTTTTTATACTATAAAGAGCAGTTTGGAAGCTCTAACTGCAAGTAAAGGATACTTTATTACCATAGCTAGTTTAGCTGGGACTAATTTCTTTCCTATGGGATCAGCATATAATGCAAGTAAATTTGGTCTTGTTGGATTTACACAAGCAGTAATGCTAGATGTAAGAAAAAGAGGAATAAAGGTCACGACTATTATGCCTGGTTCTGTTGCCACGCATTTTAACAACAGAATACCTTCGTCTCAAGATTCGTGGAAAATACAACCAGAAGACATAGGTCAGATGGTTATAGATCTATTAGAGATGCCAGAAAGAACACTTCCTAGCAAAATAGAAGTGAGACCTTCTATTCCGCCGTCTAAATAATCTAACTTAAACGGACTTTAACTTCGACACATCTTCAGACATATTAAAAAGTTTAAATTTGTACTTCACTTGAATTCAGGGATTTATGGTATTACTTCTGTTATGGTTTTTGCTTTCCATTATATTTTCTTTTTTATGTTCGATTTGGGAGGCAGTTCTACTCTCAATTACACCCTCTTTCATCAGATCACTAAAAACTAAAGGGGACAAATTAGGCGATACCTTAAGTCATTTTAAGGAGAATATTGATAGACCTCTTTCTGCTATTCTTACATTAAATACTATTGCCCACACTGTTGGGGCTATTGGAGTTGGAGCTTCTGCTGGTGCACTATTTGGAAATAACAATGTTAATCTTGGACTTTTTGAATTGTCGTATGAGGCTTTAATAGCGGGGCTAATGACATTAGCCATTTTAATCCTTTCCGAGATTATACCAAAAACCATTGGGGCAAATAATTGGCAATCATTAGCTCGTTTTACTGTTTCTTCAATTAAGGTTTTACTTTTTATTCTCGCGCCTTTGGTCTGGTTAAGCGAGTTCATCACAAGCAGACTAAAGAAGAATAAAGAAATGAGTGTCCTGAGTAGATCTGATTTCGCTGCAGTGGTAAACGAAGGCGAGCAATCAGGTGCGCTTCAACAAAGTGAATCTAAGATCATAAAAAACCTGATTAAACTTCATAAACTTTCTGTTAGGGATATTATGACTCCGCGCACTGTAGTTTTGATGGAATCTGAACATATTACCGTGGAGGATTTTTATAACAAGCATAAACCTCTACGCTTTTCTAGAATTCCAGTGTATGAAGACCAACCAGATGAAATAAGTGGGATAGTGCTTAAGGATGATATTTTGAGAACTCTGGCTGAGGACGATCATGATACTACGTTAAAACAAATTAAAAACCCATTGACAGTCGTTGATGATACTCAGTCATTGGATTCTTTTATGGATACATTGGCCTCAAGTAAGAGTCATCTATCAGGAGTAATGGACGAAAATGGCCTATTGGTCGGTGTAGTGAGCATGGAGGATTTATTCGAAACTATTCTAGGAATGGAAATAGTGGACGAATCTGATAGTGTTGAGGATCTTCAAAAGTTAGCTAGAAAGAAATGGGAAGAAAGGGCAAAAAGGCTGGGAATGAAAAATGGATCTGAGAGCTAGGAAGGATTATGAAATAGTTCTATTCTTCAAATATTCTAACAATTCTATTTTATTCAAATCTTTGGGTAGTTCATCAAATGTAATGGGGTTATGAATTTCGATTTTTATAGTAGAGCCCATTTTATTGGTCACTTCATGCATAAGTAAAGCCAATCTAATATTTGGATGTACATGGCTGGCCCATTGGAATATTTTACTATTCTGCCCATGAAAAAAAATAGGTACAATAGTGGCCTTTGCTGCTAAAAGTATCTTAATTACAAACCGCTTCCACTCCAGGTCTTCAGCCTTTTTGTCTGTGATTTTAGGAGTTGTAGCTACTCCTCCTGATGGGAATATTCCAAGAGCATGACCATTTTTGAGAAATTCCATTGAGTCTTTTCTAGTTTGGATATTGCAGTGCATTGCCTTTTTTGTATTCCTAAAGTCTATTGGTAAAAAGTATGGTTTGAGCATTTTTTCTCTAGTCAGCACTTCATTTACAATGAGTTTAAAATCTAACCTTCTTTGAGCTAAAAGATTTCCTAATATCAATCCATCTACAACACCAAAAGGATGATTTGCAATTATGATAAGAGGACCGGAAGTTGGTATTTTAAGTAGTTGAGATCTTTCGAAATCAAGTTTTATATCTAGTTTGTCAAATATTCCGTTCCAAAGTTCAACGCCATTTAATCCCTCATTTTCCAATTTTTCATAAAGCTTTTTTACTTTTTGGCGACCAGAAACAGCTTCAATGGTATTGATCACTCCTTTTTTAATAAGAGGGTC
>Ga0055584_100002970_pt1 | contig 16775 bp, 23 predicted proteins | sample OSDHelmetaG_FD_58716 | JGI IMG/M metagenome (GOLD analysis project Ga0055584, IMG submission 58716) | Pelagic marine sediment microbial communities from the LTER site Helgoland, North Sea, for post-phytoplankton bloom and carbon turnover... | ecosystem: Environmental > Aquatic > Marine >... | reverse complement strand
TACCGGCATCAATTTGTGTGCCATCATTATTTTTAGCATCTATTACTATATCTTTATTGTTAAGATTTAATTCGCCACCAAGTTGAGGATTAGTGTCTTCTACTACATTCTCTAATGGGCTAACCGCAACAAATTCCAAAGCCGAAGCTCCAGAATTGACTTTAAGAAACTTTGATCCTGCGCTGGTAAAATTAGCAGGGGTATCGCTGAGTCCAACAAATGTTGAAGATCCACCACCACCTCCACCAGAGATTGCACTAAGGCTAGAGTATGCTGTGGAACCGTCACCAATTTTAAGTGTGTTTGTGTCTGTCTCAAAAGCTGGCTCACCAACACCAAGGGTTGGATTTGCTGCTGCTAATTCAGCAGCTGTGCCTCTGCGTAATTGAATTCTTGTTTTACTGTAATCTGACATGTTTTACCTCTATTGCTCGGGAATAAAGTATACTGTGTGTGGGTCTTTTATTGCAAGACTGTTGTAATTTGCTTGTGTTATCACTACTATATTATACACGCCGCTGGAATTAGCTATGTTTGATATGTCACTTCTAACTCCTGATTCAAAGACTAAATTATTAGTACCATCTGAAAAAGCAGCTTGACCAGAATTTCCCACATTTGTAGGGAAAGTATAATTACCATTTACTGTACGATGATCTGTAAGCGTGGGTAGGTCTGTGATTTGAGATTTAGTTAGTGATAAATTAGATTCGTGTTGTGTTACATTACTTTGTGTAACGCTAGCATCTGGTATGTTTCCTGTAAGGGAAGCGGCATTCAAGTCTGAACCTGTAGTTATATAAGATTGTAGATCACTTATTTGTGACTCTGTAATACTTAAAGCTGCTTCATGTTGTGTTACTGAGACTTCTGTAATATTAGCAGATGGAATATCTACCCAACTAACAGCAGCTGATAAATCATTTATTTCAGTTGCAGCGTTGTCAGCTATTATTAATCCATCCCCAGTGGAATTAATTTTTAATATTTTTCCATCATTACTAGCACCACCCAACGATGAAGGTGTGTCTGTAAGGCCGATGAATGTGGTAACACCACCACCGCCACCACCGCCACCTCCTGCTATGGCAGAAAGTCCAGCGAAATTAGTTGTTCCATCCCCTACTTTAAGAGTTGCTGTATTATGAGCGTATGCTATTTCTCCAGAGGCTAATGTCTGTGGATTTAAAACTGCATCTGTATCATTTTTAATTCTTATTGTTGTCATTATGCTAATCCAAATGGTTTAGTTGTGGGATCAAATACACCTGAATATCTTGTTATGGTACTTAATCTTGCTTCGTCTATATTAAAGTCTGAATTTTTTCCAGATTGATTAGCCCCAGTGCCATCAGATAATATAAAGTCAGTTATGGTATAATCACCTTCTGACCTTGCAGTGTCTAGCTGTTTACCATCTACGAACAGTGAGACTTTGTGGAACGCATTCGTCGTTGGGGCTAAACCACTATCCCTAACAACTGCTAGGTGAGTGAAGTCAGACACTGACTGAGATGTAGTAGATATGATTTGAGCATTTCCGCTATCATGCACTAAGAATCTATAACCCTGAGATGCACTACCGTCATAAGATAACGTAAGATAATCTTCTGTTCCATCTGTGATTCTTAGAATAGGTTGCTGATTTCCTACAGATATAGATTGTGTCCCGTTTGGTTTCCAGAAACACTCTGCTGTAACACCACTAACATTGGGTACAGCGGTGAAAGTATACTTTATAAAATCTTCTTCTGTCAATCTGACAGATTCTGAGAATTTACCATCTAAAGTGTGACCGGCGTTTGAATTTACAATACCGCTACTGACCGTAGCAGACGTATTAGACAAATCATCTATACCAGCTACACCACTATCAAGATGAGTGTATACGATAGTCTTGGCAAAATCAGGATCAGATGCTTCAGCTGGATTCTTGGAACTACTTTGTGATACGTAAGTTCCAGATCCAATATTATTAATTGGTGCTACTCTAACAACGTAGTTACCGCCATCGTCTAAACCATCTAGGATGACATTAGTATTAGTGCTAACTCCATCTTCATAAGTAACCCAATTAACACCACCGTCTATAGAATATTGTATTGCGTAATCTGTGATGCCCTGCTCAAGGGCTGTTGAGTGATCCCAACTGGCATATAATTGCCTGTGACCAACTTTGTCTGATCCGTTTGCATCTTCTAGAGTAAGATTTGTGATTTGACTAGGATAATAACTATATACTGTTGCGATAGAGTGACTACCTCCAGCGAAAGCTCTTTGCCATCTTACCTGAGTCTCTATTGTGTCTGCTTCATTTCTACTTACAATATCTCCAAGACCTAATTGACCATCACTATTGTCGCCAAATCCTAATATATATCTTTGACTATTAGTTAAGAAAGTATGATGACCACCGGCAGAGATTGTTGATATGTTTGGATCTGGTAATCTATATGGAGTTGTTCTATCTGCATTGTCTCCAGTACCAAGCTGACCTCTATGATTTTGACCAAAAGTTAAAACATTATCTGCGTCTGTAAGTAGGACACTATGATTAACACCGGCTTTTATATCTGTAATATTATAAGAAGGTTGATCGTAATAAAGTAGATTCCTACCACCCATGTATCCATGATTAGCACAATAAATACTAGCTTTATCGAAATCACCATTCACAGTTATATATACATCTCCATAATAAAAATCATATGTTCCATCAGCAGTTGTACCCATGACAGTATATGATCCAGATTTAGTTTGTCCCGTGTATGATATTTTACTAGTATTTCCTCTATTTAAAACAGCCACAGGATGAGCTTGTGGTACACCAGACAGTGTGTACACGCTACCAGCAGATAATACAAATCTTTCTAGTGGGTCATAAGAAGCATCAAGACTGTATCTATTTGACCCATTGTATGATTCTATTGAAACAATATTGCCACTAGGTAGAACCGTAAAATTAGCATCTGTAAAATTAGAAAAGTCAAAAACTATTTGTGTTGGAGTGTGCCTGTTGTTGTTATCGCCAAGACCAAGTTGACCATTAGCGTTGCTTCCAAATGCATAAACTACTCCATTGGAATCTAGTGCGAGGGAATGATTATTGCCAGCCGCTACCTTTGTCCAATTGTCTTTTGTGCCAATCTTCGTTGGTGTGTGTCTGTCTCTAGTGTCTCCATCTCCTAACTGACCAAAAGCATTATTCCCCCAAGTATAAAGACAAGAGTTTTTAATACCTAAAGAATGATAGTTGCCAGCAGATACTTCGGACCAAATTCCATTTGGGTTGTCATAGTATAATAAATTTTGACCATTATCTATGAATCCATCATTAAGAGTGCTAACGCTAGCAGTGTCATAATCTCCAGCAACTGTTATATCTACATATCCACTGTAGTATTTTGTAGTACCAACTGTTGATGTGAGAGTTTGACCAGTGTAAGCTATGTTGGAACCATCAGCGTCAATTACAGCAATAGCACTTGCAGCTGGTATATTGTCTAGTCTATATGTTCCAATTCCTGCGGCATATTTTGTTCGTGATTGATCGTGATTGCCACCTAAAGCAAATGCTCCATTAGCTATTGCATTAGATATAACATCTCCATCTGACAGAACATGAGTATAATTATCTATACCAACAATTGTAAACTTATCTTTATTAGAAAGGTTGTTACCTAATGCTCCGTGATTACCACCTCCAGCACTGAATAAAATACCCTCTTTAGTAACAGCTAGAGAATGTTGCGAACCTGCTGACACTTTGCTACATTCAAAGTCTACACCACTACCGTACACTGTATCATCTTGAAAACATCCACTAATTACTGGTGTAAATACTTTTCTGTTTGTGCCTTGCCCATTGTCAGCTTGTCCAAGTTGACCGTAGTAGTTGTATCCACAGGAATGTATATCTCCACTGCTATCTAGTCCTAGTGAATGATAGTGTCCCAAATCAAAGTCAGCCCATACTTCATTGTCAACTACAAATGTAGGTGCTAATTTATTATCTTTATGATTTAATCCAAGCTGACCAAACTCGTTACTACCCCAAGAATATATATCATCAGCAACTGGTGGGATTGTAGTTGTGGTTGTAGTTGTTGATGTTATAGCTTCAGTGACGCATGTAAAAACATTTAGTTTTACATCTGTCAGAGGACTAGAAGCAACTGCTCCAGCATTTCCTGAAAGATTTGTGTGGATACGATTAACTACTCTTATAGTGATAGTGTCATTAGCTGATACATATGCGTAATCAATTGCTAAGTCGTTTGGTAAAACTTCATCTGGAGAAACAGATACAAAATGAGAGTGCGACGAGCTAATATTAGGCATAGTAACAGCTATATTATGTGTATCGCCCACATTTATTGCTGGTATATTTACAGTTACTGTTGCTGTTCTTGCGCTGAATACGCTATTTAAATCTTTCCATGTGCTTGTTCCATCGCCAATCTTTAACACTCTTGCGTCAGTGCTAAATGCTGGCTCTCCAGATTTTAAAACAGGATTAGCTGTATCAAAACTAGATTGTGTTCCACGCCTTAATTGTATATGTTTATATTGTGCTGACACTAGAATACCTCATCAATAGTCCATTCGACTTTTCTAGGGGGAAAACCGTTCACATCACTAAAAGCCCACGCTCCGTTCTGATTCAACATTCCTCTAGCATCTTTTTCTCTGATCCAAAATGATCCGTCAGGTTGATCGAATCTTTTGGGACCACCGTTGAATGCGCCCCAAGAATTTTGAACTAGGAATAATGTTTCGTTATATATCTCATGAGAGTCGTCCATAGAAATCCAAGCCATTGCGTGGTTCCATGACCCTGATCTTCGGGCTATGCCATTGGAGTCTCTACGTGAGGAAAATCCGTAATTACTACACACACTTAGAGCATACCCGTTAGCTATGGCATCTCTAGCTTCTTCTACAGACTTGACAAGACTAATAGTTTGCACTTGATGTTTCTTGCCTTGCTCTTTTACTTCTGATGGAACACCGCGAGATCCCCATCTGCTTCCTATTTTGCTGTTATATACAGATAAATCCACAAATCCATAATCTTTTCTTACTAAGATACCACCATTTTTGTGTACGAATCTTGCAGCTACTGCACACGACATGCCTTGACCACCATGACCCCTAGACCCATAAATGGCTTCTGTTGCACCTCTTGCCACAAAGTCTTCTCTGTCGCCACCAAGTATTTCGTGACATCTAGTAACATCAACAGCATTTCTAGTAGAGTGCGAAACGCAATCTCCTGTTGTTTGTCGCTCATGCGCTCCAAAGGTTGGGTCGAATTTAGACATAGATTTATGTAACAGTGCAACTTTACCTTTGCCTGTACTATATAAACTAGGAGCTGCCACACCAAACAAAGGATGTGGCAACTCGCCTAGTAGTCTGTCTGTATCGTCTGGATCACACCAAGAGCCTACAAAACCATCTTTATAGGCATTGAGCAAATCTTTCGGATTGTTAAATTCTATATCATTCTGGGACATTATTTTTAGCCCACTTAACAACAGTATTAATAACCACAGCTGCAATAGGAACTAGCATAACGCCAATGTTACCAAGATCCAAGTCTGCCATGTTTTCCCCAAAATATGTAAGACCAGCAGCAAGTGCTACCAATGCTGTATTTTTAGCAATTTCAATAGCATCTGTTACGTTTAGAGTAAATGCTGGTGAGTTCTTTTCGTCTGACATGTTATACCTCTTTTTTTTCTGTAATACTAATTAAAAAGCCGCCATGCTCTGCGTCACTAATTTTATAAGGGTAGCCAAGTAATTGTACTTTTTTACCATCTATTAATTTAGTATCTCTTATGAATCTCCTGTTCATCTTTAAACAAGATTTAAATTCAGCAAGAACATCTTCCCTGTATTCTTCTTCGATAATGCTTATCCAATCAAAGCCTTCTATCATATAACTGGCTTTGGGATTCCAAGTGTTCGTAGTTTTTTTAGTTAATTCTAATAAATTTGCATTAGCCCAAGTCATTCTTCCTTCTTTATCCGTCTCGAATAAAGCCATGCTGCTATAATGTAAAGCAGCTTTCGTTCTTTGTACTATTACTTTCTGTCTACGCTCTATTCTTTCGCAGCTCTCTTTCATACCTATTATAGCATCTTTGAGGCTACTACCACCATTTGTAGTTAATTCTTTTTTGATTTCTTCTACTGATGCAACAAAAAAGTCTTGGTTTTTACACAATTTAACAATAGGTTTTAGGAATTTTCTCCAGAAGATTGTCAAAAGTCCTCCTAGACCGCCTATTGCACTAACTAATATGGTTATTGTCTGGTTGTCTATCACGCTGCGGGTCTCCATCAAGAAATGTTAGCTCCCCCCTTGCGGGGGGAAACTAACTATAAAGCTAATAATAATATAAGATTACTCTTTAGCGTCTCTTGCTTTGTACTCATCAGTAGTTGGCTTCGCAAGTCCACCAAAGTGATAAGTAAGTTCACCCGGAACTGATCGACTAGGCGATGCAGCATCATCTGTAGCAGCTGTTGATCCATCACCAGCCTGAACGTAATTGCTATCATTACCAGCGCCAGTACCCTTGGTACGGCCCGGAACAAGAGCGGTAGATGGAACAGCAAGGACATTGAACGCAGTATCAGAGTATGCACCAATTCTACGAGTGTCAACAACCTTGGCGATAGGATTAACCTGTCTTACGCCAACGCTTGCGTACTCAGAACCAGCTGTGGCAAACACTGTGCTTGCGTCATTATTGATCTCGTTAGTATCACCATTAGTACCTGCGCCTCTGATGATAAAGTTTCTATCACCAGCAGCAGCGGAAGGTTGATAAGCAAGACCACCAGTACCGCCTGAGTTAGCAGCTTGTACACCAGCCTTATCGCCGGTCGCACCATTTTGAGCTACTACTTTTGAACCAGAGTCAGTACCCGTGTTAAGATCTTTCAAATTAAGATTTTTAGTCATAGGACTATCAGAAGCAGGATTGCCACCCTTTACAACTGTACCGCCATCATTTTTAGTGCTGGAACTAGTTACAGAGGATGATCCATCAATTTGAACTGTAGACATAATTATCTCCAATTATTATAAAAAATTGTATCCTGAATTCCTTTTTAGTCCTGTTCCTACTTAAATATACACTTTATTCAAAATTATTTTTTACCTTTTTGTATATTTTTTTAAGCCGTTTTCTAGCTGTTTCACGGCTATAAGACCGTTTATTTGCGATCTCTTCAATGGTTAAATTAGCATATTTGTCAATCATCAAAGATCTTTCTTCATCATTATCCAACTCGTCCATTATATCCATCATGATACTAGGCTGACCACTAGTAATCATATTGGTATGTAAAGGTTGATGGTGCTGCATTTTATTTTGGAATTTGATTTCCTTGACGCATTCTATAAATACACCTCTATAAAGATACGTAGTAAACTTAGTATTCCTGTTGGGATCAAAATTCAAAAAACACTTCCACAATGCATTCAAGTGACAAGTGTAAATTATATCTTCATCTAGATAATTACTAAACTTATTTGAGGCTTTGTGCATGATGTTGACAATATCTTCATCATTCATCGCCTTTTCTATTTTTTGATCTATGTCCATTCTGACGCTCCTTTTTCAAAAGTAATTCTTCAATACCGTTCCTTACAGATTTAAAATCAAACATTTTACCAATGCCTATAAAAAATCTGTATCTACTAAAAATTTTTAACACTTCAATACCTTTGATAGAATCCAGATTATTTTTAATGTCTGGAGTAATATCAAAATTAGTATGGCCTATCCAGCAATCAAAGTTAGTAATCATTCCAATGTCTTCCATAATCTTGCTATTCAATGCTAACTTAGCTGGATTAGACATGGCAGCTGATTCTTCTTGTTCGTATGCGCTTTCATAACTTTCTTCACCTTCCTCTTCTTCGTCTTCTAGAACAATTTTGTTGAATAAATCTGACAAAAACGTTGATGATAGCTGTTCTTCTATTAAGCTTTCATATTTTTGCCAGCCAATTTTATTGTCTTCGTTCTCCATTTTTGCTCCTCATTGTAGCATATCTGAAGGTTTTATACAAGGTTCCTCTGATTTACTTTCCTTTGTTGGTGTTTCTTTAAGTGCGTTTGTTACAAAAGGTTGAGGCATTGCAGTTAAAAAATCATTGCCAAGCTTGACACACAATAGTATCGCTGCTTGATCTTGATCATTTTGCCTTAGATTATCTATAATTACATTCAATGTTTCCAACATACAAGTAGGTGATTGTATGGTGAACAAAATTTTAACCAAAGCATCAATAGTTTCTTCCGAGTAGTCTGCTATTACAATATCTAATATAGGAGTTTCATCCCCTTCAGATATGACAAAAGAGACTTTCGCAATGCTATTATCCTCTTCTTCTTCCTTTGGTTTTGAAAAAAAACTTTTTATTTTGTTAAACATTTTGTTATTAACTCTGAGATTACTCCCCAATTGAGAGTTTGCGCTGTAATTAATCCATCAGTATTTACAGGTAAAATGCCAGCTTGTTTATCTTTATGTATTTGTTTCATATATTCAGAAATTTGATCTTGCTGCTTCTGTCCAAGTGAGGCCCATTCCCCCTCGCCTTTGAACCACATCCCATCAAACGCTGGTTCTGTGTGATCTATGTCTACTAATAGTGAGTTTTTATTATTGCAAAATTCAGTATGCGCTGAATAATTTGTAGTTATAACTGGCTTACCACAAGCCATCATTTCTAGCAGCTCTAAATTCCACCCTTCTGCTCTAGAGGGAAACACTCCACAATCAGCTTGTGCCATAATATTATACACTTCTGAGGGCGTATTAACTCTTGGTATAAATTTAATCTTATCTCCTAAAACACTATTTTTATACGCATTTTGCCACTCTGCTGTCTTTTCGTCTGATAAAAATGGATTATCACACATCATCCATAGTTCTACGCTGTCCGTTTTGTCAAATGTCTTACTAAATATTTTATATAATACGTCATGCCCTTTACGTACTTCCCATTTTCCACAATTGAAAAACACTGTTTTGTCTTCACATCCACTTGCGCTTCCTAGAAAGCTGGCTTTAAAAATAGATAAATCTACACCCAAAGGAATTACATCTATATTATCGCTAGGAATGGAAAGTTCCTGTTCACAAATTGTCTTAGCCCAATGACTAGCAACGAATAATCTATCTAATGTATTTAGGTGGTGTTTTTCCTGATCTGTAAATACGTTTAGTTCAAAGAATGGAAATCCAACATGCCTTCCCTTTCCTACAAATTCTGCCATATCATTTTGATGCCATATTCTTATGCAGTCAGCTTGATTATCAAAAGTGTGACCGTTCATTACACATTTTCCAATTACTACTGAGTCTTCTTCTGTCACTACTTGGATTGGCCTAATTGGAAATAATGATACATTGTGCTTTGCGTCTAATGCTTTAGTGATATTAAGACCAGCTATACCATATCCTAGCTGGTTAATTGGTGCAATTATATTAAGATTCATTTAGTTTCTCCATTGCTGCCACGTTGAAAGGCCCATGAAACCCAAAACTTTTATAAGTGTCTAGGTTGTATCTATCGAATTGTTTTATCATGCTGGGATGCTCAACAGAAAACTGGAAAGCTAGCTCTGGTGAAGGATAATGTATATTTTCTTTTTTCATATGTTCATGGTTATGTATAATAATAAACCAATCTTCTGGTGCTACATGTCCTTGGACAAACTGCCTCTCTGACAGACCAGCGACTAAGTGTGCATCACTTGTATATTTTAATTTTGATGATGCCTGCAAAAACTTTTTACTACGCAAACAAAATCCACCGTTACCAACAGCGTGATCATGATGAGGCCAAGGCGCACCAATATAGTCGTATTGTAAGAATTCATCTGTCCAGTAGTCAGTGTTAATAATAAAACCATCTGACTGTACCAACAAGCAATACTCTGTATCTATATGTTTGTGTAGTTCTTCTACGCAAAACTTAGCGTATAAGCTTACATCTAAATATGGTATAAGTACTGATTTAACTTCTGGGTCTTTAGTCGGAGTAAATAATTTTATATCTCCAAAATCGCATAAGTTTCTACAATGCTGAAGTGCTTTTTTATTTGCTTTTACAAAGCGATCATGACCAGATATAGCTATTAATGTTACATCATCCAACTTCATACTTTGTCCCCAAAAAAGAACCATCTTTTTAATTTAGAAGTATCTTTACATCTTGATACATCGTAAAGGTAAGCGAGTAACTGATCCATAGAACTAAAAATGTGTTCGTGTGGCAGCATAAAAAATAGCCAGTTAGGGGCTAACATTTTACCTTGTTCACACCATACTAGTACTGGTTTCTTTTGTCTGTTAGCTGTAGATATTTCTTCATATGAACCGCACATGTGTACGTTCATATCTATGTTGGCAATAACAAAATCAGAAACGTCAACACATCTCAGATCTGCATTTCGTATGTGACCATACTCATCTCTTATTTTATTAAACTGACCTGTCTGTTTGTAATAATCTATAATAGTTCTAGTGTCCGGTCCTTCTTTTGCTGATTCGATTGGCTTATCGCATGGATTAAGAACTTGTATTTCTAACTCTGACAACATAGGAGTAATCGCCTTTCTCCAGCCAATGCCTCCATCTACTACTCTGTCCATAGCTCCAATCAAGTAAGTTCGCATTTGTTTTAAATTGTTAATCATTATTTGCCCAATGCTAATTTAAGGAAATCTTGTATTGTTGTAGGATTGTGCGTGTTGAAAGTTTGACTAATTATAAACTCGCGTTCTCGTACTGCTTTGATTCCTAATGACTTGAGCGCATCGAAACAATCTTGTTGCAGTTGCGTGTAACCGCGAGCATTTCTTGGTTCTGATGGTGGTAGCTTTTTCTCCTGTTTCTTTGGTTTCTTTTTCTTTGCTTTGGACTTTTTAGGTTTAGTGGCTTTCTTTGTAGGTTTTTGAACCTGTACTGGTTCTTCTATGTCTGTGACTGTAAACAGTTCTATATTGTCTAGATCTATCTTTTCTCCAGACGTAGCGCCTTTGTAATAGTTGTATAAAAATAATACTACTACACCACATGCTAAAAATGTTGATACTACGCTGTCTTCATGTCCCATTGCTAAACTCCTGTGTGTTGGGGGTTTTGTAGAACCATCTGCCTTACTCAAGAACCCCGTAACTTGGCTTTTGTTGGCAGAAGTATTTCTATTATACCATAGTATCGTCCTTTGTCAAGTTGCACTTTAGAAAAAAAATGGCCCGACATGCAAAGACACATCGAGCCACTTTTACCTTGGTTACTGTCCCATTTAACTTTCTTTAACAGACACACTAGAAGGCCCAAGCGAGATCTCGTCTGCCATGACGCACACAGAGTTTCGCGGATTACCTTCCTTGTCTTGATAATCATCTATCTTAATCTTTCCTTGAACACCAACCAATCTGCCCTTTGTTAAATGTTCCTTCAGAGCCTCTGCCATTTTTCCGAAACATAAAACATTAAGATACAGTGTATCATCATTACGCCTGTCGTTGACCGCCATCCGAAACTTCGACATAGAAGTTCCTTTCTGCGTTACAGAAAAATCTGCATCTTTTGTCAATCGACCGCAACCCAACCAAGTATTAATATTCATTAGACCTCCAATGCTGAACGAATCTTACCACGCATAACCTGAGTGTTGCCTCTATTATGAGTACCCAGAGTAGCACTATAAACCTGTCTTGCAACTCTTCTAGGAAGTCCCAAAAGACTTGCAGCTTGCTCTGTCCCTTGTCTAGTATTATCAAACAAGCCAAAACCAGACTTATGTGCTAATGCTGTAACTGGGTTCAAAGTACAGCCCCTGTTAGGGCCGCTTCGGATGGTAGCCTCTACCCTCTTGGTATCCACATCCCAGTGATACGCATGAGAAAGACTAGTCAAACGATCAAAGAATTCATAATATTCCATACTAACATTCCTTTCTGCTAAAACAAAAAAACTAACTTTAATTAACCAATGTATCGCCTTGAACTTTTTGCTGTTCTGGAGTAAGTTCTTTAACTCCAGCTTCATAGTAAGTTTGCAGCTTTTCAATTTCCTGTTCTACATTTGCTTTTTGTGTTTTTAAATCTTCAATAGCTTTTTGAACATTGTTTAGATGAGCCACTGCCATGTCTTGTACACTTGCCATTATATACCTTTCTATGTTTCATAAGTAATATGATTTAGTACTTGTTCGTGAGTCCACTCTTCTGTGTATTCTCCCATTGTTGCCAACTTAGCCAGTTCAACATAATCTTTTTCCAGCTCCGCTATCAGTTTAACTATTATACTCTCTTGGTGGGCAATTATGCAATCATTTACAAGAAGTAATATCGCTTTTTCTCGTTGATCCATTTTATATATACTCTAGTGAGATGCCAGATTCTAAAAAGAGTTCCTTGGAAAGATCAAAATTACTATTCCATCTTTCTGCGCTATGCTTTACTGTTACTACTCTATTGATGCCTGACTGTATTATAAAACCAGCACACGTTGAGCAAGGCTGAAAAGGCCAAGTATACAATGTGCATCCCTCCACAGAACCTCTGGCGAAAGCTAGAGCATTCATCTCGGCATGTACTATTATAGCATATTTCTGCTCTCTGTCAACTAATCTTTTTTCAGAATCTTCTACGCCTCTTGGGAATCCATTATAACCCACTGAGATAATTCTTTTTTTATCATCGACTATTACAGCACCCACTTGAGTTGACGGGTCTTTCGACCACGATCCTACTAGTTTGGCTAAGTCAATAAATCTTTTGTCCCATTTGTCTGACATTTTATTCCTTAAAATAACTTATACAAATTTCTTTAGAGGATTTAGAACTATCTTCTTGAGTAATAATTATATTATCCCCCAGTATATCTTTTACAGTAAACTTTCTGCCATACGTGGGGCTTGCTACTGATACATTATTATTTTCTAAGAAAAAGTTCCACTGATGGATACCTTCGTAGTTTTGGTTTTGACCTTCGTATTCATACATTCTGATATGGAACAAGCCATTTGGCTTGCATATGTGTTTACCTGACATTAGTATCTCATCAGGTCTTTCTGAATGATCAATGGCATTTCTGCTAAATACAATATCAAACTTGTCAGCACCTAAAAAGTGAGCATCTTCACATTCCATGAGCCTAGTATCATGAGGTCTAGTAAGCTTTTTTTCTTTCAAAATTTTATCATATTCATCTATCAATGGGTCAATCCCCAGTATATCAATATCATAAGTGTCGTCTAAGGTTCCAATAACCGAGACAGGGCCGCAACCAAAATCAGCAATCTTCAATCTTTTACGATCAATAAAATGTGGCTTGTTTTTGATTAAATCTTTTAGCGTTTGATCAAATTTAATACCAGCACATCTATTTTTTACATATGTATCTTTTGTAGCCAAGTGTTCTCTCCACCACTCTATTTCTTCTTTACACCTTAAGTATTTCATACCACAATAAACCTAAGTTAGCGAGAGCATAAGCAAACCACATTAACGCATGTGGATAATCTTTGCCAACAATACAACAGCCACATGTCCACATGTAACATAGCGTCGATATTATTATTGCTGGTAATGCCATTATATTCTAATCAAAAAACTAGTATCACAATATGTTTTAAAAATTTCTAAACCATGAAAGTCTACAAATTCATCTACTGCTTTTGTAACACCGCCATGCCTATGGTTTGGTCTTTTACTGTAATCATGACCACATAAAAACCCACCGTTTTTTATTTTAGGATACCACAAATCTAAATCATTTATAACTGAAGGATATTTGTGATCTCCATCTATATATACTACATCTAAACAATTATTCTCAACTGCTTTTGAATATATGTCAGATGTTGTTTTGTGAAAGGTAACCTTATTTTTAAAAAATCTTAATCTTTCTTTAAAACGCTGCTCTTTGTCTTTTATCTTATTCCCAACAACCAGAGGGTCTACGCAATCAAGTCTTTTGACGTAAGGAAAAGCTGCAAATATTAGTGCTGATTCTCCTATATAAGATCCAATTTCAACCCATCTAGAGGCATTAGGATTCAAGTGGTATATATCGAAGCATAGACCAATCAAACCAGCAACGCCCGTACCGCTATTACGGTTCCACGCTGGCATATAGCGGACGCTCTGCATGTTTTCTTTATCAAAATTCATACGTAGTCAAGTGCTTTATGCTAGGGTAATCTTTGATAAATTCTCTCACATGATATTTTTTAAAACAAGACTCGTAATGTTCTCTGTCCTTTGATTGTTTTACAGTGTTAGCGTTCACAAGTGTTAAGTCAGTGATGCCAAAAGATTTGAATTTATCTGATAGATATTGTATTCTATTCCGTTGTTGGCAAAGTGTTTCATACTCGATTACAATGTATGGTTTATTTAATTTGTGCAACGCTTTTCTAATGTCTGCATACTGCCTCTTATATTTTTTAGAGTATTCTATAAAAGCTTTTTTAGACCAGTATATTTTATTATCATATTTTTGATTATAATCATGAGTCAACCAAAGTCTACTTTCAGATGCTTTTACATTGCTAATATATGTATCAAGAATGCTTTTTCTATAATTTACTACTACATAATCAGCATATTTGATAACATCTTCTTGAGACCAATTACCCTTAGTGTTAGCATGTGAAATATTTTTATGTAGAAAGTAATCTATCTTCAATGGCTTTATCGCATGAGCAAAGTCTGGGAGCATGTTTATAGTGTATGGAAATTCATGCATTTGAGCTTGCTGCCCCAGTTTATCTCTTTCACAACTAAATATATTACTCATGTAATCAATAAAAGAATCGGGAATATTTAGATTGTGAGATCTAAGGAAATGTATATTTCTCCAAAAGTTTGGAGGCCACATTGCAAAAAATTCCCAAGCATTGTATTGTTTTACCGATGGTCTCATGTCTACAGAGGGGAAATGCCCAGACAAAAATGATGAGCCAGTTCTGCCATTACACATTATAAATATATTTTTCATTAGAAAGTATACCCCCCCAATTCTATATCTTTTTTATGTGTTTCAGCAATTGCAAGTTCTGATTCTTTGTCAAAGTATTCTTGATAGGGTTTTCGTTTTGTTTTGTTGAGATGTTCTAAATTCCAAGCGTCTGATGATAATCCGGGCATAATGTTAGAAACAATTACTTTCAGGTCTTCTTTTATATTCTCAAATTTTCCAACAAAATCTACTCCAAGATTTCCTTGTTGATCACATATAAAATCACTCTGAGTAGGAGAAACTACTTCAGTGAGAAATTTGGTAGCCGGTTCGTCTTTGTACTTATGTGCTAACTCTACGTTTTTGTAAGAAGGATTCTTTTGATTTAACACACTTTGCATGTAATATTCATATATAGAAACTTGTCTGTCCCAAGGGTTTCTGATGAATGCGAATTTAAAATATTCATCAAAATTGTAATTAGTATGTTCTTCAAAATATTGTCTTGCCTGCTCTACAGTAGAGTGCTGCTTTAGATTCCAATCCATTAATGGCTTTTCTTTTAATTTATGCTTAGGCATACCCTCCCATTTGCCAATAGTGTCTGGCATGAACGGGCGATTCAAAAGAATCTTTGCAATAGAAGTGCCAGCAGTTTTAGGCACATGAAAGAATATATATTTTAATCTGTGTGATACTATCATACGCTTTGATCAAAGTGAGTTCTGTTGACTAAATTAAATTCTGCACACTTGTTCATATCTTTTAGTTTGGTTGCTCCGATATACGCACAGGCACTTCGTAGTCCACCAAGTATATCCAATATAATATCTTTTACTGGACCTTTGTATGGAACTTCTTTTACACGCCCTTCGCTTGCCCTATAATCTTTTATACCACCATACTTTGACTGCGCTTCGCTTGAAGACATGCCATAAAACTTGAGAGACTTCCTCACCATCTTACTGTGATCTGGTAGCCACTCGTACTGCCAATCTCCCTCGCATTCATATGAGCCAGCTAGCATACCTCCCAGCATAACAAAGTCTGCACCAGCAGCAAATGCCTTGCATACATCGGCAGGAGTTCTGCAACCACCGTCAGCACATACTAATCCTAACCTTCCATCCCCATTACGCAAACCGTGCGCTGCATGGCTACACTCTATTATAGCAGATAGCTGGGGAAAACCCACGCCAGTTTTTAATCTTGTTGTACATGCTGATCCGGGGCCAATCCCAATCTTAACAATATCTACTCCACCATGCAAGATTAATTCTTGCACCATTTCTGGAGTGCATACATTCCCAGCCATTATAATGGGTGACTCGCCAGACCACTGTGTTAAACATCTTTCTCGTATTTCATTACAAAAGTTTACAAAATCATCAGTATATCCATTAGCAACATCTATGCATAAATTTGGCACTATGCCTGAAAGTTCTACAAACTTTGCCAACTTTTCCATTTCTGAGTATTGAATCCCCATACTCCACCACTGATGGTTGGGATAATAAAATTCTTGTACTAGATTGTCTAGATCATAGTGCTTGTGAAGACAAGTAGCCATATCATATTTGAACAATTCTTCAGACATAGCTATACTACCAGTTGTATCCATATTAGCAGCAAAAATGGGTGTGCCTTCCCATTTTCTGTCAGAGTGATAGAATGAGAAGTTGCGTAATAATTGTATAGCAGAACGTGAAGCAGTTTTGCTTCTATGTGGAACTAATAATACATCATCAAAGTCTAGCTTGGGT
>Ga0055584_100002969_pt1 | contig 16777 bp, 16 predicted proteins | sample OSDHelmetaG_FD_58716 | JGI IMG/M metagenome (GOLD analysis project Ga0055584, IMG submission 58716) | Pelagic marine sediment microbial communities from the LTER site Helgoland, North Sea, for post-phytoplankton bloom and carbon turnover... | ecosystem: Environmental > Aquatic > Marine >... | reverse complement strand
AGATTTAGAATTAGGCGCTGATACTTCAGGTGATCTTGAACTTGGTGTAGATGATAGTTCAGGAGATTTAGAATTAGGCGCTGATATTTCAGGTGATCTTGAGCTTGGAGAGGATGATGCTGCTTCAGCAGATGTTGCCGCAGATACTTCAGGTGATCTTGATCTTAGTGAAGATGATACTGTTTCTGAAGATTCAGGTGTGGATACATCAGGCGATCTTGAGTTTGGAGGCGAAGAAGAAACTGAAGGGCTAGTGGCCCCTGATGAAGTTCAAGCTGTAGAGCAAGCTGAAGAAGAGACAGAAGAGCTCTCTTTTGAAGCAGCTACTGAAGACGAATCAGCTCAAATAAGTGATAATGATTTGTTAAATGTTCCTGGTGCTCCGACTGATGATGATATGGAGTTTACAGGCGAAGAGGAACAAAAAACAGGCTCAGAAAATACAGGTGATATTGATATTTCAGGATTAGAGCAGGAGGTTGCTCCAGCTCAAGTTGAGGTTGAGCCTGAACCAGAGCATTATGCTACACCAGTTGAGGATTCTTTAACACCTCCTCCATTTCCAGGTAAAAACCTTAGTTCCATTGATCAAAATGAGCTACTAAGGCTACAGGGACTTATACGTACTTTAAAGGAAGAGCGAGAAGACTTTTTGAAAGAAATAGCAGAGTTAAAGACAGAGGTTAGAATTCTTGAACAAGAAAATATAGGGCTTCAAGCTTCTTTTGATGAATCTAGAATTGAAGTAGAAATATTAAAAAAGAGAAGGCAAGAGGAATTGGAAGAGTCTCAATACCAGTTGAGAAATAGTGAAGATAGGGCCTCTGTTAGTGATCAGAAATACAAGAATTTAAAGAAAGATTTTGATCGGATGAATATTCGATTCAATGAAGAGGTTAGTAAGGTTAAAAGAAGAGAGAAAGAGCTTGAAGGCCAGCTTGAACTTGTTCAAATGGATGCTGAAAACCAGGTGAACTCTCGAGATGAAGTGATTATGAATCTTAAAAGAAAGATTGATGTTTTAGAGTTTAATATGGAAAATGCTGGGATAAGAGAAAAACAGTTTAAAGATGAGAAAATCGAGTTGGAAGAAAAACTTAATAAAATGATGAAAACTCTTAGAGGGTCAATTAAACTCTTAGAGGAAGACCTTGAAGTTGATAGAGATATATTAGAAGAAATTAAGAAACTATAATAATGAATAAGCATACTAGAGAATTACTTAGGTTTATGGGAGGTTTTGTTACGAATGAAGATCATCTTCATTTAATAAACTCTGTAGCTGAATTTCTCAAAAACTCTTGGGGAACGAGTGATGTCTTGTCCTTTTCATTTTCAAAGAAAATGTTAGCTAGTACAGATGTTCAATTTAGTTTTAGGAATTTATTGAATAAGCCTTTAAGTCTTTCTGGTTTAAAAAAGAGTGAGGTCTATGAATTTCTTGAGTATGTCAAAGACTCTCAAATAACAGAAAGCAACTTTGTAGAAATGTCTTTGAATAATAAAAACTTTATGGCCATCTATTGTGGAGAAGGAGAACACCAAGCCTATATTTGTGTTTTTACTTTAGATGATCCAAGCAGTATTCCAAAGGATCAAATACCTTATTTAGTAGAGTTTTGTACAAGCTCTTGCTTGCAGAGTACAAACTTAAAAAAACTTAGAGAAGAGAATGCTCTTGTTGATGTTGATGATGTAACGGGACTTTTTAATTCGAGAAGGCTTGGTAAAGATGTGCAGGAGGCCATAAGTCGGCATAAGGAAACGGGAGAAACATTTGCAATCCTTTTTGTCGACATTGATCATTTTAAAAGAGTCAATGATGGTCATGGGCACTTAATTGGGACAAAACTTCTTTCTGATATGGCCAGAGTGTTAAAGTATGTTCTTAGAAAAACGGATTACCTTTACCGCTATGGTGGTGATGAATTTGTTATTATTGTTCGTGGAGCAAATACAGAAAATGCGAAAATGGTTGGAGAAAGGGCCCTTAAAACAGTTAAAGAAAAAATATTTGGTGGTGGTTTCGAAAATGAAAGATCAACTAAGTTTAGGCTTAGTGTATCCATCGGTATCGCTAGTTACCCTGAAAATGCTAGCTCTAGTGAAGAGGTTATGGCCCTTGCTGACCAGATGATGTACCAAGCAAAAAGTGAAGGTAGAGGTAAAGTTTGCTTGGCCACAGATCTATTTAAAAAAATAAAGAAAGATTGTTAACGGGTGTGGGTGTATTAAAAGGGTGAGTACTTCCACCCTTATTGAACTTATTTCTTTTTCTTAGACGCTTTCTTTTTCGATACTTTTTTCTTAGCGGCCTTTTTCTTAGTTACTTTTTTCTTTTTGGCCTTTTTCTTCGTAGCTTTTTTCTTTTTGGTTTTTTTCTTTGTTGGTTCTGTTGTGATGTTGTTAATTTTGCTTTGTATTTTTGCTAATTCTTTCTTTTGTTTTTCGACAAACTCTTTGGCCCTTTTAATTTCGATCTTAATAATTTTATCGACCATTTTTTCGATATCTCTTTTTTCGTCTTTAATTCTTTTTTTAAGACCATTGATATCTTTTTCAATAAACTTATTAACGTTTTTTAAGTCTTTTTGTGCAACTGAGAGGAATCTTTTTGCGGTCTTTTTTAGTTCCTTAATGTTTTTGTCTTCGACAAAACTATTAATCTCTTCCCTGATACCTTTCCAGTTTTCTAGAAGTGCTTTAAATTGCTTTTTTTCTGACATATTTGTTCTCCTTTTAAATATAATCTCTTATAGTTTTACATATAGGAACCCTATAGCCAAACCCAAAGCTTTTACCTTTAAGTTTAAGAATGGGGCAAAACTGACTTCTTTTATACTCTGCTTTCTGGTAAAGGTTAAAGACCTTGAGGACAACCTCTTTTGAAAAGCCTAAATCGACTATATCTGAAGGAGATAATCTATAACTAAGAAACCCTTCTAGTATTGGGTCAAGTATTTCATATGCAGGAAGAGTTTGAGAGTCTGTCTGATCATCTCGCAATTCAGCAGTAGGTGGTCGATCAATAATTCGAGCTGGTATCTGGTGGCCATGTTTATGGTTAATATATTGAGCGAGTTGAAAGACTTCTGTTTTATAAAGGTCACCTAATACACTTATGGCCCCAACAGAGTCGCCATAGAGGGTAGAGTAACCAACAGATAACTCTGATTTGTTTGAAGTATTTAAAACCATTGCACCAGTTTGATTGGAGCGTGCATAAAGTAACATACCTCGAAGTCGACTTTGAATATTTTCATCAGAGAGGCCTTCGAGAGGAGAGCTTAAATGGTCGGCAAAAGCTGTTCTTAGATTACTATGAAGAAATTTTATAGGGAACTGCCTTAGTCTCACCCCAAGATTTTGACAAAGTTGTTCTGAAAGCTCTCTACTTTCGGTACTGGAAAATGAACTTGGCATAAAAATGGCCTCAAGATCTTGTTCATCTTCAAGTGCCATGTGAGCGATAGTTAAAACTAAAGAACTATCTATTCCACCACTTAGAGCAACAAGGAACTTTTTAAATCCACTTTTTTTTGCGTATTCTTGAATTCCAAACTTTAAGGCCTGTAAAGTTGACTCTAGTTCATCATCACTAAGTTTTTTTAATCTGACCCCTTTGTTTAAATGATCAAATTGAGGATTGAATAATGATTCCCATGTATTAACAGTTTGTGGAGTTTTAAATCCAGATGGAGTTTTAGAGTTTTTTGATATTTGTACTTTAAAGTTATGAGAAGCAAAGGCCTTGGCCACTTGCTTTACTTCTTCATTTTCAACAAAAAAGCTTAATCCATCAAATAATACCTCATCTTCACCTCCGGCCTTATTAACGTATAAAAAGGGGGCCGATAAAACTTCAGATATTTCTTTTGCTCTCTCAATTCTTTTTTCAAGTTTACCTATTTGAAAGGGAGAAGCGCTTAAGTTGACGATAATATCGATACCATCTTTTGCCTTGGCCCTAATTTCTTCAACAGGATCTATAGAATAAAAATTGCTTGGCCACATATCTTCGCAAATAAGAGGAGCTATTTTAAAGCCGTTGAAATCCCAGATGATATTCTCTTTACCTTCGTCAAAGTATTTTTGTTCGTCGAAAATATCATAGTTTGGTAAAAGTCTTTTTGTATAAACAACTTCAAGCTTTTTACCAGGGATCAGGCAGAAAACAACATTTTGAATATGATAGGGTAGACCATTATTATCAAAATGATAGTTTAGGCCACCCATTAATATTGCTGTATTTTTGGCCTTCCATTCTTTCTGAGACCATTTATTTATGAGCTCTAAATGTACAAGATAAGAGTCAATAAAGGGTTGTTGCAAGCATAAATCTTGTAGTGGGTAACCTGTGAGAAAGAGCTCGGGTAATAGGTGAAGGCCTTCTTCGTTGATATTCTGCTGAATATAGCTCACCGCGCCAATAAGATCGCCTATAGTTAAATGAGTTTGATGAACGTGTAAGTTTAATTCCATAAAATTATGTACAATGCGTTGTCATATTTGTTAGGACAAGGATAACAAATCGGATTAATTATGGACAACATTAAAAATACAAAAGTACTGGTTATTGGTGCAGGCCTTGCGGGATCCGATGCGGCCTATTTTCTCGCTTCTAAAGGTGTTGAAGTTTTTCTTATTGAAGGAAAGTCATCAACACCAACGCCAGCTCAAACACTTAAAACCGCTGCAGAACTTGTCTGCACTAACTCTCTAAAGTCATTTCGCCCAAACTCAGCTCATGGCCTTTTAAAAAGTGAGATGGAAAAGTTTGGCTCTTTGGTACTTAAAATGGCCTATAAGTCTAAAGTACCGGCAGGAGACTCTTTAAGTGTTGATCGTACAATTTTCTCAGAACTCGTACATAATTGTTTGGTTGATCACCCTCTAATTAACTTTGTTGAAGAAAATGTCACTGATCCTATGGCAAAGGCCTCGGAGTTAGGTTGTGAGAACATTATTATTGCGACAGGGCCACTGACTACTGAGGGCCTGGAAAAATGGATAATAGATAATATCTCTAAAGATGATTTTTATTTTTATGATGCAATAGCGCCTATCGTTGATGCAGATTCTTTGGACTTAAATAAGATGTATTTTAAGGATAGATACAAAGACTCAGAGGGTGAAGAAGCTGATTATTTAAACGTTCCTTTAAATAAACAAGAGTATATTGCACTAGTTCAAGATCTTAAAACTGCTGAGATTGTTCAACCTAAAAATTTTGAAAAACCAAACTTTTTTGAGGCCTGTTTACCAGTTGATATTATGGCCAAAAGAGGTGAGGAGACACTTCGTTTTGGTTGTATGAAGCCAGTTGGTTTAGAAATGCCAGATGGGGAGAGGCCCTATGCTGTTATTCAATTAAGAAGAGAAAATCTACAGGGAGATGCCTACAATATGGTTGGTTTTCAAAATAGGTTAACTTATGGAGAACAACTTAGAGTTTTTCGTAAACTGCCTGGTTTTGAAAATGCTTCATTTAATCATTTAGGCTCAGTCCATAGAAATAGCTTTCTGAATTCTCAGAAATTGTTGAATTTTGATTTAAGCTCTAAAGAGTATCCTAATATTTACTTCGCTGGCCAAATCACTGGCGTAGAGGGGTATACGGAGAGTGCCAGTATGGGGCTTTACGTTGGTTATCAAATATTAAGAAAAATTAAGGGACTCGCACCAAAACAATTTCCAACTGACACAGGGATAGGTGCGTTGGTTAACTATATTATGACCGCTACCCAGGCTCGCCCTTCTAATATTAACTTTGGACTTTTACCAAAAGTAGATATTGTTAAGAAGAAGCTTAAAAGAAGTGAGAGAAAAACTCTGAAAAAAGATCTTGCAAGCCAAAGAGCGCTAGAGTCTATGGATAAATTTTTGTCTGAAAACTCATTAGAAATTTAAACTTTTTTGGCCATCCTAATTATTTAATTTTGTTATCAATCAGGATATCTGTATCTTATAATACAAATAATAGATGATAATCGTTGCGTGTTGCATAAAGGCAGCTTCTGTGTAGCATAAGAAGGCATTTTATTGTAAGTTAAGGCCTCAAGGAAAGGAACAGCATGGAAAATAATATGATTCAACTTCCCGAAACACTTGAAGGAAAAACAATCTTGGTTGCTGGGGCAGCTGGTTTTATTCCTCATACGCTTTCAGAGTTTTATCTCAAGCTCGGTGCTAATGTTATTGGAATAGATAATTTCATTACAGGTAGCCGATCTAACCTCGAAAAACTGTACCCTTATAAAAACTTTGAATTTATTGAGGCCAATATTTACGAAAACCTTCCTACATTTGAAAATACAAATATCGATTATATTTTCTCCTTGGCCTCACCAGCATCTCCAATCGATTTTAAAAAAATTCCACTAGAGATAATGAGAGTAAACTCAGAAGGAACAATGAATCTACTGGAGCTTGCGAGGGAAAAAGGGGCAAGATTTTTAGAGGCCTCAACATCAGAAGTCTATGGTGACCCAGAAATTCACCCTCAAACAGAAGACTATTTTGGAAACGTTAATCCTATTGGCCCAAGATCTTGTTATGATGAAGCAAAAAGGTATGCAGAAGCTCTAACGATGAGCTATCACCGTAAGTATGGTGTTGATACTCGTATCATAAGAATCTTTAATACCTATGGCCCAGGAATGAGACCAAATGATGGGCGAGTGATTCCTAATTTTATTAATCAAGCCTTAGCAGGGCAAGATATTACTGTTTATGGAGATGGCTCCCAGACAAGATCTTTTTGTTATGTCACTGATTTAGTCAATGCCATACATAATGTCATGTTTAGCAACGATCATACTCCTTTTAATGTTGGTAATCCTGATGAGTATACAATAAAAGAGTGTGCTGAAGAGATTCTTGCTTTTCTTAATTCAACTTCTCGAATTAAATATCTTCCTATTGGTGAGGATGATCCAAAAAGAAGAAGACCTAGTTTAAGAAAACTGCAAACAATCTCTAACTATAAACCACAAGTGAGCTTTAAAGAAGGTATTCAAAAAACGGCCGCTTACTTTCGAGATCTTGCTTTAAAGCAAGACCGAAGTGAACAGAAACAACCTAGCCTATGAAAATAGCAATTACCTGTGATCATCTTATTGAACGAATGGAAGTTACCTCATATGTAGAGGCCCTACTGGCGCTTTACCCGAAGGCAGAGCTTTTTACATTCGTTCATAATGCAGGAAAAATTTTAGGTGATATTGAACACCATAAAATTCACTCAACTTTTCTTACTCATAAAGTAAAAAGTCTTAACTCATTTGATAAATCGAGGTATTTGTTACCTTCGACTCAAAAAAACTTCGCTGTTCCTTGTAGTTTTGATTTGATTTTTAATATTTCAACGGGTTTTTCTCAATCAATTCAAAAATGTAAGGATACGAAACAAATTACATATCTTCTAAATTGGCCTTTTGATGGAGAAAATTTGCCTTGGAAGCAAAAGCTTTTTAGAAAATATTTAGAGAATTGGGCATTGAAAGGACTCAGTCAAGCTGATGAAATTTGGGTTGCCCGTCCATCTCTTGCAGAAAAATGCCGATCTTATTTTCCAGAAAAAAAAATAAAACCTGTCATGCCATTTTTTAACTTAGATGATTATCCTATTATTCCGTCCTCTCATTGGAAGCATGATGTTTTACTTATATCCACTGAGGGCATTACTTCATCGTTCGCTTTAAAACTATATGAAAAGTTAAAAACTAATAACGTTAAGTTTTTATTTGTTGGGCTTGATAACCATTTAGAGATGGCAAAAAAAACGATCAATAACGAAAGTTATTTTTATGGCCAAAAATGTGCAGGTGATTTGGCCCCATTAATGGCCTCTTGTCTAGGAGCAATAGACTTTTCTAACTCTCTTCTTCCTGGTCTTGGTGTAAGAGCATTGGCCGCAGGACGCCCAGTCGCGTTATTAAAAAATGGTGATTACGAAAAACAATTAGATCAAAATGAGCTTTTTTGGTTAGCGGATCAATCGGTTGATTCAGTTTTATCCTTTCTCAAAGAGCTTGAAACAAAGACAATTGATGCAAATAAATTAAGACGATGTGTTCTTAAGTTTAATCCCGCGAGCTTTAAAACTAAGGTTAAAAATAGTTTGGCGTCACTGGAATCGGTTTTTAACTGACTTAGAGCATGTCTTGATTACAAATAATCAAATATAAGAATAATTGGAGGATTACCCATGCAATTTAAAAACATAACTCTAGCTGTTGTTCCAGAGAATTTTTGCTTTGAAGGTTATAAGAAGTTCTTCGCTGATAAAAACTTAGAAAATGTTACCGTTAATTTGGTTCATATTTTTGAGATAAGAAATTTTATTAATGAGTTTTCTGCTTATACATATCCAGATGAAGAAATGATGCCTAAAATTAAAGGTCAGTTTTTAGAGATGCTTGAGCGTTTCGGTCAGGAGCTGTTTGGTGACTGCAAAGCAGTCGAGGTTAAGGCCCATTGCTTGTTTAATACAGATATTAAAAAGGGAATGGTTGATTTTCTTGATGAAAACAAAAGTGAGCTTGTGCTAGTTCCAACTGAAGGCAAACATGGACTGTCAGGTATATTCCATAGCTCTTTTGCTCAACATCTTTGCCAGTTTTCACATTGCCCGGTTTTAGTATTAAAATAGGTGAATGGATATTCCCTTTTATGAAACGACAGGGGTTCTTTGGCCAGTTTACTTACTTCTTGCCATCGGAACCTCTCTTCACGCTGTCTTATACAAAAGAAACTATAGATCAGTAGTTTTATGGGTTGCCTTAATTTGGTTTTCACCTGTTATCGGGGCATTACTTTATTCTATTTTTGGAATTAATCGGGTCTCCAAAAAGGCCAAAGATCTAAAAAACATTTCAGATGATCTCCCTCCTCATCCCTCTCCAGTATGTGATGAAAATCATCTCGTCGATGTTCCTGATCACCTTATTAGGATGGTTAATTTTGGTAGTAGAGTAAACCCTTATCCTTTAGTTCCAGGTAATAAAGTAAGCGTATTTAATGGTGGAGATGAGGCCTATCCAGAAATGTTGAGTGCCATCAATAGTGCACAATCAACAATTATATTATCCAGTTATATTTTTAACAAAGGTCAGGTCGGTTTAAAGTTTGTTGAGGCCTTGGCCATGGCAAAAGGTAGAGGCGTAGATATTCGTGTTCTTATCGATGCTACAGGTTCAAAATATTCTTTTCCAACTATTTTTGGGAGTCTTAAAAAGGCAGGGATCACTTATGCTAAGTTCTTACCTTTGCGTTTCCCTTGGCTTCTTACTTCTACAAATATGAGAAACCACCGTAAAATTCTGGTTGTTGATGGAAAAATAGGCTTTACTGGAGGGATGAATATATCGGATAAAAAGTTAAAAGATGTATCAAGCGTTTCCTATCATAAAGATATTCATTTTTTGTTTGAAGGTCCAATCGTTGGTCAATTTACTCATGCGTTTAGTGAGGATTGGTTATTTACTACAAAAGAAAAATTAGGTGAGAAATGGTCTCCCAAACTAAGCCCCAAAGGGGAGACATTAGGGCGCGGAATAATGGATGGGCCAGATGCTTACTTTGAAAAAATTCAACTGACACTTCTTGGTATATTAAGTCAGGCAAGGTTTACCATTAAAATTGTGACCCCTTATTTTTTACCTGATGCTACGTTGAAATCTGCGATTAAAGTGGCCCTCTATCGAGGAGTTAGGATACAAATAGTTTTACCGGAAAAAAATAATATTCCTCTTGTGAAATGGGCCTCGTATACAGATCTGAGGGAGCTTATTAGAGAAGGGGCCGATATATATGAATCTCCACCACCATTTGATCACACAAAACTTATTGTCGTTGATGAAATGTGGTCACTTGTGGGATCAACAAATTTAGACCCTAGAAGTTTAAGGTTGAATTTCGAATTTAATGTTGAATGTTACGATAAAGATTTGGCGTTTAATTTAGATCAAATCTTTGAAGAAAAGAAAAAAGAGGCAAAAAAATTATCATTAGATTATATCGACTCTTTACCTGTGCTCTATAAGATTAGAAATGGACTATCAAGAGTTTTATCGCCTATTTTATAATTTCAAACTCTGCAACAATTCCAAGGTGATCAGACATACTTTTGGCCTTTTCAGACTCAAGTAAATAGCAGTTTATGATTCTTAAGTTTTTATAAAAAATTCGATCTAATGACATTATAGGAAAAGGTGAGGGAAATGTTTTAGGTGTTCTACCTTGAATCTCATGGAAGACTTCGTTTATTTCTAAATGCTCTTTAAAAAAACTAATGGCCTTTGTGTTCCAATCATTAAAATCTCCTGCCAAAATCAAAGGTGCACTTGGGTCACTTAATTTATTTATCTCTTCCTTAATCTTATCAAATTGTTTATTTCTTCCAAGTTGCAATAAGTTGAGATGCGTATTAAATGTATTGAGAGTGATAGAGTCCTTTTGGTCCGTTATAACTTCAATATTTGCTTTTAATAGTCCTCTTTTTTCCATAATGTTTGTTGAGATATCGAAGTTTTCCCAGCTCGTAATGGGATACTTTGAAAGGACAAGGTTACCATGGTGTCCGTGAGGATAGACCGCATTATGGGCGTAAGAATAGTATGTCCAAATATTATCTGCTAAAAACTCATAATGTTTTTCTGTTGGCCAATTATCAAACTTTTTTTCATGTTTGATGTTTTCACCTGTGACTTCTTGAAGAAAAACCAAATCAGGGCCTTCGGCCACGATAACTTCTTTAATATCTTCTAGAGAGAAGCTTTTATTAAAAGGTGAAAGACCTTTGTGAATGTTAAAACTAAGTACTTTTATTTTCATTTCTTTTTTTAAAATAACTTATTGAGATGATCCACACAAGCGCAATTATGAGACCAAATAGAGTATATTGACCTATATTTGCAATTAATTGTTTTCTATTTTGGGCCAGAAATTGCCCCAAAAATATGAGCCCAATATTCCAAATAAGAGCACTTAAAAAGGAAAGGAAATAGACGTACTTTTTATTAAGCTCCATTATTCCAGCATAAAGACCGATTATTGATCTAACTCCTGGAAAAAATCGATTGAGAGTTATGAGATAATAGCCAACTTTTTCAAACCATTGATGGGCCTTTTCTATGTGGCGTTCATGAAAAAAGGGTAGGTTAACTATTTTATTATGTAGCTTTTTTCCAAAATAATAGATTGTCCAAAAACCAAGAGTACTTCCTATAACATTTATTATTAATAATATTAGAAGGCTAGTGATAGATTCTTTTTTTAAACTAAAGCTACAAAAGGCGACGATAGCATCACTTGGCAAAGGAGGAATGATATTTTCAAGAAAAGAAAAAACACCTGATAGAAGGTAGATCCATTCATTGTCAATTTCTTTAAAAAATTCAAGAATCGTTTTTGTCATAATCTCTAATATATATAGTTATAGTAAAACTGTATCATTTTATCAGAATCATTTGAAAATATAAGACTTGAAATAGGTTGTTTTGAGATAATACTTGCGTTGAGGTTATCTAAAATACTACGGCTTAATTGAAATACCAGTTTATCGTCTTTGACTTCATAGATTAAGCTTGTGTTAAGAAAATAAAATGATTTTGAGACATATACATTGAGATTCCCATAACGATCATAATAAATCTCATTGTTAAGGTAAGGGTTTAGTATTTTGGCCGTTAAGTATCCCTCAAGGACTCTCGCATTAATTTTAAATTTCATTTGAGGTGCAATACTAAAGCTTTTACTGGGTCTAAGTGTTTCTCTTACTTTTGATATCTTTTTAATAGTCGAGCCTTCTTCAGATTCTCTTGCCGCTTGAGTTAACTTAAAGTCACCATACTTTAAAAAATGTCGGAGTATATATTTTTTTTTATCTTGATCAGATATAAGCGGGATTTGACCTGTTGATTCAAGGTTCCATTGTTTTACATACTTTTCTTTTTCATTCCATTCAATTATTTGATTCTTAACTTTGAGTAAAATTCCTTTTTCATCATTACTAAAAAAGTCTTTGTACCAAGTTTGCCAATTATATGGTTTTACCTCTGTGAGAGGTGTGAAAACTTTTGTGCCATTAGACTGGGGGAAATTATCATAGAAAAATGATTGATCCGTATTGGCCGAGTAAGCTAGTTGACCATTAGAAAATAAAATTAAAAGGATTAAAAACATTTGTCTCCTCTAATCTTTTTATTTTATCAAGTTAAGACCTATAAAAATAATTAGAGGAAACAAATTCTGGAAACTTGGAGAAATAAGCTAAGGATTATCTGTGAATCTTTTCCTTTTGCTTATTGTCTTCTTTTTCCATTTGTCGCTCAAGCTTCTCGACAGCTTCATCTATAGTCTTATAAAGATTATCAAGCTCTGAGTGTACGTGGAAGTTGTGATGGGCGACTCTGGCATTTACTTCAGAAATATGGTTATCTTTTTCTACTGAACAAACCCATTCGATGGATGCATCACCGTTAAAAAACTTACCCAAGCGGGCACATTTTTCATTGATTTTTTCTTCAACTGCAGGACTTGAGTCCATATGTCTAAATGAAATGTTTATCTTCATCGATTACTCCTTTTAAGTGATATTTACGCGCTCAAACTAGCATAGAATACAAAAAAAAGCAGGAAATACTATGATTTTAGTCAACTTCTTATCAAAGGTTTACGTTCCAGCTTATTGAAATTAAACTTAATTATATTGATTAATCAGAGGAATTTTAAAATGAGAAGTTTTCTTGCTCTACTATTAATATTTATTAGTTTTTACGCGCACAGTCAAACGAAAGTTAAATCTCGTTCTCGCTCAACTTTAGACGCAGTTAAAAAGAAAGGTTTTTTGCAATGTGGTGTTAGTCCTGGTTTGGCCGGATTTAGTTCAATTGATAGTAAAGGAAACTGGCAAGGTTTGGATGTAGATGTTTGTCGCGCTATTGCATCTGCTATTTTTGGGGATGGAAAAAAAGTTAAATTCACTCCTTTATCGGCCCAGCAAAGATTTGTTGCCCTGCAATCTGGTGAAATAGATGTTTTATCAAGAAATACAACTCGAACTTTGGGTCGGGATACATCACTTGGACTAAATTTCGGCCCCATAACTTATTATGATGGACAAGGTTTTATGGTTCGTAAAAAAGATGGAATCAAAAGTGTTCATGAACTAAGTGGAGCTTCTGTTTGTACGCAACAAGGTACAACAACAGAGCTTAATGTTGCTGATTTTTTTAGGGCCAACAAAATGAAGTTCAAGCCAGTTGTTTTCGAGAGTAATGATGAAGTTACTCAAGCTTTTTTAAAAGGTCGTTGTGATGTTTACTCTACAGATTCATCAGGGCTAGCTTCAGAAAGGTCCAAAGTTAAAAACCCTAATGATTATATGATATTACCAGAGATTATTTCAAAAGAGCCTCTAGGTCCAGCAGTGAGACACGGTGATGATCAATGGCTTGATATCGTTTCTTATTCTGTCTACGCACTTTATGAGGCGGAAGAGTTAGGTATTAACTCCAAAAACATTAAAACCTTTCTTAAGTCAAAAGATCCAAAAGTAGCAAGATTTTTAGGGACAACACCTGGAAATGGGTCGGCCTTAGGTTTAGACGAAAAGTGGTCGTATAATATTATTAGAGAAGTTGGTAATTACGCTGAAATATTCAAAAGAAATGTAGGAAAAGATAGCCCCTTAAATCTTGAAAGAGGCCTTAATGCTTCTTGGCAGGATGGTGGACTTCATTACTCACCACCTTTTAAATAGGACATATATTGAATGCTTCATTCCTAAGAGATGCTCGAAACAGGGCCATTATTTTTCAAATTATGGCCATTCTCATTATATTCTTTATTGGTAATTTTCTTTATTCAAATGTTAGCGCAAATCTTGAAAGACAAAACATAGCAAGTGGTTTTGGCTTTTTTTCAAAAGAAGCCGGCTTTGAAATAGCAGAAACTATGATCAATTATGGATCTCAAGATTCTTATTTAAAAGCGCTCGCTGTAGGCGCTCTTAACACAATTAAAGTCAGCCTTATTGGAAATATTTTTGCGATTATTCTTGGTATTATTGTTGGTGTGATGAGGCTGTCGTCAAATTGGATGATTGAAAAGCTTTCAAAAGGTTATATAGAGGTCATTAGAAATATCCCTCTTCTTCTTCAATTATACTTTGTTTATGCTATTTTCGTTGATATTTTTCCAAGTGTTAGACAAGCACTGAATCCTTTTTACGGTGTATACCTTTCTAATAGAGGGGTTGTCATTCCATCCATATCTGATCATGTGGCCAATAACTGGATTTTTCTAGCTCACTTTGTAGGTTTAGTAGGATCATTTTTTTGGTTTAAAAAATGCAATAAAATTTTTGAAGAGACAGGTGTAATGAAGGCCCGTTATTTGCCTTCATTATTTTTTATTTTTATACCTCCTTTGTTAGTTTGGGGCGGCTTTGGTTTTCCATTGACCTGGGATATACCTCAGTTAACAGGTTTTAATTTTTCTGGTGGTATTACTATTAGCCCTGAATTCAGTTCTCTTCTTGTCGGGCTTGTTCTTTATACATCTGCTTTTAATGCGGAGATTGTTCGTTCTGGAATTAACTCGGTTAAAAAAGGACAAATTGAAGCTGCTAGTGCATTAGGTCTTAAGCCAAGACTCACTCTAAGCTTAGTTGTACTCCCTCAGGCCTTACGAGTAATTATTCCACCTCTAACTTCTCAGGTTCTTAATCTAACTAAAAACAGCTCTTTGGCGGTGGCCATTGCTTATCCTGATTTTTTAAATGTCTCAAATACAGCTTTAAATCAAACAGGACAGGCCATTGAGGTTATTACCCTTGTTATTATTGTTTATCTTAGTTTTAGTTTAATCTCTTCCTTATTTATGAATTGGTATAACAAAAAAGTGGCTTTGGTTGAAAGATGAGTAATTCTATCGATTGGTTTAAAAAGAATTTATTTAACGGGTGGCTAAACTCTGTTTTAACCGTTGTATGTTTTTATCTCGTTATAAAGTTTGGTGCTGGTGTCATTCAATGGCTATTTATTGACAGTGTATGGGAAGGGACATCACAAACCTGTCGTCAAGCTGATGGGGCCTGTTTAGTTTTTATTAAAGAGAAATTTCTTTTTATTCTTTTTGGGTTTTATCCAAGAGAGATCATTTGGCGTCCTATTACAGGTGTTTTTATTTTTTGTTTATTGCTCTTTTTAACAATGAATAGAAAATTTTGGAGCAAAAAGCTTATTTATGGATGGTTTTTAAGTTTCATCGTCATGGCGATTCTTCTTAAAGGTGGAGTGCTAGGATTTGTACCAGTTGATTCTGATAAATGGGGGGGACTTCCTCTAACTTTAATTCTAGCGACAGTGGGACTTATTTTTAGCTATCCACTGGGTATACTCTTGGCCCTTGGTAGACGTTCTGAAATGCCTATCATTAAATCATTTAGTGTCATATATATTGAAATAATTCGAGGCGTTCCCCTTATCTCTGTTTTATTTATGTCTTCAGTTGTCTTTCCTTTATTTTTACCAGAGGGAATGGTCATCAATAAAGTTTTCCGAGCACAGGTGGCAATTATTATGTTTATATCAGCATATATGGCCGAAGTTGTTAGGGGAGGTTTACAAGCAATACCTAAGGGGCAATATGAAGCTGCCCAGGCCTTGGGATTAGGTTATTGGCAATCTATGGTAAAAATTATTCTTCCTCAGGCATTAAGAGTTGTTATCCCTCCTACAGTTAATACGGCAATAGGTATGTTTAAAGATACTTCGCTTGTTATTATAATCGCGCTATTTGATTTGATGTACACGACCAAGGCTTCTTTGCAGGATCCCAATTGGTTAGGTTTTACTTTAGAGGCCTACGCTTTTGTGGCCTGTATATATTTTATTTTTTGCTTTTCTATGTCGCGCTTTAGTCAACGATTAGAGGCCGACATAAAATCAAAACAGGAGCATTAAGAATGTCTGGCCCAATGATAAAAATTCAAAATCTTAATAAATGGTATGGTGATTTTCATGTGCTTAAAGATGTGAATCTTGATGTCCAAAAATCAGAAAAGATAGTTATTTGTGGCCCTTCGGGTTCAGGAAAATCAACTCTTATTAGATGTATGAATAGGCTTGAAATCCATCAAAAGGGGAGTCTTATTGTTGATGGAATAGAGCTGACTGATGATGTAAAAAACTTAGAAATAGTCAGAAGAGAAGTAGGGATGGTTTTTCAACACTTTAATCTCTTTCCTCATCTTACGATTTTAGAAAACCTTACGTTGGCACCTCGGTGGGTTAGGAAAATGAGTAAGAAGGATGCGGTGGAGCTGGCCATGCATTATCTTGAAAGAGTTCAAATATCTGAACAGGCCCATAAATACCCAGGTCAGCTATCAGGGGGACAGCAACAACGTGTGGCGATAGCAAGGTCTCTTTGTATGAAGCCTAAAATCATGCTTTTTGATGAGCCGACTTCTGCTTTGGATCCAGAGATGGTCAAAGAAGTTCTTGATGTCATGGTTTCACTTGCAGATGATGGGATGACCATGCTTTGTGTAACTCATGAGATGGGTTTTGCTAAGTCTGTTGCTGATAGAGTTATTTTTATGGATGCAGGAACAATTGTAGAAGAAAATAATCCCGAAGATTTCTTTAGTAATCCACAACATGAACGAACTAAAGAGTTCTTAGGACAAATTCTACATTAAATTATTTTGATACGACTCTAACACCAATGCTGTCACCATCCTGAGCATCTAACTTTTCTTGCATTT
>Ga0055584_100002967_pt1 | contig 16781 bp, 7 predicted proteins | sample OSDHelmetaG_FD_58716 | JGI IMG/M metagenome (GOLD analysis project Ga0055584, IMG submission 58716) | Pelagic marine sediment microbial communities from the LTER site Helgoland, North Sea, for post-phytoplankton bloom and carbon turnover... | ecosystem: Environmental > Aquatic > Marine >... | reverse complement strand
ATTCGGGAAGAGTTGCGAAGTTCGGGCCCGGTGGCCGACGTCTATCTGAGCACCAGTTGGCCAGACATTTGCTCGGCCATTGTTGAGTCGGCGGAGTCTGCGCTCAGGAAGGAGGTCGAGTTGGCCGACCTTTGCGAGGAGCGCGCGCTCAGCGCATCGGAGACGGCTTCCTTGATGCGCCAACAACTGGTCATGCGACAACTCTCTGCCTCGGCGACAGAGCACCCGGCAATCAAGAAGGCGATCCAAGACCACGCGCAACTGCATGAGGCGCTCACTCGTGGAATCCGCGATCCCCGAGTGGTCGTCGATGCCGTTGGCGCAGTGTTCCTCACCGCCAACAACCCCTACGGTTCATGAACCCAGAAACTCAAAGGCCGAACGGAACGAGCTACGAGGAGATTCGCAGGATTCTCCGAGGGTGGGCGACGCTTGGGGACGACGCATGGTCCGTCCTGCTGCAGGCAGTCAGCGTCCCCCCGACCCCTTCCGATCGCCTGCTGATCGCTCTCCACGACGTCTGGCTCTCGGAAGGAGGGGTGGGCTGGGCGGACGTGGCCGGACTCGCCCGGCAGGTGCTCCTACGCACTTCCCATCGACGACACACCCGGTTGTCGCTGTGGTTCCCCCTTGGCCCCGCTTGGCCCACGCGGTCCCAGTGGCAACAACTGGAAATGTCGCCGCTACTTGAAGACGAGGGCGTCTCCGTAAGGGCCTCGTATTGGGTGCCAGGGTGGTTGGACGGAGCTGGCCATGCACCGCCTTTCCAAGCGGCCGTTCTCGAGGAGAGCAGAAGGCTCGAGCACGACGATCACCTGGCGGACCCGGGGGTGAAGGAACTCCTAGGTGACCAGTTCATCAACTATTCGTGCCTGGGACAGAAGCAAGCGGTCCGTGCGGCGACGCTCTGTCCGCCTGGCGACACGGTGATTGCGATGCTGCCGACGGGCTCCGGCAAGAGTCTGGTGTTCCAAAGCGTCGCGGCGGCGGCCTCCGAGGCCTTGGGGGTGACTGTCGTAGTCGTGCCTACGACAAGTCTCGCGCTCGATCACGAGAGGTCCCTGACCGATCTTCGGAGGCGACGCCCCGAAGATGGGTGGCCGGACCGATTCGCCTACCACAGCGAACTGTCTGACCCGGAGCGCGCGGCCCTCCGAGATCGCGTTCGGGCTGGTACCCAGCGAATCGTCGTTGCGTCGCCGGAGGCCGTGACGACAGGCCTAAGGAGGGCGTTGTACGCCGCAGCTGCCGCCGGCCTGCTCCGCTACTTCGTGATCGACGAGGCTCACGTTGTCACGGGATGGGGGACCGAGTTCCGGCCAGCGTTTCAGGCGCTGTCTGGACTTCGGCGGGGGCTCTTGAGGTCGGCGCCAAAGGGCCAGTGCGCCAGAACCCTTCTACTCACGGCCACCTTGGGTCTCGACGGGTTTCGCTTCCTCCGTACCCTCTTTTCCAGCCCGGGTGAGCTTCACACCGTCTCAGCCTTGCACCTTCGCCCAGAGCCGTCCTACTGGCTGGCTGAGCGGGGGAGCGCCGCGCGCGAAGAGAGTGTGCTCGACGCATGCCTCCACGCCCCGCGGCCCTTCCTCCTCTACGTCTCCATTCCCCGCGATGCGGATGCCTGGGCGAGGCGCTTGCACGAGGAGGGTCTGCAGCGTGCAACTGTGGTCCACGGCAAGACTCCTGCTCAGCAACGCGGAAGGGTCATCGAGCAGTGGCGTGGCGGGGCTGTTGACTGCGTGGTCGCGACGTCGTCTTTCGGCTTGGGCATCGACCTTGCCAACGTCCGTGCAGTCATTCATGCGTGTATTCCCGAGACGGTCGAGCGCTACTACCAGGAAGTGGGGCGAGGGGGCCGTGATGGCCTGGCTAGTGCGGCCTTGTTGCTCGCAGCGCCCGGCGATCACAAGATTGCGAAGACCCTCAATCGACAGAAGACCATCGGACCCAAATTGGGCCACGCTCGATGGATCAAGATGTGGAGGGAGCGACGTCCTCGGCCGGGGACAGGTCTCGTTGACCTGGACCTGTCGGTCATTCGGGATCCGTTGCCGAACGAGCCCAAGATCATCAGCCACGACACTGATGAAAACCGCGCGTGGAATCTGCGGACGTTGACGCTCCTAGCCCTGGCGGAACAGCTCACTCTGGAGGACTCGGGTGCCACCGACCCTGACCTAGAGGCGGAACGCGAACCCGCCGGATTGTGGGTGACGGTTCGAGTGCGGGACCCGAAGGCGCTGGAGTCCATCGAGATCTGGGAGTCGGCAGCGGTCCAGGATGTGCGGGAACGTGTGCGGACCGAAGCGGCGAGCTCCCTGGAGACGATGCAGTCCCTCGTGGAGGGACGGGAGGAAGTTGGCCGAGCGCTCGTGGAGCGGTTCAGCCTGGAGTCGGAGGGCCTCGGAGCGCCCCGGCATGTATGCGCTGGCTGCCCATCCTGCCGAGCCAATGGGCTGGATTATTCGCAGTACGCAAGGCCCGCCGCACGGTTCCCCGCGAGCTTGCATCTTGAGCCGTCCCAGAGAGCGGGCGCGGCCCTCGGGGCGCTCGACTGTCTGGTGTTCTTTGAGCCTCCGGACTGGAGTGACCGTGCTGCCAGCCGGCGTTGGCTCGCTCGGGTCCGCCAGTGTGCTGAGCTTCTGATTCAACATGGCTTCCGCGAGTTTGCGGCGCCCGACCTCATCTTCGACGCATTGAGCGAGTCCGCTTCGCTGAGAAGGCAACTCCAGGCGCCGGGGCTGATATTTAGAGGGGACGTCGATGGAGACCGGTTCGTTGATTCTCCTGATGTGCCCCGGCTTACGGTTCTGGACAAGGCCCCGAGCGGTCCGGTTCTGAAGAGGCTTCGCGGCCTCGTACGACCCAACCATGTCATTCTGCTGCCCTGGACGACACCCGACCCTGAGAAACCGCAGCGCCGCCTCTACGACGTAGCGCCTGGCCGAATGAATCTGACCGACCTAAGGCAGGCACTCTCTTGACGATCCTCAATCTGACCAATGATGGCTATCCCAACGTCCTGGCGGCAATCCTTCGAGCGATCAGTCAGTTGGGCGGGACGATTCCCAGAAACCAACTCGCGGAACTCATGACGCCCTCGACACTCGAATACCGGGGGGGGGACAAGAAGGGTGAGGACTTCGTCACCAAGACACTTCGGACATGGTTGGGGTTCGGGCTCTTTGTCGAGGACGATACCGGAATCAGGTTGGCCCCTGCGCATCGCGCCCAGTTGGCCACCGTGAATTCGCAAGCCCTCGGCTCCGTACTGCGCGGAATCCTCCTTTCGGAGCGGCATTGCCTTCCCCTGTGGCAGGACGGAGAACGGGCTCGGGGGCGCTCGGGGGATCTCGGCGCAGCGCTGGCCTGGCTGCTTTCTGTGGACGGGGTGGTGGGAAGCGGGTTTGGCGGCGTCGAGCAAAGGAAGTCGACCACCCTCAAGGCTGGAAGCGAGGGGTTGCTCCTGAGCGGGCAGGCGAGATGGAGCGGGCTTCGTGCCTGGGCGCGGAACCTCGGCTTCGGGTGGGAAACGCCTGGCGGGTTTCTACCCGACCCATCACCGGCTATTCGGGACGTCCTTCCGGACGTACTGCTCGGATCGAGCGACGTCGACGCGGCGACGTTTGCGGGGGAGCTGGCACAAGCGATCCCTGTCCTTGACGGTGGGTCCGTTCGACTGGAGCTCGAGCCGTCCCTGCTTCAAGAATACCGCCTCGGCAAGGGTAGCCAGCGCCTGTCGCCGAGTTTGTCGCGGGCGCTTCTACGGCTGCGGGCCGAGGGTCTGCTCCAGTGGGAGCGCCGCTCAGATGCGGAATTGAGGTTGCTTTTGCCTGGTGGCAACAGCCGGCCCATTGAAGTCAGCCACTTCCGTCGGGGCGATCGACATGACGCTTAAGTTGCTCTGGCCACGCCAGGGGACGGACGACACCGTCCTCAATCCAGACGCGGATGTGGTTCAGGAACCAGCGGTAGTGCTCGCGACCCATCAGCCCATGCGCTTCGTGCAGCGGGCCGTCGGCAACGTGGCGGCTAGCGAACTCGGTACCAAGGACCGTCGTGTCACCGAAGAGGAGTTTCTCGACTACTTCTTGAGTCCTGCAGAGGACTACCTTCTGGCTCCGGTGACCGGGCCATCGGGCTGCGGCAAGTCGCATGCAGTGGTGTGGCTTGAAGCGCAGTTGCTACGCCGGCAGGATAGCGGCGGTCGGGAAATCATCCGGATTCCCAAAGGATCTAGCTTCCGGGGTGTACTCAGCCGGATCCTCCAAGCGTATGATCCCGATGCCACTTCCGAGCTTCAGAAGCGCGTCGATCAGGCACGCCAGACATTGACCGCGGGCGACGCACGGTTCCATCTAGAGGGATCCGTAAGAAAGGCACTGAGTAAGGAACTTGGTCGAACGGAGCAGGCTCTCCAGAGTCTTAGGAATAACGCCGGGGCGAGCGGTTCGGACGAGTCCCTGCGGGCCAAGGGGAAGAGGCTTCAGACCGAACGCCGTCATCTGGAGGGTCTTGGCTATTTGATCGGAGACAACTTCTTCAGGGAGCACCATTTCTTCATTGCGGGGGGCGCAATTGCGCGGATCGCGGAGCGTGCAGTTTCGGGAAGCCATCCTCAAGATGATGCGACGCACTTCCAGATCGAGGCCAGTGACCTTCTCCTCTCCAGCGACTTGGACAGAAGGGTCCAGAAGGAGGCGTCCGAAAAGGCCGCCGAATACTATCTCCACAACTTGGCCGGCACAGAGGCGCCCAGCGCTACAAGTCGAGGACGTGCAGCCAAGTTGCTCCGTCGCGCAGTCGATCAGGCGGTGCCAGAGCTCTATCAGATCGGTGGCAACGAGCTCACGGAGGTGTTTTGCGAGTTGCGGGAGATGCTGGCTGCCCACGAGCCGCATCCGAAGGAACTGGTCTTCCTGATCGAAGACTTCTCTGTGCTTGCTGGCCTGCAGGGAACGCTCCTGGACGCCATGACGACCTCGCGGCGGCGCACGGGCAACAAACCCATGTGCCTGATGCGGACGGCCCTCGCGGTCACCGACGGGTACATCAGCGAGCGGGATACCGTAGCCACTCGAGCCAGATTTGAATTTCGCATCGAGCCTGAGGTCGTAGACGACGAGCGCATCGTCGACTTCGTGGCCCGCTACTTGAACGCCGAGCGACATGGCAAGGGAGAGCTTCAGAGGGCGTATGGAGCCGGTGCGAATCTGACAGGACCGTGGATGCCCGCCGTGATTGCCACGGAAGACGCCTTTGCAGCTTCATTCGGCCTGTCCCGTGCCGGGATTCCCCTGTTTCCGTTCAACCGGTCGGCAATTCGCGAGTTTCTCGCACTTCATCTCAGGCCGGGCCAGGGCGGACTTCTCTTTCACCCGCGAACCATCGTGAATGTCCTTCTCGTCGATGTGTTCCGGAAGCAGCACGCTCAGTTTGCGTCTGGAGTCTTCCCGCCGCCGTCGCTGTCAGACTACCTGCGCGATGGTCTGCACGATGACGTGGCACGAGACCTGGCCGAAGTCGGGGGTCTCGGCAAGTCTGACCTGGGCCGGGCGTCGGTTCTGATCCGGTTCTGGGGCGGAAATCCGAGGACCGTGGCGGAAGCAGCGTTGCTGGATTCCGAGGTGTTTGGAGCATTTGGGTGTCCCCGGCCCCCGGCCCTGGTGGGCCTGTCGGAACCGCGTCCTCAGGATCCTGACTCGGCCGTCGTGAATGAGGGTGATGCCGAACCGGAGCCGGAGGCGGAGCCCGCATCGGAGCCGGAGCCCCGCCCTCCAACGGAGTCTCGGCCGAACCCGGAACTGGAGAGGTGGGAGGAACTGCTTCGTACCTGGCGGAACGGGAGGCAATTGCCCACCGCGGAGGCCAACGTACTCCGCCAGCAGATCTGGAACATGGCCATTGATTCGGTCGACTGGTCGGTCGAGCCAGTGCGGATTCCTCTCGGGGTGCTCCGGCAGGAACACAAATTCGTCTTGCTGGGGAACGCTGCTGGTGGCACCTCGCCCAAGACGGCGCGGGTCAACGCGAACGGCGAAGGCGCCGACCCCACAGCGAACGCACCCACCGAATCCCTTCGAAGCGCCATTCGTGGGCTTGTGTGGCTCGATCATCACAAATGGTCGTGGAGTTTCGACGGCGCAGGCCACCACTACGGTGCGCTTATGCTGATGGCTTCCGTTTGGCGCGACTCCTTCCTTGCTTGGTACCGGAAACAGCCCGATGTCGTTGGACTTGAGGCCCGCTTGCACGGTTACCGAGCCTCTCTGACGGGAGCCCCCCCCGTGGCCTCTGATCCTGCCGGCCTCGCAGCGCTCTTCGCCTCTGACTCATCCGCTCGAACCGGTGTGCCGGGGTGGGCGAACGCCGCCGACCTTCTGGAGGATGACCTTGGGAGCCGTCGCGAGTTGCTCCTGGCTGGGGTAGGGCTGAGGGCCGGTGGAGTTGGGAGCGACGGGCTCTTGCTCTGCGTTGACGGTGGAGCCCTCCTTCGGTCGTTGAGTGCGCTCGACGCGCATCGCGGGCCGTCCGATGAGAGGCCGGGTGGCAAGCGCTTCGCGCCGAGCACTGTGCGAATCGCCAAGGACCTGGCGGGCTCATGGGCTCAGGCGATCCAGGAGCAGTCTTCTTGGCTCATGACGGCGGGGCGAGACTGCCTGGAGTTGACCGGAGATGAGACTGATCCCCAGGATCTGTTCGAAGTGCTGCGCAACATGACCGAGCTCGCCGAGCAGAGCGGCATCGCCCGTGACGCGGTGCGACCCGTTCTTTTCGGCCTCGAAAGGTGCCGCGACTCCGACTTCGAGGCTTCGCTGGCGTCGCTACGCGGTGCGGTCGCGGCCGCGGGGTGGGACAACCCGACCGCGAACGCTCTCGCGCCCGGTGCGAGGAAGGACGTTCAAGACCTGGTCAACCTTGTCGCCGCCGTTGAAGCTCTCCTTCAGGCCTGCGAGGAGCACGTTCGAGGAGAGTCGCTCTCTCCAGAGTCGCGCTCGGCGACAGTGCGCTCGCAGATCGCTCAGAACCTCGAGTCCGTTGCGGAGGACATCTAATGACTCTCAAGGAGCGTTGTCAGATGGCAGCTCGAGCGTTGAACGAGAACAGGCTCGCCGAGCAGAGCCTCGGGCGTCTGAGGTTGTACGAGGAACGCTGGGGCCGGGTGCGAACCAGCCTGGAACCGTTCCGGGAGACTCAGAGGGGACCGGCCGAGGTGTTTCGGGCCCTCGGGCTCGTCGCATCGGAGCCTCTCGCGGAGGTGGTCGAGGCGAGGCAAGCATGCGGTGATCTGGCGGCAAGAGTGCGGGCCGATGCCGCACTCGAATTGGATGGACAGGCATTCAATCCGGTTGAGGCTTCGCTCAAGAACGCGGTCGAGGCTCTCGACAACATGCTCGCGATCTCTTGGGCTCAGCACGCCGCAGACCAGTCCCCCGGTCTTTCCAGCCAGGACGTTCTAAGAGACTGCGACCACATCGAGCCGGGAATCGCAGTAGCTGCGAAGAGGCTTACATCGGCGCTTCTGAAGTTCGAGCACCGCGCTGAGAAGGTCCCTTCGAGTGCGCAGGGAATCGACGAGCTTCGGGGCCTGGCGAGCGCGGCCGCTCCACTGGTTGATGCCTATCGCCAAGCCACAGATCTACCGCCCGCAGTGACCGAGTTTCTCGACGGCGTCTCCCGAGACGGGGCGGTCTCTTTGGAGCATGTCTCAGACGAAGTCTTCCAGTGGCTTCGAGAGAACGACCGCCTTCGCCTGTTCCGGGTCCAGCGGAAGTGAGTCGCTCCCCATTTGCAGCGCCCGAAGTTCCCTGGGCCCTGCTGTTGGACGTCGTTGATCGGCTGGAGTCGGCTGAAGGGCGTCTGCTCGCCTGGGGTCACACGGCCTTCGAGCACAGCGAAGAAGAACTCCTCGAGCACGCCGAGGAGTGTCTGCAACAACACGGCTTGTCGACCGAGATGACGGCCGAGGACGTCGTCGATGGCCTGGAGGACCGCCGACTGGTTCTCAACGTCGCGGAGGTCGGAAAGCCCGCCTATCGAAGTAGAACGGCCGAGGCAGTCAGGTTGTTCACGGGGCTTCGTCGCATGTTCCGACAGCACCGGGCCCAGCCGCTCGCCTGGCAATCCGCGCCTCCGCTGGTCGCCGACTTCCGGTGGCTGCGACGTGAAAGGCGCTACCCCAGACGCGACCAGGCTGGAGAGGCTGCCGTCCGTTGGATCGCCCCGCGTGCCACCGTCCGCCCCTTCCTAGAAGTGCTGCTCGACCGAGGGCCGGGGTTCCTTCTCTCCAGGTTCCAACTCGAGGCCGCGAAGCAGATTCTGACCGACCTCGACTCAGGCGGAGCTCGAGGGTCGATTGTCTGTGCCGGCACCGGAAGCGGCAAGACACTCGCGTTCTACCTGCCTGCGCTTGCGCACATCGCTGCGGGTCTGGATGAGCGTCGCTTCGCTCGCGCTGTTGCGATCTACCCACGAAACGAGTTGCTGAAGGACCAGTTCACCAGCACCTGGGCGGAGGCCAGGCTGCTCGACCAGGAATTGAGCGCCGCGGGCCGGCGACAGCTGACGATGGGCGCCTACTTCGGACCCACTCCGAGGGACCGAGACCACCTTCTGGGGCGCTACTCACCTTGGCAACGAGTGGCTGCAGGGTGGCTGTGCCCCTACTTCCGTTGCCCGGAACAGGACTGCTCGGGGGACATGGTCTGGAGCGAGGAGGACCTTCGGGGGGACCGGCATAGCCTGGGCTGCACAAGGTGCGGAGCGACGACGGAGCCCGGGCTGCTGGTGCTCACCCGCGAGCGGATGCACTCGGGGGCTCCGGATCTACTCTTCACTTCGACCGAGATGCTCAGCCGGTCGATGTCCGACACCAACACGGGCGGCGTGTTCGGGCTATTTGGAGCACCAAGCCCGTCGCTGCTGCTGCTCGACGAGGTGCACACCTACACAGGCAGCCACGGGGCGCAGGTTGCCTATCTCCTGCGCCGCTGGCGACGTGCCCTTGGTGCTCCAGTGGCCATTGTGGGGCTGTCTGCCACCCTTCGTGGCGCGCGCTCATTCCTGGCCGAGTTGACGGGGCTTCGGCCCGACGCTGTCCGGCTGGTTGAACCCCGCGAGGAGGATCTGATTGCCGAAGGTCGCCAGTACCAACTCGTCTTGCGCGGCGAGCCCGCGAGCGGGGTGAGCCTCGTATCGACCACCCTGCAAGCCGCGATGCTTCTGCGCCGGATCCTGGAGCCCAACTCGGACGGCAGGACGGGAGGGCTCCTAGGGCGTCGCGTCTTCCTCTTCACTGACGACCTGGACGTCACGAACCGCCTCTACTTCGACCTTCTGGATGCGGAGGGCCGCAACAGTTGGGGCGTCCCCACGTCAGAAGCCGCGGGCCCGCTCGCCCACTTGCGATCGTCCGTGGCGCTTCCGCGCGACGACGAGTCGCTGCGCTTCGAGGATGGCCAGAGTTGGCGGCTCTGCGAGTTCATCGGGCACCGCCTCGGGCCCCAGGACTGTGCCAGCGTCTCGCGTACCTCCTCACAGGACTCAGGAGTCGCGGCCGCCTCCGACGTCGTCGTCGCGACCGCCTCTCTTGAGGTCGGTTTCAACGATCCGAGCGTGGGCGCCGTGCTTCAGCACAAGGCGCCTCGCGACGCGGCGCAGTTCGTTCAGCGCATCGGTCGGGCTGGGCGCAGCAGGGAGATGAGGCCCTGGACCGTCGTGACCCTGGGCGACTTCGGCCGTGATCGGGACGCCTACGATCGGTACGAAGAGCTCTTCGACCCGAGCTTGCGAGAACGCCGGCTTCCCATTCGCAACGAGTATGTCTTGCGCATCCAGGCGGCGTATACCCTCATGGACTGGGTCGCCATGCAGCCGGCCGTGGTCCCTGGGGGCTCAGTGTGGCGGGACTTCGCCGGCCCTCCGGCGGAGCACCAGCGTCGCACCCAGAAGCAGGGACGGCAGCGCCAGGCCAGTGAATTGACCTTGCTGGAGGCGCTCCTCGAAGACGATGCCCTTCAGTCTTCGCTTCAGCGGTTCCTGGAGAACCGGCTTGGACTGAGGCCGGAGACCGCCCAGCGCGTCATGTGGGACCCGCCGCGATCGCTGTTGCTCGCGGTGGTTCCGACGATCGTCCGCCGTCTGCGATCGCATTGGTCAGTTGTGGCTCCGCATGGCGTCACGCGCGGTGGGGACTTTCAGGTCTTGTACTCCCCGATGCCAGACTTCGTTCCCGGGAGCCTCTTCAGCGCGCTCCAGCTCCCGGAGGTGATTGTGGAGACACCTCCGCAACAGCAGGGAGACGAGCCAGGCGCGCACCCGATGCCGCTCCGCCAGGCGATGTCGGCGCTATCGCCAGGCGCGGTCAGCTTCCGATTCACGATTCGACACGGCCGGGCGTGGCACTGGATTCCTCCCCCCGATCCGTTCAGCAGTGGCGTTCAGCCCCTCTCGATCGAGTCCTTCTGCGGCCGGTACGACGATCTGGGTCACTACTCCTACCGAGGTCCGCGCGGGGGGGCCGCCCAGATTCGATGCCTGCGGCCGTGGAACCTGGTTGCCCAACGCGTGCCCTCCGGGGAGATTCACCAGGCTTCGAATGCTCAGCCGACCTGGATGACGGAGATCCTGACTGCCGGCAAGGAGCCAACGGAGGGCTCTAGCTACAGCGCGTCCATGGACTGGAGCCCACTGGTCGGCTCGGTGAGCTTCTGGACCCACAGTCGACGCACGCCGGTCACGGTGCGGAGGTTCGCCGCGAGCAGCCGGGCCGACATCCTCACTCGCAGTGGCGTACGTCACACTCCCACGGTTCAGTTCGTCCTCGACAGGGACGGTGAGACGGAGCCTGTCGCTCTCGGCTTCGAGGGGACGGCCGACGGAGTCCGAATCCGCCTCGACGTGTCCGCCGTCGACTCGCTACTTCGAGCCTGGACCGAGTCCCCAGCGGCGGGGACCTTGAGAGTGACTTGCTTCCAGTCGAGGGTCCTTGCCGCTCTTGAGGCCGCCGGCGTCCATCGGTTTTCCGCGGCCCAACTTGGTGACGTCTACTGGTGCGCCTTGACCGATCACGCTGTAGAGCGCGGCTTCACTGGTCTCGCTGAGGCGCAGCGCTCGTTGTTGGCTGACGATGAGATTGACGCTCGACTCCTTCGTGCACTCCACGGGCTGTTTGGGGACGGTGGGGAAGATGAGCACTCGAACAGCCGAACGGGCCTTAAGCGGCTCGCCGAGCACCTGGAGCGACCTGAGATCCTCACCCGGCTCGCCGCTGCGGCCGAGGTGCTGTGGGGTCCGCCGACAGAAGCGGACCGACGCGTCGTAGAGGACTGCCTGCGCGCAACGGTTGGCGGGGCGTTCTTGCGGGCCGCCACTCGGATGTGCCCTTCCTTTGGCGAAGGCGACCTGATCCTGGACCTCTCGGCAGGCCCGACCTCCGAGGCCGCGCCCGGTGCCGAGTTCGATGTCTGGCTGACGGAGTCCAGCCTGGGAGGGGGAGGCATCGTCGAAGCACTTGCCGCCCGGGTGGCGGATGAGCCCCGCCGGCTCTTCCAGATGGCCGCACAGGCCCTCGAACCCTCCGGCGGCGAACTGACCGACGCAGGTCTTTGTCTGGTGCTTCGGTGCCTTCTCAAGGCCGGGGGGTTGAGTGAAGCGGCTACAGCCCATCGCGCCGCCGCCAGCTTCGAGGAAACCAGCGAGGCCATGGCGGCGGTGCGTCGGGGACTGCGGACCCTGGGGCTGCCTGCCTCGCATGCGCTCCTGTCGGCTGTGAACCGCCGCCTGCTGCGCCCCGGGAGCGGTCCGCACTCCGACGAGCTAACGAGCCGACTCCTCGCCCGGTGGCTGGAGTTGGAGGCCCAACTCGGAGTCGACCTTGCCCTCCGGTTCTTCGCGTACCTGGTTAGGCAGGACCCTGCGATTGACTCCGCTCTTGGCCCGGCGCCGCCCGAGAGCCCATCGCATTGGCGGATGTCCGTGGTCCATGGGCTGCTCTGGCCGCGCGGCGGCTCTGTGCGGGGCCAAGACCTGGCGGGCTGGAACCCCTACGAGAGACTCCCGGTGGCAGAGCCACTGCTCCTCCGCTCCTGGCTGCAGCCGCGACCGGCGTTTGGGCTGCCTGCGACTCCGGCCCAGGCGGAGGAAGTGCGGTCGGTTCTGGCGTCCGAGGGGGTCCTGCGACTTGATGTCCCCGCTGACGAGTCCGCCGGTCTTCCTGCAATGATCGCCGATTTGGTGATGCAGGAAATCGAAGTCGACTTCCTCCTTCTACGGCCGTCCGTCTCGCACATGCGGCGCACTCGGTCCGGAGTGCAGGTCACGCTGGAACTGCCGCAGGCTCGGTCATGAGAGACGTTGCTCTATTCGATGCTCGAGATCTCAGCGACCGCCGTGAGGCGAGACTCCTGCTGGAGTCGCTCTTCCTCGCCAGCTGGGTGATGGAAGGCGAGGAACTTCACCTGCAGCTCAGCTCGCCGGCGAACCTCAGCCCGGTCGATCACTCCTTCGCTCAGCACACAACCCTGTGGCCGGACCTGCCGATTCGTCGCCTGAGCTGGCTCGACGTCGTCCTGCACGCACTCGGCTGTGGCCACCTGGTCTTCGCCGTCCACGGCGAGGACTCGGCCGCCATCGCATGGCGCGATCGGCTGCTTGCAGAAGCGGAAGGTCGCGGTTTGGCCGGCGGGCTTCGTGTTCGCGGCGCGGAACTCTCGGGAGCTGATCTGGTGCTTGGAGCGCGCTTTGTGGCTTCGGGTCCCTTGAGCCAACTGGCAGAGGGTCCATCCCATGCAGCGGGCGGGGAGTCCGACGCCGAGTTGACTATCACCACGGATCCGGCAGCCGTAACGAGGGCCGCCGAGCGGCTTGCGGCCGACTGGGAGGGGAGTTAGTGGTCAACACTCCTTCGGCGGAAGACGTCCTGTTGTCGGTGTTCTTCGGGCCAGGCAATGCCCACTCCGCTTCCTCACGGGGCGAGCCGGACGCCTACGGCTCACTCATGGAGCGCTCCGCTGTCATGCCGGTGCTCCTGCCCCGGCGGGACACCGAGGGCAATGACTGGTGGTATGCGATTGCGCGGTCGGACGAGCAGGTTGTGGAAGCCCGAGAAGGGCTGCTTGCCTTCATCGGCCCCAGCTACTCAACGTTCTCTGGTGAGCTCGCGCGGCCGTCGACCGAAGACGCGATCGACGCAGCGGTTGCCGAGTTCACCGAGGGGCGATTCTTCAAGTTACGGGTTCCGCCCGCCGAGGTGGGCCAGGTGGGCGTCCTGGCGGACCGTCTGCAGCGGATGTGGACCCGGCGCAGCGGACGTACGAGGGCCGTTTCGCGGTCCCTTGCGCGGCTTCAGCGCGACTTCGAGATGGCACTCACCGTCGGGCGGTGGTCACTCGCCGAGGAGACGATCGACCGTCTTGAGCAAGAGGGCCGACTGTCGCGCCGAAACCTCGCCTTCCTTCGCATCCGACTGCTGGCGGAACAGGGAAGGTGGGGGGACATTCTCGCCTTGCCGGACCGGGAGATCTTGCTGACCGGCCGGCGGCCCGCCCTCGTGACCTGCGCCTTGAATCAGGCGGTGTACGAGTTCCACCTCCGGCCCTTCCAGGTCCGTGGGGAGCCGGCCGGGCAACTGGAGCATTTCAAGGTCAACGTCCTGTCGGCGTACAGGGCCGTCTTTGGGACCCGGGCGGGATCAACCGAGCCTGCCGTAGTGCTTTGCGCTCTTCTTCTGGATCTGGCCGAAGGCGGTGCGCGGGAGGCCGACCGACTGGCCGACTTGCTCGGCCCAGACTCAACGGATCGGCAATGGGCTCGGGCGCTCAGCGATGCCCGAGTTCCGACGCCGGAAGTGGCTCCTGACGATCCGTTTGGTGCGGCGCGCGATGCGATTCGCGCGGGTCGGCTCGATGAAGCGGTTGCCGCTGCCGAGCGAGTTGAGTCTCCTGTCGAACGCCTGCGCCTCCTGTTGGAGGTGGCGGCCGACATCGGGACTCGCGACGCGGCCCAGTCCGCCTTCGACGCGTTCGCTGCCTGCCCGGAGGAAGAGCGTGGACAGGCGCTGCGGGGGTGGCGGGCGGAGGCGGCCTGGAAGCGCATTCAAGAGCAGTTCGGGGGGCAGTCGGGAGCCTCCGCAGAGGACCGCGTTCCGCCAACGGACTGGCCCTCGTGGCTGGCCGCAATCGCGAGCGAACTACCGGACGACCCCCCCGGCTACACGCCGTCTGACGAGTGGCCGCTGTTTCCCGACGGATTCACGGTCGAGGCGTGTGGCGAGTTGGACCGTCTGCTCAGTGAGGCTTCCGTCGCGGGCGCCACGGGGATCATCATCCAGGCAAGCCCTGCCTTGATGGTCTCCATTCGTCGGGAGCGATCTCGGGCCGCGGCGTTGGGTGAGTTCCTCGATACGTTCGTGCTCCTGTTGCACGACGACGATCTCGCGACGCTTTCTGACTTGGACGCGATTTCGGAGTTGGTGGAGTACCGGCTCGACTCCGGCCTCGCCGCCTCTGCATACGAAGATGTCCTCGGGCTTGTCGAGAGCGTGTGGGAGCGCCGCGAGTCTCCGAAGGCTTTGGACTGGGCTCTCGAGGTCCTTGACCTGCTGATCGACTATCCATGCCCAGATCGGGAGCGGCGGGCCAGGCTCGTCGAAGCGGTGCTCAGCCGAGCATCGCTTTGGGTGCGCAAGCTGGACGCGACGACGCTCCGATACGCACGTCAGTTGTGCAAGGAAGCCGATCTGGAGGAACTACAGGCACTTCTGCATTGGGTCGAGCCCGGCAGGACTGGGGAAGCGGATGCGCCGGAGCAGAGCCCGAGTCTCGCCGGCCTCCGTGCTGCGATCTACACGCTGACGGAACGGGCAGGAAAGCGAGCGGCGCGGCTCCTGGAAGACGCTTTCCCCGGATTGAGTGTGGACCTGTGTTTCGACAAGGTCGCATCGTCGCGACTTCGGGAGCTCGCCCGCAACGTGGACGTCTTCGTGATGTGCACCCAGAGCGCCAAGCACGCCGCCACCGAGGCGATCGACAGCGCGCGCTCCAAAGACAAGGTGCTCTTGCGCCCGGGGGGGAAGGGCGCGAGTTCAATCGTTCGGGAGGTCTCGGAGTGGGCTTCCACAAAGGCATCTTCGGGCGCTTCCACCTGAAGTTGGGGTCGTGCACGACCCCATCGGACACCCGCCTGCCACCGGCATCGGTGCTGGAGACGGCGGCCAGGTCGCTGGCTAGCCGCCCTCCCAGAACACTGCCCCAGCCGCCTCCAGACCGGCTCTGGCCTCTAGGACTTCGTCCTGCCACGACCAGAAGTCACGGTCTCCGGGCCTGAGCCCCCGGTGACCGCAGAGGACCACCGCGTGGCTTGCACGGGTGACCGCCACGTAGAGCAACCGCATCCCCTCCTGGAGCTGAAGTGCCCGACCCCGAAACAGCTCCTCCTCGAAGCGATCGGAGGTGGTTCTTCCGGCCCCCTCGGGTATTGCCTGGACGTCCAGGCCGAGAAGTTCGTGCAGCAAGAACTGCGGCCGCGTTCGATGCACCACCGGTGAGCGGGCTTCTGGGATGACGACGATCGGGAATTCGAGGCCCTTGGAGCGATGAATCGTCATCAGGCGGACGAAAGGAGGGCGTTCGTCGTCGTCCTGAGTTGGAGCTGCAAAGTCCTCTTCGTATCCCTCGATGATCGCGGCTCTCAGGAAATCCAGGAACTGGCGCAGGCTGAGCGCCTCTTCGTTTCCGCTCGCGCTGCGGGCAATGTCTCGCAGGCGTTCGAGGTTGAGCAGGGCGGAGTGCTCTTCTCGGCATCGGTGGAATTCCGTCACTCCAAGTTGGTCGTATAGCCGGCGAAGGAGTTGGGACACCGTATCGATTCGTACCCGTTCGCGGAGCGCCGCCAGTCGGCCCGCGACCTCGGGGTGCGTCGTCTCCAGCCAGTCGACCAGCGGGTACCCGTCTACTGCCCCGTATTGCACCAGCCGGGCCTCCTCGACCTCGCCCCCAAGGTGGGCCAGGTAGGGAGTGTCGAGCGCCTGCGAGACGACGCCGTCGTGCGGGTAGTGGAGGACGAGGCGCAGCAGCCGGTAGACAGCCACGGTCTCGGGGGCATCGTAGAACTGCTCGCCGCGGTCCGCGCGCGCCGAAACGCCTGCACTGGCCAGAGCTTGAGCGTAGGCCTGCACGGACTCGTTGGTCCGTGTGAGGACTACGATGTCCCCGGGCTGGATGGGCCGGACGCCGACATCGGGGCCCCGGTCCACGGGCCTACCCAGCATCTCCTTGACTACCCGGGCCACGAATTCGGCTCGTTGCTCCCGGTCCGCGGCGACCTGTCGGCCCAGTGCTGGATCGAACTGCGAGGCCGCGCTGAGCAGCTTGAACGCCGTCGGCCCGGGCGAGGGGGTGAACGCTTCGGGGTGTGGCGCGAGTGGCATGTTCAATCTCGGGAACGAGCGCCCCAGGCTGGTGAACAACGCGTTCTGTGCTGCGAGCAGGGGAAGCGTCGGCCGGCGGGAGATGCTCAGCGGCAAGACGTCGACACTGTTGTCGTCGGCGAGTTGATCGACGAGGGACACGTCGGCCCCGCGGAATGCATAGATGGACTGCTTGTTGTCACCCACCACCAACACGCCATCGGTGTGTGGGATCAGGCAGTCGATGAGGCTCTTCTGAATGTGGTCGGTGTCCTGGAATTCGTCCACGAAGAGGTAGCGCACGCGCTTGCCAACGCGCTTCGCAACCGCCGGCTCGGCCTTCAGCATGCGGGCTGTGGCTTCGAGGAGATCCTGG
>Ga0055584_100002965_pt1 | contig 16788 bp, 22 predicted proteins | sample OSDHelmetaG_FD_58716 | JGI IMG/M metagenome (GOLD analysis project Ga0055584, IMG submission 58716) | Pelagic marine sediment microbial communities from the LTER site Helgoland, North Sea, for post-phytoplankton bloom and carbon turnover... | ecosystem: Environmental > Aquatic > Marine >... | reverse complement strand
CATTTGAGGAGCTGCTTGTTGTTGCATTTGAGGAGCTGCTTGTTGTTGCATTTGAGGAGCCACTTGATCAGGAGCTACATATTGTTGCTGTTGTTGTTGAGCTACTTGTTGCATATCTGGTTGTTGTACTTTAGCGGCTTGTGCTGCTTCAAATACTTCAATTTCTTTTAATAGAGTATCATCAATTAATTCTGCATCATCTGCAACTGCTTCTGGTTCATGATTACCCATCATATATTTATTTTTTTCTAATTTTACAATTTGAATCCAGTTACCATAAGCTTTAACACCTCTTGAACCAGTTGTAGGACTTGTATAATTTGCAACATTTAATGAAACATTTGCAATAGTTTTATCTCCAATTATAGCACTTGGAACTTGAAAAACAACTTTTTCACCTGGGTTTTCACCTGCTTTTTGGTGATATACAATGGTAGGCCATTGAGTATCTGCTGGTTGTGTACCTTTACAAATAAGATATGTTTGTTGAGGATCTAATAATGGTAAAATATCTTCATTAAATCTTTTTTGATCAGTACCTTGAATATCTCTTAAAAATCCCATAGATTGACAAGTTGCTTGACCACCTGGTGCAGTTTTTAAATTCTTTTGCCATTCAGCTTCATATTCAGCTATAATTCCTGGTACTTGTGGATCAGTCATTGGTAAAATTGCATCGAATGAAAACTTGTTTGAAACTGGATTAACTTTTGTTAAAAATATATATTGTAATAATGCTTTGTTTATTTGTACTTGTGCCATTTGGTCTTCCTTAATTTTTTATTTTATTTTATTTATTTTAGGTTAGGTTTCTTATTCAGATAGATTAATAGTATTTAATAAATGTTTATTTAAAACTTCATCATCAATACCAAAATCTTTTGTTAAAGAATCCATCATTGAAGTTGGTTGTTTACTTTTCTTTATTCTTTCTTTTTCAAGTTCTTTTTTAGCTTTTTCAAATTTCTTTTTAGCGTCCTCTTCCTCCAAAGTTATTAATATGTTATCTAAAATCTCTATGAATTCTTTAGAAGTTTCATATTGAATTTTATCTTTATCTTTATCACTTGTTTTAACTATATAAACCCTTGTTTCGTATCCGAATTTATCTAGTATTTTATTTAAAGCGACTTCTGAAAATACACTAGCAGTTCCATTAGCAAAATTTCGAACACTATTGTATGATGTAGATATTCCTAATTTACCAACAAAGGCGTTATATAATTTGCTATCCTTTGATCTGGCAAATATTTCAGTTAGTTGAGTATTTAATTTTTCACCTATTTTTAATGACATTTGTTCTCCTAAAATTAATTTAATAAATTCGATAATAAGTTAGTTCTATTTGATACATAAAAAGATATATCAGTACTAACAAAGAAGTGTTCTCTTTCATTTAATTCTTTAGAAAATCTATAATTAATATCTATTGGAAAATGATCATATTTATCTTTTTCTGTGACATTATAAAGGTTTCCAAAGTTTAAATAGAAAGGACAAGTATCGTGAAATTCCCATCGTTCTAATTGTGGGATTAGATCAGGATTACCACCTCCATTTCGAAAAATATTTTTAGCTTGTTGATGTATATCAAATTCATCAAAGGAATTAATTATATTATGATTTTTTTGATCATAATTTGTAATCAATTCATCACTCAGAATTATTTTATCATCACTTAGATTTATCTTTTTTCTTAAACCAATATTATCTTCATTTGGTTTAACTACCTTGATTTCATCTATTTCTGTATTTTTTAAAATATGGTATGTTTGATTCAATTCTTTATTCATTGAATAACTATCTAAGAATGGTTTATTAGATTTTGGAAATTTTCTAGAATTATTAAAGTTATTAAAGTTTTCTTCACTGTAAATATCTATTTTATTATATTGATCTAAAAAACCCAAATCCAATTGTCTCATAATAGTAGTTTTATTACTATTACTAATATTCAAAGGCATATCATCCACAAAATAAAATTGTGGAAAAAAGAATCCTTGATATTGTTTATCTAAATATTCAAAAGCATCTATATCTCTAATACTAGATGGTATTTTAATATATTCATAAACAAATTGACTAGCAGAATTAGAATTTGTTAGTTCGACTTGAAAAGAATTACCGTGATAGGTTTCTAGTTTAGTTTTACAAAGCTCCATTAAATCATATACTATTATTTTTTTAATAGGTTCTGTTTCTTCGCCAGAAGATGTTAATTGACTTAATATATTATTTCTCTTACATTCATATCCAATTAAACCAACACATAATAAGTTAAAACTATAAGTATATCCTGGTCCTTCTTTTAAATTTTCAATTGAGACTAATCTCAAGACATTATTTAAAATAGTTTTTTTAGTAGTAATATTATAAATATTAATTTTTATATAAACTATTTCACCATTTTCTTTTTCTTCCAATTGATTTAATATTTCATCTTTAGCATCTAGGAAACTAATAATATGAACTGTTTCTTTTCTTTTCAATGGAGATTTTGAAACAAAATATTCGCCTATCATATCACTCGTTAATTCAATACTTTTATTTGATTTGATTAAACTTATCCTAATATCATATTTATTATTAATTTGTGATATCATTTTTAAATCCTTTTATTTTTAATTATATTATTGTAGATTTCTATCTAAATGTAATCTAGGACTATATCTATAGAAATGTTTTAATGCAAATAATGCAGCGTCATCTTTAGATTTATTCCATTCATCCAAATCCTTTCCAAATGGATCATTAGGTGTGAATGGCATTACTAAAATATTATTTCTATGAATTGGTCTTTCTAATTCAGTTAAAGCAAAATCAATTAATGGTTGGTTTTCAACTTTTAAAACATCGCTATGAACAAATTTTAATTGTAAACCAAAATGTCTATCTAAAATTTGTCTATAATTAACAAGAACTCTTTTATACATATTATTAATTAAACAATTAGATAATTTATTAGCATGACTAATTTTACCATTTAATTTTGGAGAAATACTTAATATGAATTCAAATTTAGTTTTAATTTTACCAATTTGTTTAATTAATCTATAACAATTATCTTCAATGTTTAAAATCGAACCATTTGTTTCAATGATAACTCTATTGATTTTTGGAAAAACTGTTACAATACTTTCAATAAATTCATTGAAGTAATCAATATTTAATAATGGTTCACCACCAGTAATAGTTAAATTATGAATATCATAATCATGAATTGTATATTTATTTTTTAAATAATTAATTAATTTTTGTTTACTATCTACCATTTCATTTTCATCATTTAAAACTACAGCTTTATCACTACCTGGAATACTAAAAGCAGTATCACAAAAATTACAAGTATTATTACATTTATTTACTCTAATAAATAAACTTGGAATACCTACTCCAATTCCTTCACCCTCTAATGATATAAAATCTTCACATAATTGTGGAAATTTTTCATTTAATTTATATATTACTTCATCATTTGATGCACCAATTAAAGTTTTATTTGGTTTAATATTTTTAATTGTAGTAGTTTTATTTTTTTCTATCTCTTCGTCTTTTTTCATTATTTTTCTTTCTTTATTTTTAATACCATAAATCAATATGATATCTATTTAATTTTTCAAAAAATATTTTTGAAAACCTTTTGTACTCTTTTAAATCTTTCTCTTTGTATTTTTCAATAGTTACATTTAATAATGATAATAATTCCTCTAATTGTTTTCTTTGTATTTCAACACCAATATAATTAATCAATTCCCAATTTCTTTGAATTCTAATTAACTTAATTTTTAAAACTTTTAAAATGAATATAAAATTATCATCTCTACCAAAATTTACTTCAAAGAAAAAAATACAATTCAAATATATGTTTTTAAATTTATACAAGTAATAATTTAAAAATATTAAAATATGATAAGGAATAACCTTTTTCATTTTATTATCCTAATTTTATTTTGAAACTATTATTAAAATTATTTAAAATATTTAAAACCTCATTAATTTCTATTGAAACCTCGTATGCTTCTTGGGATAAAACCATAATAGATTTGTGATTTAATTCACCTTTTGTATTATCTATTTTATTATTATCTTTTAATTGTTTTATTGTGTTTTGTATTAGTCTAGATTTAAAAACTAATTGTTCTTTTATATTTATAAGTTTATAAAGTTTAATTTCTTTATTTTTATAAATAGTAATTTCTTTAAAATTAGCTTCTTGTATCATAAGTCTATATTTTTTAATTATAGAATTATCTTCTATAATAGCTTTAATTAATACATTATATTCATCAATACTATTATTAAAAGATAGTGAATCCAATATATTTTGATTCTTAATTATTTTTTGGTTCAATTGATAAATTTCATTAAATAAATCTTGTATTGTTTTAACGTTGTTTTCTTGAGTTACTTGAGTCATTTGATTATATTTTCCTTTAATTTTTATTGTATTAATGGGTAAGAAACTTCATCTCCAAATTTTCTAGTTCTAATTATTTTACCTTGTTTAGTAAAAATATCATTATTTCTATTCTTGAACATAATACTACGACCAGTTAAACTTGAAGAGAAAGTACTTTTATTGTGTTTTCCTAAATCAAATATTAATTCAGTGAATTGTAATTTTTCATCTACTTTGGCAAGTAATAAAGTATCCAACATATTATAAGTTAAAAAACCAATTATATCATTATGGAAATTAAAATAAAATCCACCTTTCATATCTAATTTAATTAATCCTAGCTCTTTTTTACTAATAGTATTTAATTTAAAATCTGGTAAACTTTTACCATAACCAGCACCTTGCGAATCAATTGGTTTATATAGATGAAGTAAATCAACAAAATCATAATCAATTATACTGTATCTTTTGCCATATTGTTTAACTTCTCCAAAATCGGATATCACTTCATCTGCTGCTGATTTTCCTAATAATTTATTAATCCTATTTATAACATAAGGATCATCAAATCCTGAACTATTAAATCCCATTAAAATCAATGTTCTATATGATTTCATATGTTCAAAAAATGATTCTAACATTTCAACTTCAGTTTTAAATGAATGAAGTTTTATTTTTAGATTATCAATTTGGTACTTAGGTTCTTTTATAATAAGTTCAGCAAATAATTCTTCAATACCTTTTTGAATAGTATCATGATCCATAATATTACAATTATCTAAATATACAAATATATCTGTAGTATTTAAAATATTATTATATGTTGCAATACTATTTACTGGAAATTTATGTTTTTCTGGATCTGGAAATTCATTTAAATTATTAATAACTTCTATATCATAATAAGTTTTATTCAAACGTTTCAAAGAAGTATCTTCTTCAAAATTATTATTAAATTTGATTAAGTTATTTTCTTCTGCTGTGATATCTGTATTATAAAATTGATGAAATTTAATATCATTATTTTTTAAATCATTTATTAATTGATTAGCATAATTTTCAGTTAGTTTATTGGTAATCATTTACTTCCTTTCCAACTTAATTTTCTTAGGTTTTTAGTAATAATAGTATCAAAATCTCTAAATGTATAATAACCAGGTTTTATATATATTGTATAATCTTGATTTTTTAATTCATTAACTTCATTAACAATCATTGGCTCAAAACTTTCTATTAAATATTTTATTTTTTTAGAATTTTTATCTGTTAATTTTATATTATTTATAATATAAGTAACTTTTTTACTTTTACTAAAATATTCTATTTTTCCATTTGAATATTTTAATGGATTGATTATAAGGATGTTATTAATTTCAATATCATTAATAACATCCTCAGTTAATATAATACAATTTATTTCATCTTTAAAATAAAAATAGTCAAATAATTTATTAGATAACTTCATTGATTAATCCTTTTTTGTAATAATTATTTGTAACTTTTCTATCATTGATAATCTCTCAATATCATTGGGTCGAAAAGTTTTACAAACACATCCATTTTTTTAGTAATATTAAACGCAATAATTTCATCGAAATCAGGTTTAATATCAAACTTTTCAAAAACCTCTAATAGTTTTTCTTTTTCCGAATCACTAATATTTGGAGGAATACTAATACTATCTAGCTTTCTAAAAACTGGATCATTAATATTAGTATATTCTTTTATATTTTTTGTAAATCCATTTTCTCTTAAATAATTTTCTAATTTTTGTGAATTAAAAGTTATTTGGATATGACTAACTGAATCTCCAGGTCTGAATTGATCAGAAACTATACTATTATAAAGTTTAGCTCCTTCAACCCATTTAGGAACTCTTTTTTCACTAAATCCCCATTTCTTTGGAATACAAAAATAATCCAAATCTAATTGCTTAATATGAGTTTTTAATTTTTGGGTATATTTATTTTTTATGTCCACGAATACTGTTTTTGCAATTGTTCTAATATTAGTTTGATGAATATCCATTACACAAATATCATATATTTCGGTAATCATTTCTTTTGTAATTTTAGTAATATCAGCTTTTTTATATTGACCACCAGTATATTTTAATTTTGGTTTTTCAAAGAAAGTTCCTTCATCCCAAAGCTTACTTAAAGCATAAAATTTCTTGGTATTAAAGAAACCTTTATATGCAATAATTTCACCTTTGAAATCCATAGTATTATATTCTTTTACTAAACCACCATTTTCACCACAAAATTTATTTAAAGCATAAAGATATATGTTATTAATTTTCATAGTCATTTTTTGAGTATATTCAACTACTTTTTGTTGGCTCTCAAATTTACTAAATGGCAATTTCATTTTAATATATGCACTATCTGTATCAGCATATAATAAATGTGGATCTTTTGTTATATGTTCAACAAAACCACGTTCAATATTAATTAAATGTTCATTATCTTTATTTATCATTGCAATCTACCATTTTCTAAATTTAAATTATCTTTGTGACTTACAAAATATTCTAGAGTATCTTTTCTAAAATTTATTTTTATTTTATTCATTGTAATTCCTTTTAATTTTTGGTTGAACTTAAATTCTATTTATGTGGTTGGACTTGATCTCTTAGTTTTTTATTCTTAAATTTACCAGAATAAAATTCATCCGTAAAAGCACCATCATTCGATTTTAACCCTCTTAAATATTCACAAGTATGAACAATATTATATAATTTTACATATACATTTTTCGAACCAGTTGTTTTAACAATTTCAGAATAAATAGCTTTAACTAAATCTTCTTGTAACCAACCTCTTTGTGCAATCCAATCAACTAATTTACCTAATTTTGAAATACCAATATATTTTTTAGATGGTATATAGCTAACAATAGCATATGAATCAGGTCTAAGTAATGAACTAAAAGGTGCTAAATGATGTGAACAAACAGCAGTAAGATCTACTCTTTTTGTGATTGGGATACCCTTTCTAATATTAATTAAATCTTGTTGAGTTTCTTGCTCTAAAAATGAAGCCATACGAGGTTTATTAGACCATCTTCCACCCATTAATTCATTTGAATCATTTAAATCAAAACCACACCACATTTTAGCAACTCTACCAGGAGTTCCAATATTACCAACAGATAAATCTTGTTTCACATTTTCATCATCCATATCAATTTTCATTGATTTAAATACTTGAAGTAAATAATATTCAGTAATCATTCTCATCACAAAATGAGTTTCTTCTTTACAACCACCAACAATTTCTACATTTTCATTTACTTTGAAATTATCCATTTGTATATACTCATCAAAAGCAATTATAAAATCACCATAAGTATGACTGGGATATTGTTTTAAATATCTATTTTTTGCATAATCAACTGCTTTTGTGTAATTTATATCATTAATATAATCATTACTTACCACTGGTTGTTTATTAAAAGTAAACAACCTTTTTAATATTTTTTTCATTTTTAACCTTAATATTTAATTTTTAACATTTTTTAAATTGGTTGTGGCATTCCACCTGGTCTTCCATTTGGAATTGAACTAACTTGAGTTTGACCTGGTTGAGGCACACCATTTTGATAATTATTAGAAGGAATATTTGAAGCACTTGCAGATGCAACTGAACCATTAGAGTTATTTGAAATTGTAGTCATTAAATGATTTTTAATATAATCGAATTGGATATAATTTGTCATGAATGCATTATTTAAAGTATTAATATATTCTTTGAATAAATTAATTTGATAATCTCCAATTACTTGGAAAGGGTGATATTGAGCATTAACTATAACATATATTATTAAAATATTATTATAGTTCTCAACAGCCGAATCTTGAGCTTGTGCAGCCATCTCTTCAGCTGTTACATATTGAATAATTCCAGGTTTTTGTGTACCTAATTTATCAGGTTTAGAACTAATATTTAAACTTTCTTGAATACTAGATAAATCTGTTTTACCTATTTGTTTTAAAAATCCATTAAATTTTGATAAACTAGTGCTATCAATAACCATTTCATTAATATTATTTCCAGTCAATTCAAATACTGATGGATTATTATTAATAAAAAACATAAATTGGATTCTACCAAGTTCATAAAAAGCCTTAGTATTCAGAGTCCATTCACACCCATTCGATTTATCTCTTGGGTTTTTGAAACTTGCAAAATTACCTAAAAATGCTTGACTTTTAAAATTATTTGTATAATTTTTTTTATAACTCATATTTTTTCCCTTGTTTATTATTTGTATTATTATAATATCTATATCTTATTGCCGCCGCCGCGCGGCGGCGGCAATATTATTGTTAAAAATAATATAATAATTATTAAATTATTATATTATTTACTCCTAATAATTATTTTTATTTATCTAAATAATTATCTTCTAATTGTTTTTTAAAAATTTCTTTTACCTTATTAAATACTACTGGATCATTATTATGATATTTTTCATGACAATGCGTACAAAGAACTATATAATCTACATCTTTTAAAAAATGTTTCATCATAATTTTTTGTAACATATCTAAATAAGTATTATCAACCATAGTATTTTTCATTACTTCTTCGTTAATTACATCTTCTATAACCTCACTAATAGTTTTTGGATGATGGTGTGTATCTGCTTTTATAAAATTATAATACTCACCACAAACTCTACATTTTGAATTATCAGTATTTTTATTTTGTTTAGTTTGTCTCGCCCATACTTCATACTCTAATGTTGATTTTGCACCATTTTTTAATTTCACTATTGCTTTGCTTAAATCTTTTGGATCAGCTAAATCATATTTATACCATAATAACTCTTCTTCTTCATTACCAGACATATCATTTTTTCTTTTTGCCATTTATACTCCTTATAAGAAATTAATATTTTTTTGATAATTATTTGTGATTTCCATTCTAACCTTATTTAATAAATTAAAGTTATCTACATGAACACAATAAAAATTATCACTTAAATCCATAATGTAATCATTATTTATTATTACTCTTTCTTTTGATATGAAGAAATGCATATTTATATTTTCTTTATAGAAAACTTTTTTATTTTCTTTATTAATAAATATAAATACTACTTCCCTACCATTAATTTTTTTAACATCAAAAACGGTTAATCTTTCTTTATCAATAATATCTTGATTTAATTCTTTTAAATACATATCTTTATTTTTAGTGGTTTTTACTAAATGTAAAAGTTTATTAATATTTTCTAATCCTTCTGAATTAGTTTCTTTAGATAAAACTGTTTCTTCTTTTTTATTAATTTCAGTAAATTTAAAACAATCATTTAATTCTTTTAATAAATTAAAATGCATATTACTAATTGTTAATTGATCTTCTTTTGGAAAAGTATCTTTAAAAGTTTTAAATGTATTTGGAATAAATCTTGGATTATATAGTTGTGACTGATATAATCTTTGATTTTGTATTAATCTTTTAAAGAATTTTATTTCTTCATAGAAATTTTTATATTCTTTTGAACCGAATAAATTATTGGTATTTCTATTAATAAAAGGTAATATATGTGGATGAGTGAAGAAAAACTTTCTAGTAGTAAACATATGAATTCCTTCGACATCACTTTTTAAAAGATAAAATTCTTCAGGTATTATTTCTGGATCTTTATTATCGAAAAACCAATTAGTAAAAATCTTTCTAATAACTTTCTTTTTTTCTTTTAATAATTTTAATTCATCTTCCGTTAGTTCTTCTTGAGTTCTAGCCATATTTAATCTCCTATTTTATAAGCTTCTAATTCATTATCAATTTCATTTCCAAAGTGTGAATATATTTCTTCTTCTTTACTAATTGGCACATCTTTCTTTGTACTAACTGCAGAATTAATATTTAAAATATCTTCAACTTCTTTCATTGCTTCTGCTTCATCTATTTCATCTTCTAGATTATCTTCTTTAATTTTATCTAAAATTTCATCTATTTTATTTATATCAACTTTATAATCATTATCATAATTATGTTCTGAATTAGTATAAAAATCTTGTAATTTTATTTGGTTATCTTCAATAAATTTAAATCTATCTGGATCAAATGTACTAATTCTAATTGGTTCATATTCAAACTCTTGTGGATCATTCATTAAATAATCATAATTTAGATCTACCTTTTCAACTTTATTATCTTCCATACTTCCTATTATAGTATCTAATTTCTTAAATTCATTATCTTCTATTAAACCCAAACTTGGTTCATCATCAAATAAATCATTTAATTCATAATCTTCAATCTTTTCTGGAATTGGTTCTTTTTCATTATTATTTTTAAATACTAATGCCATTAATTTTAATGAAACATTAATTGCATTTTTTGTTAAACTTTCATAATGATCTTTTAAATAATATTTTTTTCCACTCATTAATATAGAACTAAATCTAGTTTTTTCTTTGAATGTAGCATCACTTTTAATAGTATATAATTCTTGTTTAATTTTGCTATTAACAACTTGCCCACAAAAAGCAAAGTTAGACATCCAACTCATATGACCACCACCATTTCTTTTCTTACCTTTTATTGGTTGCCCAGTACTAGCATTGTATGAAGAAGCAAAAGAAACACTATTAAATTTACTTTCACTTGTATGTTGTAATTTTATAAAATAGTTAGAACTCATTTTTAAATCAACCCATCTATCTTTGTGTATTCCTGAAAATATATTACTACTAAAATTTTTATCTCTTAACCATTTAGATAATCCAGATTTAAATAATATTGGTTGTTTTTTAGAACAATTAATTTTAAAAGTTTCTTCATATAATAATATGAAATCTTCCATAAACTGATTATAAGTTATATCTGGAAAATTATTTATGTATAAAAAGAATCCATTATCTTTAACATCTATTATGAAATCATTAAATGTTTCACTTTTTTCATCTAACATTAATAATATTAATTCTTTAATATTATTATAATATTCTATATCTATTGTTTTGATTAAATTTTTATTTACAAATTGTAATCTTTTTATAATATTTTTTTTGAAACCATTTAATTCATTCCTATATGTATCTTTATCTAGATGGTTTTGATCATTTGCAAATTTATAAAATATATCTACATTTTTTTCAATATCATTTATTACATAACTAATAGTTTCTTCATAAACTGTTCCCCAGTTATTACGACCAAATACTCCAAGTGGATTAAATATAATATCTGCTTTTGTTCCATCTACAGTACAAGGCATAATATCATCTGGTATTACTACTGATACTACTCCCTTACCTGCAAAACTATTTGCAAATTTATCACCTTTATCACTACCAAGTTGAAATCCAATATCAACTTCTATCACGTAATCAATTAATTCTGCATCAATATTAAATCTATCAACTAATTCAGTTATAATTGGTTTGTTTAAATCATGATTTGTTATATGTTTATAAAAGAAACTATCAGTGTTATTTTTTGCTACTTCTGGTTTAACACCAGGTAATGATTGCATATATTCTAATACTTCAAAATATGATTCTTTTGTTCTAGCATACATTTCTTCAACTTCTTCAATAAGACCTTCATTAAATAAATAATTCTTTTTTATTTCATCAGGGCTTTTTTGATTTATTTGGTGAATTTTAACATCTGCTACTTTACCACCTTCTATCGAATCAATTATTTTACTAAAGAATTTAGATTCTTTATCAGCCATATTATTAAATTCTGATAATACTTGTCTAGTTGTATCAATTTTAATATATTTAGAATATTCGCTTGGTGTAATATCATTTAAATGATAAAAATATTTTCCATTTTCATTTTTTAAATAATTAATTTCTTTTGTTATAGGTATTAATATTTTTTTAGAATAATCAATAGTAGTTTTTTTAGAAAAGCTTTCACTTATAATTAATGCATCATCAGCATTATATCCAAACATAGCACTATATAAAACATTAGCTCTGTATCCAATTCTAGGTAAACTATCTATTTTTCTAGTTTTAGTAGAATCTTTAGAATCAGATGCATCAGTTGTTTGATGACTATAATCAAATAATATATCACCTTTCTTTATACTTTTTTTCTGATTAATATATTTTAACTTTATAGCAAATGCATCCCAAGTTAAATAAGGAGATATATAATACCATTTTAATTTCTTTTCATTTAAATTATAAAAAATCATTATGTTATTTTTATTAAATAATATGATACCGTCATCAGGTGCATATTCAACAAACTTAGAATCAATTTTAGTAAAATCCTCAAAGTTTTTATTAAATATAAATGGTACTTCCACATTAGATGAAACTACTACTTGTGTTAATTGTTTTGCAGACATATTAGTTCTACTTGGATCTACTGAACCCGCGAATGATTCGAATGTAGTAATTTGTGGACTAAATACAAAATTTGGCTCTTTTTTATTCATATGATTGTTTCCTTAACTTAATTTATTTATATCAAAACCTACTGGAATATATACCTTATTTTCAACTTCTTTTTTTCCATCCATTAAAGTCGTTTTTTTAGTATGCCCCATTTTTACTTCTTGTATCATTTTATCAATTGGTAATTCTTTAGCATATGCTTTATTTCTGAGATCTGGAAATTCTTTTATTTCCATATCTTCAGCAAATAGAAGATATTCTCCTAATCTATTATTTTTTTCTTTTAAATTTCCTTGTACAACACAAGGCTTATTATATATAACCAATGATAATGCTTTTATCCAAATGCATTGAATAATAATATAACTTCTATAACTTCTAAAACTATAAGTTTTTTTAGTGTTATCAACATTCATCATACTTAACATACCATAACACATTTCTTTACCAGAAGCATCTGTTCCTAAATTAATAGATAACAAATTTGCTTCATATCTTAATCCTTGAGCTGGTTTTGAAGGAACGCTAAAATCTGGTTTGTATTGTGATATTTCATCGATAGTTTTAGTTACTTCTTCCTTTTCAGCTTTTAAAGTTGGTATATTTGATAATTTATTTGGATCACCAATATTATCCATATTTGGATTATTACTTTGGTATGGTGTTGTCGTTTGTTCTTTCAGAATTGCATCTGGTACTTGTGGTAAATTAAAATTATTTAACATTTAAAATTCCTTAATGTTCGTTATATGATAATATCTTACCATATTTATTTATTTGAGTATCTTGTGTAAAGACTAAATTACTACCCATATTTTGTGCACTAACACTAATTGGGCATAAAACCCCAAATGCATTATCATGATTTGAAGTCCAGTTTCTTGGAACTCCATTTTTAATAATAACAATATCTTGAGAAATTTTATGTATGAGTGGAGCTGTATATGGTAATGAACTATTGAATAATTGTCCATTATGCATCAGTTTATTAAATCCACTGGTTATTAAACTTCTATCATTAGTACTAGGTAATCTTACAGTTTTACTTGATATATTCATCATTGTAAATAAAAGTCTAATATATAATTCAAATAAAGGTTGTAATAAATATTCTGTCATTACTACTCTCCTATTACTTATATCAGCCATTTCTGGTTTAATATCTAACAATTTATAATCAATAGCTTTCTTTACGATATCTTTAAATTTAGTTACTCCAAAGTATTCATAAAAAACTTCTTTATAATAATCTAATAAAATATATTCATCAATAAACTCATCTATAGTAATATTTAAATCTTTAAAAGATTCGACTTTTTCTATACCAAGAATTTTTGTAAATTCCTTGATACATTTTTCATAATCAAGATCTCTAAAATCTTCTAATACAATACCGTTTTTTATTAAAGTATCACAATATTCAAGATCTTCTTCTATTCCAGCACATCCAAATAATATAAAGATAAAGATATTAATATTAATATTCTTTCCTCTTATATTAACTACTTTTTCTTTAAAATCAAAAGTTAAATTAAAAGTTGGTATTAGGTTTATAAATATTTTTGTTTGTTCATTTTTTTCAATTTTATCAATTGGAGCTCTTTCTAAAAACATAAGAGGTATATAAGTACTTCCGTTTAATACAAAATAGTTATTTTTTATTAATTCTGGATATTTTAAATTAAATTTACTAGTTAAAGATCCAAGTTGCCATTCAAAATTGATTTTTCTAAGATGGTCCCCTTTATACGAAAAATAATTTCTCTTTTCAGGTTTAGATTCAATTGTATAGGTAAAATCTTTTTTTAACTTTTTACAATTTATCATCATATTTTCTAAAAATTCATTTATTTTTGCATGATCCACTTTTCTGAAATCTTTTATCAATGTATAACCCTCTTTTAAAACTGGTTCAATTTTACATTTAATTAAATTCATTTATTTCCTTTGATTTTATTTTTCTGTTTCTTTTAATAATACAAATACTTTTTTTCCAAGAGCTTCTATTAATACTTTTTCAACAAGTTCTTTTCTTTTACTTCTAACCTCTACATCCATATAAGAACAATTATGATAATATTTACCACCTCTAGAAACATTTTTATAATTTTCTTCAGCGTTTTTATATAATTTGTATTCTTCCATTTCTTCTATTTTTTAATTTTGTTAGGTCCATAATTAAATCCTTTAATTATATTTTATTAATAAATACCAGTGCTTTTTTCTACTACTGGTTTAATATAATCTAATATTTGCTCTGTTGACATACCTATTGCTTTAAGTACAAATAACAAACCACCAAAATGCATTACCCAGATATAGCTATGTTCATTGGAATTAATATCTTTAATCATATAATCAGCTAACTCCAAATGATATTTCGCTTTTTTATTACCCTGATTTGATTTAATAAAAGCCTCTAATAGTTTTTTCACATGCATATTATCCATAATATAATTCTTTAATTATATTTTTTCATAATAGTGTCTGTAACTTCTATTTCTTCATCAGTAGCTGCAAAGTCACCCATTAATTCTGGCATACCAATTCTAGCAGAAATACCAATATAAGCATTTAAACCAATTTTCTTTAGTTTTTTAAAATGTTTTTTCTTTAATTTTGTCATACCACCATTGAAAAAAGTATAATTTTCTATGCATCCAAGTGTTATTAAAGATTCTAATACTGTTGAAATATCTTTATTATTTAATATCAATTTACAACAAATAACTCGTTCTTTTCCATTCATATCATAACTAGTATAATAACGTGCAATTTTTCCCATTTTATATCCTAATATTAATTTAATATATACTATTTATCAGATAATAATTCTTTATCTATTTCTTCAACTTCTTTTACTGGAATATTATTTCTCTCACATATAGTAGTAATTAATTTATCATAATGTAATAAATTTTCATTCATTCTTACTAATTCTTTTTTTAGGTAATCAATATCTAAACTTTCTTCAATTTTTTCTTTTAATTTAAATTCAAAAGTAATCATTTCAACATCATAAGTTTCAACTAAATCTTCTAATTTTATTTTATTAACATCAGCTAAATAACTATAAATAATTGAATATGCATTTTCAGAATTATTAAGATCTTTATATTTTAAAATATCATTAATTGCCAATGTTAATTCAGTATTATATTCTGAATTTCTGAATGTATCAGAAAAAGCCTCTTTAATACCTTGATATAAAGTTTCTAACCCATCTTCTAAATGTGGGTTATTTGTGATTCTTATATTAATATTTTTACTAACAAACATGATTAAATTATTGTGTGTAACTTGCATTATTTTTTCTCCTCTATATTTAATATTGCATTTAGAATCATTTCTTTTAATTGATTCTTACCTATGTTTGTTTTCCCTTGAATATTCATTATTTCTTTTGTTTGTGTTTTTGTAATAAGTGGAATATTGTTAGTTGTTAATGCTTCATCAGGAGATTCTTCCATAGCAACGTCAAAAAATAAATCTTTTAAATTATTTTTACCCCAAGAATTTTTAGTATTTACTATTTCAACTACTTTTTTTATTTGTGATCTATTCATTTTTATTCCTTAATTAATATTTTGTTAAAGTTAATTCTAAATTATCTGATAATAATTTATATTCAATACCTGCTTCATCTAATATTTCTTTACCATCTTTATTTATAATCCAGATGTCTTCTACTTTATTATCAGTATCTTTTATATAATCTACTCCTGGTAATATACCTACCATTAAATCGGTATTTATTTCTATTTCATAAAACATTATTCCTCCTTATTTAATTTTATTCCGTCTATCATAATCTTCATAATACTCATCATTATCTATTCCATTACCATAACAATTTTGACAAGGTATAGGTCCAGCATTATCACCAGTAGATTCAACATATTGTTTAGTTATTTCTTCAGTTGGATTCAATTCAATACCAGTTCCATTACAAAAACGACAAGGAAAATTTTCGCGATTTATTTTATCCATTTTATCCATTTTATCCATTTTA
>Ga0055584_100002964_pt1 | contig 16788 bp, 14 predicted proteins | sample OSDHelmetaG_FD_58716 | JGI IMG/M metagenome (GOLD analysis project Ga0055584, IMG submission 58716) | Pelagic marine sediment microbial communities from the LTER site Helgoland, North Sea, for post-phytoplankton bloom and carbon turnover... | ecosystem: Environmental > Aquatic > Marine >... | reverse complement strand
GGATACCCCTCGTTCAAAATTCAAGGTAACGATAGCACATCAGGAGCGTTCACGAGCCTTATCTGCATTAAAACGCATCCGCAGCATGAGCGTATGCCTTAAGCCTCAATGAGCTTAGAACTGCCGAATGTCCGTAACACCGGGCACGTCTTTGACACGGCCAAGGGTCTGCGGAGAAATCGCATAACGCCCGGGCAGCCCAACTTCGACGACATGCCCGTTTGATCTAGCCACCAAAAGTATTCGGCCATTGCCTTTGCCATCCGCATCGATGATCTCTTTAATTTCATCCACGGGTGTGCCGTCTTTCAACTCGATGCGGAGGTTATCGAGGCGCGCGGCAACGGCTTCATCCAATGGCGTCATCTTGGAAACCATGAGCCTAACTTGATCATCCTCAAGCCGTGCCTCCAAGACGATCAGCATCGGTTCGCCAGATTCCATCAGTTCACGAGATGCAACGAGCACCTCCGAAAAGACAACAGCCTCATAAGACCCTGTCGCATCTGACAACTGAACAAACGCGTACTTATTCCCGCTCTTGCTGATCCGTTCTCTCTTGCTACCCATGATCCCAGCCATTCGGACAGGCGCTCGGCATTCATCAGCAGTCAGGTCATCAAGATGATTGGCAGTAATAACGCCCTGTGCGTGGAGGGTCGCAGCATAGGCGTCGAGTGGATGAGCCGATAAAAAGAAACCAAAAGCCTCGCGTTCTTTATCGAGCCGCTCCATCTGCCGCCAGTCGTCCTTTTGCGGCAACTTAAGGTCGGGCCGGTCTCCCTCACCGCCAAACATGGCGTGTTGATCGGAATTACGGGCCTCCGCGCCCGCCTGGACATGGCGTAGAATACTCTCAGCGCCGGCCATCATCTCGGCACGGTTGCCGTGAAGCGCATCCAAGGCCCCTGCCCTGACAAGGTTTTCAATCATCCGCTTGTTTATGAGTTTGGTATCGAGCCGCCCAGCAAAATCCGCGAGGTCCTTAAACGGTCCACCGTCACCCCGTGCCGCGACCATGCCCTCTATCGCGCCGGCGCCGACATTTTTAATGGCAGCTAAGGCGTATCGCACAGCCCAACTTTCGTCTGGCTTTTGTTCAACCGTAAATCCCACCCCAGAGTGATTCACACTTGGCGGCAAGAGATCGATACCCAACCGTTTGAGCTCAGATTTAAAAGCGTCGAGCTTTTCCGTGTTTTGTATGTCGAGCGTCATCGTCGCGGCCATGAATTCCACAGGGTAATTGGCTTTGAGATACCCAGTTTGGTAGGCAACCAATGCATACGCAGCGGCATGAGATTTATTAAATCCGTATCCCGCAAACTTAGCGATCGTGTCGAAGACTTCAGAGGCTTTCTCTGCCGTCGTATCAAGCTCGGTCGCGCCTTGAACAAACTGCTCTCGTTGAGCGTCCATTTCCGCCTGAATCTTCTTACCCATCGCTCGGCGAAGTAAATCAGCACTACCTAGAGAATACCCGGCCATCTCCTGGGCGGCCTGCATGACCTGCTCTTGATAGATCATGATCCCGTAGGTTTCTTTTAGGATCGGTTCCAAAACCGGATGCATGTATGCAATGTCTTCCCGACCGTTTTTACGCTCAATAAAGCTCGGGATATTGTCCATTGGGCCTGGTCGATACAACGCCACAACAGCGATAATATCTTCAAACACGTCAGGCTTCAGTTTGCGCAACACATCGCGCATACCCGTACTTTCCAATTGAAACACACCGCTCGTATCGCCACGGGAAAGCATGTCAAAAGTCGTCTGATCATCCAAAGGTATCGTCGCGAGATCTATCTCTATGCCTCTATTGGCCAGCAGCTTCACAGCTTGATCTAAAACCGTCAGCGTCTTTAGGCCGAGGAAGTCGAACTTCACCAAACCGGCCTGCTCAACCCATTTCATATTGAACTGCGTAACCGGCATGTCTGAGTGCGGATCACGATACAGCGCAACAAGCTCCGCCAATGGCCTATCACCGATCACAACACCAGCCGCGTGGGTAGACGCGTGGTTGTAAAGGCCTTCTAACTTGAGAGAGATGTCAAAAAGTTGAGCAACGTTCTCGTCCGTATCGCGCAGATTCTTGAGATCAGTTTCTGAATCGATCGCCTCTTGCAGGGTAACGGGGCTCGCCGGATTATTCGGTACCATTTTGCAAATCTTATCGACATATCCGAGCGGCATCTCGAGAACACGACCGACGTTTCTCAAAGCCGCACGCGCTTGTAACTTTCCGAACGTAATGATCTGCGCGACGCGGTCTGTTCCGTATTCCTGCTGAACGTACCTGATGACTTCTTCACGCCGGTCCTGGCAAAAGTCGATATCAAAATCAGGCATCGACACGCGTTCTGGATTAAGAAACCGCTCGAACAGAAGATCAAAGCGCAAGGGATCAAGGTCAGTAATAAGGAGCGACCATGCCACAACAGAGCCAGCCCCCGACCCACGCCCTGGTCCGACCGGAATTCCTTGATCTTTGGCCCATTGAATAAAATCAGCGACGATCAAGAAGTAGCCCGGAAACCCCATATTGGCGATAACGCCAAGTTCATAGTCCAACCGCTCACGATAAGGTTTAGCAACACCTTCTCGGGCCGCCTCATCCATCTCTTCTGTGAAGACATGTTTGAGGAGGCGCCCCTCTAGTCCAGCCTTGGATAACTCTCGAAGGGCTTCTTCTTCCGTGCGCTCACCCACCGTAGGAGAACGGGGAAGAATTGGGTCGCGCCGTTCCACCATGACGGCGCAGCGCTGCGCGATAACCAACGTGTTGTCGATGGCCTCAGGCAGATCCTCAAATAACTCTCGCATCTCTTCAGCAGATTTAAAGCGATGCTCAGGGGTCAGACGTCGCCGATCCGCGATGGAGATGTATGACTTCTCAGCGATGCACAACAACGCATCATGAGCACTAAACATGTCAGCCGTCGAGAACGCAGGCTCATTCGTCGCAACAAGCGGAATATCGTGTGTGTAAGCCAGATCGATCAATCGCGATTCAATCCGCTCTTCAACCGGCAGACCATGGCGTTGAACTTCAATATAGAAGCGATCGTCAAAGATCTTCGCCAGCCGCAGCAAGACATCTTCAGCCTTAGAAAACTGATCTTCACTCAAATGCCGACCGACCGCACCAGACACGCCGCCTGACAGCGCAATGAGTCCGGATGCATGCGCTTCAACGTCAGCCATAGAAACTTGCGGTGTTTCTCCTGGCGAGGTTTCCAGGAACGCTTGGCTCACCAGTTGCAGAAGGTTCCCATATCCGTCCTCGTCCTGACACAAGAGGACCAACTGGTCTGGCTCAGGAATTTTCAGATTATTTCCAACACGGCCCTCTTCGTCCTCACGCCGCACGGAAAGCTGGCAGCCAACGATGGGCTGTATCCCCTTATCGGCACAAGAAACAGAGAACTCCAATGCGCCAAATAAATTCCGCGTATCCGTCAATGCCACAGCGGGCATTCGAAATTCGGTGCAAAGCTTTACGAGCTCAGGAATCTTAATCGCACCCTCGGCCAGGGAATATGCCGAGTGGGTTCTCAAATGCACAAACGGTGCAAAACCAGGGTTATCTATAACTGCATTCATCAGGCCCTATTGATCCCATTCCTGGCCCTGCGGGGCTAGACCGGAAACATGCTTATCCACAGAAAAGTGGATAGACCTCTGTATAAGTCTAGGGAAAAGGGTTTCGACGCGCGACGGGGATAGCCACGACAACATCACCTGCATGCTCAAAGGTCAGTGTTAGGTCTATGGAATCACCGGCTTTTATCGGTGCCACGAGTCCGGTCAGCATGATGTGGTCACCGCCAGCACGAAACGAGGCGCTTTCGCCTGCTGAAATAGCAAGATCATCCATTGGTCGCATGCGCATCATGCCCCCCTCACCCATGCTTGTCGCATGCATTTCTGCCTTCACCGCAGCGGACGTTTGGATTTTGAGAAGACGGTCATCCTGGTCGCCAATATTCTGAATCGTAAAATAGCCGGCCGTCACGTTTGACTGACCAATGCTTGCCCGGAGCCAAGCCTTCGATATCTCAACGTCAGCCGCAAAGCTTGGCCTCGCGTTCCCCACACCTAGGGCCAAAAGAAAAATCAGAAAGGTGAATAATGATCTCATAACAAACCTGACATAAGCAGCCCTGATCGCATTCGCAAGCAGTTCCATCGTTGCCATGATAGCCGTTTTCACAACAGCCGTGTATTCTGTCGCATAGACATCCGTGACAGCACTTGCCCGACGAACTTAAAAGGCCCGACCTGCTATGTACCGAATGACTTTGGTCTCTATCCTTATGGCATTGGCTCCCCTCTGGTTTCAGCCAGCCTCCGCGCAAAATCCGAACAACGCCGCCTTCGATGCCTTCCAACGTGGCAATTACGAAAATGCCCTACATCTGAGCCAAGCAGGCATTGCACTAGGAAACGCCGACGCATTTTGGTTGCTCGGCCTCATGCACGCATCCGGAACGGGTGTTGAGCGGGACAACCGCCTCGCCCTCGACTATCTCAATTCGGGAGTAGAATCCGGCGCAACCTACGGCCTGACTTTAATGGGTAATATCTATCAGGAAGGCGGCTATGGTATTGAGCGCGATATTGCGCAGGCAGCGCAACTCTATAAGCGCGGCGCCGACAAAGGTTTTGCCGACGCCCAGTGGCTACTCGGTGAGCTCTATCTGAATAGTGACATTGTCGGCATTTCGCCGATCAAGGCCGCAGCTCTTTTTAGTAAGGCCGCCCTACAAGAGCACCCAGAAGCCCTATACTCACTTGCAACGCTTTATAAAACGGGAACGGGCGTAGAGAAGAATTCAGCGGGTGCAAAAGACCTCTTCGCCCTATCCGCTATAGCCGGGAATTCGTCAACTGCTTTACGCCTCGCTGAGATGCTCGACGAAGGAAATGGCATTCCAGCAAATGCCGATGAAGCAGCATTCTATTATGTGATCGCCGCAGAGCTAGGAAACGCTGAAGCGTCGGACGAGGCGAAAAAAATCAGAAAAGCCATGGCCTTTCGGGTCGTCCGGCAGATCGCGTTCGAAAAGCGGATCGATGGCTGGTTTAGCGAGCACGACCACCTTCGAACGCTGACCACTAGCCAATAGTGCTGTTACGACCGATCCCATAAACCTTAGGCGTCGACTAGAACACCATCGTCTAATCTCACGATCCTATCCATACGCTGAGCCAGATCAGGGTTGTGGGTCGCGACCAGCCCCGCCAGTCCATGATCCTTAGAGAGCGTTAGAAGCGCATCAAAAACGCTATCCGCCGTATGAGGATCAAGGTTACCGGTCGGTTCATCAGCCAACAGGAGCGCGGGTTTGTTCGCGAGCGCGCGTGCAATTGCAACACGTTGCTGTTCGCCACCAGACAACAAGCCTGGGCGGTGATCATATCGTTCCGCCAGGCCCAAGCTATCCAGCAATTGCTTCGCACGATCCATGGCATCACCACGAGCAATACCGGCAATCATCTGCGGCACAACGATATTTTCCGCAGCAGAAAATTCAGGCAACAAGTGATGGTATTGATAAACAAAGCCAAGGTGCTTGGACCGCAGTTCCGTCTGGCGATGCTCGCTCAAGCGACTGCACTGCTCTCCAGCGACATAAACCTCGCCGGAATCTGGCTTTTCCAACAGCCCTGCCAAATGCAAGAGCGTCGACTTACCCGAACCAGACGGCCCTACCAAAGCCACGATCTCTCCGGGCATCACCGTCAGGCTTGCACCGCGCAAAACCTCAAGCCGATTGCCACCCTGTTCAAAGGTCCGGTGTACAGCGTCGAGCTTAAGCGCCGCTACACTACTCATAGCGCAGGGCCTCAACGGGATCGGTCTTAGCCGCCCGCCACGACGGGTATATGGTGGCCGCAAAGGATAGTCCGAGTGCCATGAGCACAACAGACACCACTTCACTCCAATCCATCACCGCCGGGATTTGCGAGAGGAAATAAATCTCAGCCGAGAACAACTCCGTCCCGGTCATCTTCTCCAAGACCTGGCGAATGGATTCAATGTTTTCACAAAATAGAACCCCGAGTATGAGGCCTAAAATGGTGCCGGTCACACCGACGCTCGCGCCAGCCAGAAAGAAAACACGCATCACCATGCCCCGCGTCGCGCCCATGGTGCGCAGAATCGCGATGTCTCTACCCTTATCCTTCACCAACATGATCATGCCGGAGATAATGTTGAAGGCCGCGACAATGATGATCAGCGTCAGGATTAAGAACATGACATTCCGCTCGACCTGAAGCGCATTGAAAAATGTCGAATTCGTCTGCTCCCATGAGAGCACCCTCACACCAGGCCCAGAGATATCCATAATCTCCCGCGCAATAAACCGCGCTTGGTCAGGGTCTTCGACCTGGATTTCGATCCCGGTGACGCTACCCGGGTATTTGAAATAGGTCTGTGCCAAACCCAATGGCATAAAAATAATATTTGAATCAAAGTCACTCATACCAACGTCGAACATACCGACGATTGGGTAGTCCTTGAGCCGTGGCGCAGTGCCAAAAGCCGTGACGTTTCCCTTTGGTGAAATCAACGTCAGCGTGTCACCAAGATTGACCCGGAACCGTTCAGCCATGCGCACGCCGATCATGATCCCCTCGCCCCGCGCAAAGGCTGGTAGAGAACCTTGAACGATATTTTCTGAGACAACCGAGCGTGATGCTAAATCTTCGCCGCGAACGCCCCGGACAACAGCGCCAGACGACACTCCGGACGTGGTCACCATCACCTGACCAGTAATCTGCGGCATCGCCGACTGAACACCAGCAACTTCGTTAATTGCGGCAACCCGAACGTCGTAATCCGCTATGGAGTATTCAACGCCGCGAACATCAATATGACCATTAACACCCAGGATACGGTCCATGATGTCTTCGCGATATCCATTCATCACCGCCATCACGATAATCAGGGTCGCGACACCCAACCCAATTCCGAGCAGCGAAAAACCCGCAATAACAGAAACAAACCCTTCCTTGCGCCGGGCGCGCAAATAGCGCCCTGCCATCATGCGCTCGAAAGGGCCAAACATCAGCTTAGGCCAGTGCCAGATTGTGAGCCCGTCAATGTGGACAGCACGCTATCGAGAGATAGGGTTTGACGTTCTCCAGTGGCTCGGCGCTTGAGTTCGACCGTGCCCTCTTTAAGGCCCTTAGGACCAACGATGAGCTGCCAAGGCAAGCCAATCAAATCCATGTTGGAGAACTTCACACCTGCGCGCTCATTGCGGTCGTCGTACAACGTACTCAAGCCAATTTCATTCAACTTGGCGTAAAGATCACCACAGGCTTTATCCGTATCTGCGTCACCGACCTTCAGATTAATAAGGCCAACACGGAACGGCGCAACCGTATCTGGCCAGATAATCCCGTCATCGTCGTGACAGGCTTCGATAATCGCACCAACCAGGCGCGACACACCGATGCCATAGCTTCCCATAAAGGGCGTCACGTCGCCGTCAGGAGACGCGACCTTCGCCCCCATGGGCTCGGAGTACTTTTTGCCAAAGTGGAAGATATGGCCAACTTCGATTCCGCGGGCTGACACAAGATCATCACCAAGCTCCTGAGCCTTGGCTTCGTCATGTTCTTCATCGGTAGCCGCGTACTCGCTGGTCCAGTCGTCGACGATTGGCTGTAGATCGGACGCGTAATCGACAATCAAAGGAATTGGTTTTTTAAGCAAAGCCTTGTGGCAATAGACCGCGCTCTCGCCAGTCTCAGCCAGAACAATGAACTCATGACTGAGATCACCACCAATAGGCCCTGGATCGGCCTTCATAGGGATCGCCTGCAATCCCATACGGGCAAACGTGCGAAGATAGGCGACAAACATCTGATTGTAGGAATGGCGCGCTGCCTCATAGGTAAGGTCAAAGGAATACGCATCCTTCATCAGGAACTCACGCCCACGCATCACGCCAAACCGAGGCCGAACCTCGTCACGGAACTTCCAATGAATCTGATACAGGTTCAGCGGTAGGTCTTTATAGCTGCGCACATTGTTGCGGAAGATGTCGGTCACCACCTCTTCATGGGTCGGGCCATAGAGCATATCGCGCTCATGCCGGTCCTTAATCCGCAGCATCTCCGGGCCGTAATCGTCGTAACGACCACTTTCCTTCCACAACTCACCCGACTGTATAGTCGGCATGATGATTTCTTGGGCGCCAGCATCGTTCTGCTCTTCACGAACGATTTGCTCAATATTTCTCAGGACACGCGTCCCCATAGGCAGCCAGTTGTAAATACCGGCAGCATGCTGACGAACGAGACCAGCCCTCAACATCAAGCGGTGAGAGTCGATTTGCGCCTCAGAGGGCGTTTCCTTAAGTGTCGGAATGAAAGTGCGGGACAACCGCATGAAAAACCTCGGGATTTTGGATTACGGTGAATACTGTCGGGCAATTTAGGCAAAGGTTAGGCGGGTGTCTATGGATCGCTTTTAGCCCCGCCGCCTTTGTATCCCATGAATGCCCTAACGCAGCGGCCCGCGCTGGGTCAGATTGACAATCACGCCGTCCGGGTCCCGAGCCATCATTTCATGAATCTCGGGGCGGTTTGGCACCTCCATTTTGGTCGGCGGGGTTGCCACCGTATGCCCTTCCTCGACCATACGCTCGTACAGCTCTTTCATGTTGTCAGTCGGAATCACGAGAATGGTCTCACCCGTTTTTGCTGTCGTTGACCACTCCGTTTCCTTCAGCGGCGGATTAACGTCCTTCAATTCCATCAGGCCGACCATGCCGGTTTCAGCGCCATCTGCGCTCATCACCACCATATGAAGACCAGACATCTCCATGCCCATCAGCTCAGACGCTCCCGGGTTTCCAATATTCGCATCGTAGAAAACATCCATCCCCAGAAGGTCACGATAGAACTTTAGCGACTTCTCCATGTCCCTGACGATGATGGTCGTCCGCTTTACCGGCGCGGTTTTGTTTGCCTCTGACATGACTATTCCTTTGCTTTAAGAACTGGGCGCCCGATTAGCAGCACACGCATGACCACCGAGGCTTTCAACGTCGGCCTGAACTCCGCTCCAAGCCGTATCTAAATCTTCACGAGATTTGAAACCGACCATAGTCAGCGCCAGGCCGCTTAGGTCTCCTTCCAAAGTCGTTACAGCATCAGGCGATGCTGAAAGAATGGTATCACCCGTTAGGCATTCCATGGCGCGATCACTCGGAACAGCGATCAAAAAAAACACCACATGATTTGGATCAGGAGCGATATCCGTTCCACCCACTTGGCAAACATCGACCGTGACAGCACCAACCCTAAGCTCGGCAGATGCCCGGTACTCTGGTCCCCACCAAAAATCGCCGACAGCCTTTGCAGACGGGAACTCACCGACCATGACCATACGGTCGCCCCAGTCTCCACACAGCCAATCTACACCGCGTCCAGGCCCTCCGATGGCCAAGTAACGCCCCTCGTATTTTTCATAGATGGGCGGCAACGATGAAGAATAGGGCTTCATCTTTTCCGGGATCATGTCCCTTGCAAACGCGATGGAGTAACCGCGGGGCCCGGTCATCGCGCATCCCGTTCAGTTTTGAACGCTTCCTTTGCCGTCATAATCCGATCGTAAATTGCCTGAGCCTCTCCGCCAATTTCATCAAGCACGGCAGCATGCGTGGCCCGGCCGGCCTGTATCCACAACACCCGCTCCTCGGGGGTCGGCTCATACACGGGGTCACCCTCAGCAATAAGGCGCGCAATCTCTGAATCTTGGTCTTGGCGGACCTCGAGGCGTTGGCTGTCAAAGCCCTCGAAGGCTTCGTTCATCAAAGCCCGCTGCTCATCCGTGAACCCGTCCCACCAACGCTTATTCACAAGAAACAACCCAGTCTCATACACGTGGCCAGTGAGCGCAAAATGCGGCGCATCTTCTCGGGTCGCGCCCATATGCCAAGTAATCGCTCCGAAACCGCCATTAATCATGCCCGTTTGAAGCGACGGCACCACGTCCGACATCGTGAGGAAAACCGTGTCCGCCTCAAGCTGCTGCAAGAAACCAACCACAGCTGGAGACTGCGCCGCTCGAATACTCATGCCCTTAACGTCTTTCGGCACTCGAATTTCACGATCCGCGTAGAAGTGAGACCAACCCGCCTCCGCAAACATCAACAAGACGTAGTTCTCTTTGGCAACCAGCGGCTGGTACAAGTCTCGAATACAGCAATCGTAGACGTAATCCGCCTCTTCCTTGCTCTCAAACAAATAGGGCAAGCTCAACACTGCCACTTCTGGAATTTGGGTCGAAATCACGGACTGTGACGTTCCAACAAAATGGACCCGGCCTCGTTTTAGCGCGCCTAACAAGGGCTCAGACGCGCCGAGCTCGCCATAAATATGATAATCCAGGTCAAACAGGTCCGGGCGTGACGCAAAGTCGGCTTTGTAGCGGTCCCACTGCCGATCCCAGACAGATCCTTTCGGCGCGCTTGCCGCAATGCGACCCGTCACAGGCTCAGACTTAGCAGGCGTCGCAGGCAATGCTAACAGCGCGATCACAAGGGAAACGATGACGGATGAAATATGGTGAAGCTGGGTTCGCATGGGGCAAAACTATCCCGTAAAGTCAAAAAGGGTATGCCCTAACCTACTGAAGCCGGATGGGTTTTTGGAGATTTAATGAATAATACGTCCAATCGACTGACCGGGGCCGCGGTCATGCGCCGGGTCCTCGAGCGCTTCGGTGTTAAGACCGTGTTCGCCCTTGCGGGTGCGTCGCAAACACTGTTGCTCGATGAGTGCGAGAAAACGGGGTTTAGGGTCGTCCCTGGGCGGCACGAGAGTGCCACCGTTGGCGCAGCGGACGGGTATTCACGTGTCACCGGCAAAGTGGGTATTGCGATGGTCAACGTGGACCAAGGTATGCCCAACGCCATTACCGGCCTCCAACAAGCCTACGAAGCGTGCTCTCCAGTCGTTGTCCTCGTCGGGCGCGAACCAGACACTTGGACACAACCCGAATTAGATTTTGACCACGGCATTCTTGGCTTGGTCCAACCTGTCACCAAGTGGGCCAGAACAGTTCAGAGTGCTGCACGCCTGGGGGAATACCTAGAAGCCGCCTGCCGCAGAGCCTTGGCCGGTCGCCCTGGCCCAGTCGTGTTGGCGTTTCCAAAGGATTTCCTCAACGAACTCATCGACCCTGGTGTCGATGTCGATACGCCCATCGCCGTAAACCCCAGACCTGCGCCCACCACAGAAGACGTCAGCCTAGCCGTCGATCTCATCCAGTCAGCCAAGCGCCCCCTCATTATTGCCGGCTCAGGCTCTTTCCGCTCGGGCGCTGGTGAATCCCTGCGTGAACTGGCCGCTGACTTCGGCATTCCGGTAGCGACGAACAACCTGGCACGTGGCCTTGTCCCAGAAGATGACGTGACGGGCTGGGGATGGCCCCTCGCCCAATTCGCGGCTCACGAAGCTGATCTCGTCATTTGGGCCGGAGCCCGCATGGCTAAAAAATTCGGCTATGGCCTCAGTCCTCGCTTCCCAGCACCAACCAAAATGATCAAAATTGACCTGGACGCTGAGGAAATTGGCCGCAGTCGGGTGCCTGATTTAGGTCTCATTTCCGACAGCCGCACGGCACTCAATGGAATACTGAGTGAGCTGAAAGCCAGATCCACAAGCCCGTTCGACCCCATGTGGGTCAGGCAAACTCTGCAAGACCGGCTCGACGTGATCGATCAGGGTGGACGTGAAGAACCTCATATCGAACCCTTGAGGCTCGCTCGCGCCGTCAACACACGTCTCCCCGTTGACGCAATCTTTGTTCAGGATGGGGCATCCATTCTCGTACAAAGTTGGGCTGTCACCCGATACCGCGCTGAGGGCGGTTATATGGACACAATGCCCTTGGGCTCCATGGGAATGGGAACACCACTGGCTTTAGGTGCAGTGGCCGGTGCTAAGGAAATCGCAGCAGAAACTGGTCAACCTGAACGCAAGGTCGTGCTTGTGACCGGCGATGGGGCTTTTGGCTTCTATAGCGCCGAATTGGATTCAGCGACGCAAGCTGGCCTACCATTCATTTGTGTCATTTCTAACAACGGCGGGTGGGGCAATGAGATCCATACCCAACCCCGCCAAGTCGGACGCACCATTAATGCCCACTTTGGTGAGGTCCGCTACGACGTCGTGGCCCAAGGCTTCGGCGCCACTGGGTTCAGAGCTGAAACTGTTTCTGAACTCGATGACGCTCTTGATAAATCCTTTGATATCAATGATAAGGTGGTGGTTATTGATGTTGTGGTTAAAGAAATTTCTGGGCTCGACCCGCGAACAAGCACCATCCTTTATCACGACGTAGAGCAAACACGTGCAACCCACTTTGGTGGCGGTGACCCCTCATGAACGGCGCAGATGCCCTGATACAAACCCTAGTCGAGAACGGTGTTGATACGTGCTTCGCCAATCCCGGAACGACAGAAACCCACATCGTCGGCGCTATTGATCGCACCAACCGCATGCGGCCAATCCTGGGACTCTTTGAAGGCGTATGCACCGGTGCAGCCGATGGCTATGCCCGCCTAGCCCGAAAACCCGCAGCAACCCTGCTCCACCTCGGTCCAGGCCTCGCCAATGGCCTCTGTCACCTCCACAACGGTCGCAAGGCCCACTCCTCCATCGTTAACCTGATTGGCAATCACCCGCACTCCCATCTCAAATATGACGCGCCGCTGACATCAGACATCGTTGGCCTTGCAGAACCGGTCTCCGGTTGGGTGCGACAAGTATCGAGCCCTGAAGACATCGCCCAAGACGGCGCAGACGCAGTCGAAGCGTCCTGGGGGCCGCCGGGTCAGGTCTCAAGTCTCATCATTCCGGCCGACTGCAGTTGGACCGACGAGATAGAACCCGTCGAAAAACGCCAGAGATCAATTAAAGAGCCTGCTATGGATAAGGCTGTATCCACCACGGCTGACCTTTGTGCGCATGGGGCAGAAACAGCCCTTCTTATTGGTGCAGAAGGCCTCACAGAGCATGGCCTCAAAGCGGCAGGGCAGATTGCCGCTAAAACAGGCGTCCGACTAATCGCATACACCTTCGAACCGCTGATGCAGCGCGGCGCTGGACGCGTTCCTGTCGAGCGTATCCCCTATTTCCCAGAAGACGCTGAAGAGGCCCTGCGCGGCCTAAAGCATATGGTTTTGTGCGGATCCAAGGAACCGGTCTCGTTCTTCTCTTATCCAACGGGCGGAGGAACCCTTGTTCCAGATGGCTGCGAACTCAGCACTTTCGTGCCCCTTGGCGGAAACGTCATTGCCAGCCTTCAAGCGTTAGCCGATCAGCTCGGAGCCAAAGCGACTGGGCCAACACAATCCATGTCCCTACCAGACATGCCGAATGGGGCAATCACGGCCAATGCGGCGTCTGCCGTCATCGCCCGGGCTATTCCTGAGCAGGCTGTCGTTGTTGATGAAGGCATAACCGTCGGCTTTCCGGCCTACGCCCAATCTGCTGGCTCTGCTCCCCATGATTGGCTGTTTATCACCGGTGGCGGTATCGGTTGGGCGATGCCGGTCGCGATTGGAGCCGCTGTCGCTGCACCCGATAAGAAAATTCTTTGTATTCAGGGTGATGGCGGCGCGATGTACACCATCCAGGCGCTCTGGACCATGGCTCGTGAACAACTCGACATCACGACGGTCATCTTTTCAAACAAAGGCTATCTCATCCTCGACATTGAACTTGAACGCCACGGGCTCGGCCCTGCTGGTGCCAATGCCCACAGAATGATGGATATGGATGAGCCGCGGATCGATTTCGTAAAAATGGCTAGCGCCCAAGGCGTTGATGCTCATCGCGTTGAGGATTGCAGCCGTTTTGCGGATGTTTTGGCCAATTGCCTAAAACAACCAGGTCCTCACTTTATCGAAGTGATGATGGCTTAAGGCGTTAGTCGGAGGGTACGTCTGGCTTTGGCAGCGGCAGAGGAATTCCGGCAGCCGCAAAGGCTTCGCCACAGGCTGCAGACAAAGCGGCATAACTGTCCCGAGCCAGTTTCTCATCGTTCCAGTAAATATCGTTGCCACGAACACTCACCCGACCAACGACACCTTCACCGCTCAACAAAGCCGATGCGCCAGTGGAAAAATCATCCCCCCCGAGACCAAGCCGTTCGGCGAGATCAAGGCGGATGTCTATATTGACCTCATCCGGCGCAGTAATCCCGTATCCGCCGCCGAGATCAGCGGGAACGACAGCATTTCCATTCACGTCCACACCAGGCACGTAAGCAACGTCGTTGTCAGGAACATGAGAGACGAGTTGGCTGCAGTCATCCGTCCTCACGGAGAGGATCGATGCCGCGCTCATACCCGGTAAAAAGGCAGGCAGAGCAATAACCACTGGAAAGACTGTTCGATTCCATTTCATGGCAGAATTCTGCTCCCAAAAGGGTTAACAGATCGTTCTCATAGAACTCCGAGATCTAAGCCTGCTCGATCTCGATTAATGTTCCATCGAAATCTTTGGGGTGTACGAACAATACTGGCTTGCCATGAGCGCCTGTTTTTGGCTCTCCATCGCCCAGGATGCGTTTTCCCTCTGCTTTAAGCTGATCTCGCGCGGCAAGAATGTCATCAACCTCGAAACACATGTGATGCATGCCGCCCGAGGGGTTCTTATCCAGGAACGCCTGGATTGGGGAATTCTCGCCAAGCGGATGCAGCAACTCAATCTTGGTATTTGGCAATTCCACAAAGGCCACCGTGACACCGTGATCTGGCAAGTCCTGCGGCTCGGTTACAGTTCCACCTAGTGCATCGCGGTACGTTGCGCAGGCTGCAGCCAAGTCTGGTACTGCGATAGCAACGTGGTTCAAACGTCCAATCATGACACCCTCTTCCTTTTGTCTATGTTTCTATATCCGCGTGATATGGACGCGGATTAAGGGCTTTCCAGCTTGGCCGCCCGAAAAAACACGCCGAATGCAGCGCCGTACTGCGTCATCAACAACACCGTCATCACGTCGTGACTTACCCCGAATTTGTTCAACAGCGTTCTCTACCTCTTCGGCCAGCGCGTCAGAGCCCTCATCGACCAACGGATCCAATACGCCCAGCACGGAGACCAAAGCATCTGCAGCCAAGCGGCCATCCTCTTCGAGTACCAAGGACACGACGACGCTGCCGCCGTAGAACATCTTTTTGCGATCCCGCAGCATAGGGTCCCAAAATGGAACAGCACGGTCTCCCTCCCAGGACATACGGCCAGACCAGACTTCGCCCATAACTTCAGGCTCTCCAGGCGCGAGCCTTACAGCAGAGCCGTTTTCCACCAACACCGTGTGCGGTACCTGGCATTCCTTAGCCAATTCGGCATGGGCCCGCATGTGAAGGTGCTCACCGTGAACTGGAATCGCCGTGTGGGGTCGGATCAACGAATACATCCGTCGCATTTCATCGCGTGCCGGGTGACCAGACACATGGATCGGCGCGTCCTTGGACGTGATGATCTCCACGCCCATCTTAGCCAGCTGGTTTTGCAACTTCATGATCGATTTCTCATTACCCGGTATAACCCGGGACGAGAAGACTGCCGTGTCTCCTTCATTAAGAGTCACGTCTCGGTGCGTACCAAAAGCAATTCTCGTGAGGGCGGCCCGCGCCTCGCCCTGACTTCCGGTGCAGATATAAAGCACCTTATCGTCTGGAAAGTGAGCCGCATCTTCTGCTTCGTAAAACGTAAGGTCATCGGCCAAATAGCCAGTCTTGCGCGCTGTATCGGTCACCCGCCACAAGGATGCACCAACCAGCGACACATGCCGATCATTGGCCATGGCCGCCCGCGCTACGCTTTCGACCCGTGCAAGATTAGATGCAAAACAGCCGACAACAACACGCCCCTGCAGCTTTCCAATTAACTCAGTCAACGCGACGGCCACGTCACCTTCGGACCCAGCTTCCCCCTCGGAAAACACATTGGTCGAATCACCGACCATGGCCAAGACGCCTTCGTCTCCAACCGCTTCTAACGCGGCAAAATCGGTTTCTTCGCCGATCACAGGGTCAGCGTCGAACTTCCAGTCGCCGGTATGCATGACCGTTCCGTATGGCGTGCGAATAGCCAGGGCATTCGGCTCCGGAATCGAATGTGTCAGTGAGATAAAATCCATATCAAAGGGACCGAGTTTTAAATTTCCTCCAAGAGGGATCTCGGTCAGCGGCAGAACGTTCTGCAATCCGGCTTCTGGCAATTTGCGCCTCAAGAATTCAGCCGCAAAGGGTGTCGCATAGACCGGGCATTCTAGCCTCGGCCAAAGATAGGCAACCGCACCAAGGTGATCTTCGTGGGCATGAGTCAGAACGAGCCCAATGAGCTGGTGCTTCCGTTCGGCAATGAAATCCGGGTCAGGCATAACCACATCGACGCCCGGAATGCTCTCATCACCAAACGTGACGCCCAAATCGACCATGATCCACTGGCCGTCACAGGCATACAGGTTCAAGTTCATGCCGATTTCGCCGGACCCGCCAAGAGGTACGAACCACAGACCTTTATTCAGTCCTTTCGGCGCCTTGGGTTTGGCTTTGTTAGGTTTCATAGAGGGTTCCGGTCATGAACAGCGCGGAGACCACGAAGGGTCAGATTATCATCGGTATGATCAATAACGGTCGCAGACGTCGCAAACAAAGGCGCCAGCCCACCCGTCCCGATCACCTTGTGCCCTCCACCGCGCTCTTCTTGAATACGCGCTACAAGGCCTTCGATGAGTCCGAT
>Ga0055584_100002963_pt1 | contig 16795 bp, 14 predicted proteins | sample OSDHelmetaG_FD_58716 | JGI IMG/M metagenome (GOLD analysis project Ga0055584, IMG submission 58716) | Pelagic marine sediment microbial communities from the LTER site Helgoland, North Sea, for post-phytoplankton bloom and carbon turnover... | ecosystem: Environmental > Aquatic > Marine >... | reverse complement strand
GTTCGACGAGAAGTGCGCCCATTCATCCGCTTCTGGGCGCGGATGTTTGACTACACCCTGGTCTACACCGTCATGTTCCTGATTGCCGGAGTAAAGATCCCCCGGCCGGAAGAGGGGATGACCCTGATGGAGACCATTGCGCGATCCATGGAAGTGGCCCAATCACCTGAGGCGATCATGTTTGCGAAAATCCTGATCTTCGCCCTGATCGGTTGGCATGTTCTGGAGGCATTCCTCGTCAACTATTTCGGGACGACCCCCGGAAAAGCCCTCTTTGGGATCCGCATCGTTACTGTCGCGGGCGAACGTCTCGGCGTCGCTCAATCCCTCACTCGGAGTTTCTTTGTCTACGTCTTTGGCATGGGGCTTTTTCTCAGTGTCCTTCCGATCATTGGAATGCTATTCAGCTTTTTCCGGCTCATGGCGAGGGGAGATTGCTTGTGGGATCAACAGATGAAATTGCGGGTCGAAAGTTGCCGTTTGAGCTTTGGCAGGATAATGCTGGCGGTTTGTTTGTTTTTCGGCATCCTACTGCTACAAGCTTTTTGATAATTCATGAGTCGCAATTGTTCCATCGTCCTGAATGCTCACGTGCCTTGGGTACGGCATACGGAGACTGCTCACTCCATGGAAGAGGACTGGCTTCACTGTGCGATTGTCGAAACGCATCTTCCGTTGTTGGAAATGATGTTTCGCCTTCGGGATGAAGGAGTGCCGTTTCATCTCACGCTGAACCTGTCTCCGACACTTCTCGCGATGTTTCAGGATCGTATCCTGCGTCGGCGCACCTTGAACTACATAGACCGCACGCTTCGACTCTGTCGTGACGAAGTGGAAAGAGGCGAAGTCACCGGTTTCGGGGAACTCGCCAAGCAGTATGAGGATCGCTTTTTCCGCCTCCGAAATTTCTACTTGGAAAAATGGCAGGACGACCTCGTGAAGGCGTTCTGTGACCTTCGGGACAGCGGCCACCTCGAGCTGACCGCGAGTGCGGCGACTCACGGAATTCTTCCGCTCCTGATGCGGGTTCCCGAGGCAGGCCAGGCACAGGTCAGAGTTGGGATTCGCCAATATGTGCAGTGTTTTGGCAGAATGCCCAAAGGGTTCTGGCTCCCCGAGTGTGCCTATGCCCCTGCCGTCTCTGATTTACTCCGGAAAGAAGGGATCGAATGGACTGTGGTTGAGGAGCATGGAATGACGACCGTGTCGGGAGCCGACGAGCGCTTCCCCTACATCGTTGGGCAGTCCGATGGCGGCCTCAACATTTTCGGACGCGACAGCGGAAGCAGCAGTGAAATCTGGAGTGCCGACGAGGGATTTCCGGGCGATGGACGCTATCGAAATTTCATGCGAGACATTGGATTGGATGCACCAATCGAATACCTCCGCGAGTACCTGGGCGAAAGCGAAGAACGTCGTTTCACCGGATTGAAATACCACCGGCTGCAGCGGGAAGGGGAAGACAATCTTCCGTATGATCCCGAGCTTGCCTCGCGAGCCGTCGAGGAGCATGCCCTGCGATTTACCAGCAGCCGCGGCGCGCAGCTCGCATCGCTCGAGGCCGATGGTGTGGAGAATCCTCTCGTCATCTGTGCTTTCGATATGGATCTTTTCGGCCACTGGTGGTACGAGGGAACGGAGTTTCTGGAAAAAGTATTTCGTATCACTGCCGAGCGCGGCGATTTTCAATTCGTGAATCCCGGCGGGTATCTTGGAGCGACCGAGAATCAAGAGCGTCCCGAGGCCGAGCCTGCGGCTTCTTCCTGGAGTGAGGGAGGATACTTCGAAAGCTGGACCAGCCCGGAAAACAACTGGCTTCAGGCCGAAGTGCAGAACCGCGCGGAATTGTTGGCTAGATTTACCGGCATGTTCGATCAGAACCGCGAGGATTTCGACAAAGAGGGAACGGCTCATTACCAGCGCTGCATCCAGCTGATGGTTCGCGAACTTCTCCTCGCCCAGTCGAGCGACTGGGGATTCCTGATGCGGATGGATCCATCCCGCGAGTATGCCGAGCAACGGGCCAGAGAACATCTCAGCGATTTTGATCGCATACGGGAAATTCTTACGAAAGACGACGACGGGCGACTCGACGAGATCGAGAAAAAACACCCGATTTTTCCCGATCTTCCTTGGAATTTGTTCGAAGCCTACGAATAATTCTGAGGAATTCCTCGCGCCCTCATGGCAGAAAATTACGTCTACTTCGATCTCGAAACCCAACGATCCGCCAACGATGTCGGCGGTTGGGATCGCAAGGCCGATATGAAAATGTCGATCGGCGTGACCTACAGTTCTGCCAACAGTGGCTACACCATCTACGACGAGTCGATGGTACAGGAACTCATCGACGAACTCTGCTCCGCCGATCTCGTTGTCGGCTTCAACCACATCTGGTTCGACTACGAAGTCCTAATGGGCTACACCATTCTCGATCTCAAGGAGCAAACCACAAACCTGGATCTCATGCTCGACCTCGAAAAAGAACTCGAGCACAAACCAAAGCTCGACGCCGTCGCAGCCGAGTCATTGGGTGAAGGGAAAACGGCCGTGGGAACCGATGCCATCAAATGGTGGCAGGAAGGGAAAATCATGGAAATCGCCGAGTATTGCTGTTTCGACGTGAAGGTGACGAAAATGGTTCACGAATACGGCGCGCAGCATGGCATCGTGAAATACAAAAACCGTTACAACCAGTCATTCGAGGTTCCAGTGAACTGGTCGCTACCTTCGTGAGCCTTGTCAGGATAAAGCTACGGCGATCCATGGCAGGATAAGGACTCCGTCGCTTGCTGCCTGAACCCAGGAAGCACGTTTTTTCGGCCATCGATTGATCCAGGCAAGACCGGCCGTGCAGGTGATCAGGCAGATGCCCGCGCCAGCGCAGAATGTGAAGGCGAGAAACAATCCGAGAACGATGGTGAGCAGGGCAGGGGCGACAATCCAGAGTTCGGATCGAGTTGAGGATGTGGCAAAAAAAGCATGAGGATCAATGCTGCGATCGCGCGATGTCTCGGCTTTGGAAATAACGAGGCAGTTTGTCAGAAAGAGGGAAGCTAGGGCGAGGGTGTCCCAGGTCAGCCATTCGACGAAATGTGGCGTGCCGGCGCCGATTTTCACTCCGCACGCAAAGCATAGGGCAATCGCGATTTCCTTGACGGGCAGAAAGCGGGGGGACGGATTTTGATTTCGCCATCCGATGATGACAAAGTAGCCAGCGGTCGCTGTGGCGACGCCAGATCCAGCGAGTATCGTCTCCGTTTGCAATCCTGACAAAGCAGCGAAAACGCCGCCAAGGATCGCGAGGATGAACAGAGCGATCATGAGACCGCGATGGTGTTCAGCGAATTGATGCCGAACGGTTTCGCCGTCCGGCGTCGAGTCAGTTTTCGAATCTCGAATTCGATCTGCGAGGTAGATCGCCCAAACTGCGAAAAACAATGCTGCAAGTGTGGGGGGATGAAGATGCTTCGAATTCGATATCAGTATCGCCCAACCAACCGCGACGAGAGGAGCGTCGAGGCACAGTGCTGACAGAAGCAGCGGGATTCGGGCGATTGGAGAAAGAGACACCTTGGGAAAAGTTGAACGGTTTTTCCCTTTATCAGGCGACCGAATGGGTGCTCATTCAATGAAGAATTTATCATGGCAGATCCAAGCTCGATATACGCCCTCATTCTCGCAGGTGGAAGTGGAACACGCTTCTGGCCGCTGAGTCGTAATGCGCGACCCAAGCAATTGCTGAATTTGTTCGACGAAGAAACGCTGATCGAAAAAGCGGTCAATCGTCTCGAGGGCATTGTTCCGCCGGAGAGGGTGCTTGTCCTGACCAACGAGGCGCAGGTCGAGGGCGTCCGTGCTGTTTTGCCGGAACTGCCGGAAGAAAATATTGTCGCTGAACCGGCGCGTCGCGATACCGCGCCAGCGATTGCGCTCGCGGCTGGGTGGATCGCTGCTCGTGATCCGGAGGCTGTCATGATTGCGCTACCGGCGGATCAATTGGTGGTGAAAGAGGATGTGTTCCGCACCGTGCTGACTGCAGCAGCAGAGGCGGCGAGTCGGGAATCTGCCATTGTGACCCTTGGGATCAAGCCGGGCTGGCCCTGTCCGAGCTATGGATATATCGAGCGCGGAGGTCCTATGGACGACCTTGACTTGCCGGGTGGGATCGTGGCTCACGAAGTGGAGTGCTTTCGGGAAAAGCCGTCTGTGGAAACAGCGGAGCAATACCTGGCGAGCGGGAGCTTTTCCTGGAATGCCGGAATTTTCATTTGGTCGATTCCCACTTTGCTTGCTGAGCTGGGAGAGCATTGCGCACAGTTGTATGAGTTCATTGGCAAGTTGCGTGACACGGACGATTTCAATGAGGTGGTAGCGAATGATTTTCCTGAGCTGGAAAAAATCTCGATCGACTTTGCGCTGATGGAAAATGCGAAGCGGGTTCTCAACATCGAGGCGGATGTCGGTTGGGATGATGTGGGCGGATGGCCGTCGGTCGCAAAGTATCTGCAACAGGATGACAATGGGAATGCCACGCGTGGCCCCGTCCTTTCCGTTGACTCGGCCAACAACATCGTCTTTTCCGCTGAAGGCGAAGAGACGATTGCTCTCCTGGGAGTGAAGGATCTGATCGTTGTGAAAACATCGGATGCGATTCTCGTCGCAGACCGAAACGACGCTGACCAGATCAAGAAGCTCGTCGATGGACTGCCTGACTCTCTTCTTTAGTCCATGACTGATCTGGTGCGAGCATTGGGGATCGACTACGGCACAGCCCGGATCGGAATTGCAGCCAGCGACGAGATCGGACTGCTGGCTCACCCAGTGGAGACGGTCTCTGCTGCAGACGAAGCGCGAGCGATCGAGCGGATCGTTGCTTTGGTAGAGGAACGAAAGATCGAGGATCTCATTATTGGGCTTCCTCTCCATATGAATGGCGAAGAGGGAAAGGCTGTCACTAGGGTGCGGGCCTTTGGCGAAAAGTTACGAGCTGAGCTGATTGATGAAATTCGTTGGCACGAGGTCGACGAACGCCACACGACAAGCGATGCGATGGCCAAGTTGCACGATGCCGGGCGAAACGAGAAAAACTCGCGTGGCATTATCGATCAGGCAGCGGCTGTGGAGATATTGCAACGCTGGCTCGACGATCGAGCGGGTCCGACGCTGGTTCCGGAATGGGAGTAGATTCTCTCAGCGGGTGATCTCTCCCGTTGCATATTTGGCGTTTTGCTTCCCTCTTGTACGATGCAGAAAGACGGCAGGGAAAGAGTGGGCGTGATCGGACTCGGAATTATTGGGAGCCGGGTAGCGGAGCGTCTTCGAGATACGGACCGGCACCTCTATGTCTGGAATCGGAGCCCCAAGTTGGTCCCGAATTTTCTCAGCTCTCCCGCAGAGGTGGCACGAATGGCAGATACGATTCAGCTTTTTGTCACAGACGGCGAAGCGCTTCTGGACGTTATGGATGCCATGCAGGGGGAGCTTTCCAAGCGACATACGATTCTCTGCAGTTGCACCGCTGATCCGCAGGCGGTCGTTGATGCCTATCAATCTGCGAAAGATGCGGGTGCTTCTTTTCTCGATGCACCTTTTACGGGAAGTCGTGCCGCAGCGGAAAAAGGAGCGCTTACCTATTATATAGGAGGGGACACAGCTGCATTTGATCGTGCCCGCGGCTATCTGGAAGTGTCGGCTTGTGATTTTTATCACTGTGGTCGTGTCGGAGAGGCGAGCATTCTCAAGATCGCAACGAACATGATCTCGGGAACGACGATGGAAATTCTAGCGGAAGCCTATGGCCTGGTCAGTGCCGCAGGGATCGAACCCGGCAAGCTATCCGCAGCACTCGAATTGAATGCCTGTCGCTCTCCGCTGATTGAAACCAAGCTCGCATCCGTGATAGCGAGAGACTACGATGCCCACTTTTCTCTGAAGAATATGTTCAAGGACGCGCAATATGGTCTCGGTCTTGGAAAAAGCCTTGGTCTTGAGCTGCCCGCTCTTTCCACAGCAGCAAGCATGATGTTCCGGACGATGCAGAAAGACAAAGAAAACGGGAATCTCGACTTCTCCATTCTCGCGAAGCGTTTTCAGGACAAAGCAGATTCCGAAGAAGGAGGAAAAGCGAAATGAATGTGACCGAGGAAGAAATCAATCGCCGATGGGTCGATCTTTCCGACCGGGCTGTATTCCGCCTCACAGGTCCGGACAGTGTGCGTTATTTGAATGGTCAGGTCACCAACGATGTCACCAAGGTGGATGAAACAAATTCCCTTCCCGCCTGCCTCTGCAACGCGAAGGGGAAGGTGCAGGCGCTCGTCTGGATTTCGAAAGAAGGGAATTCTTTGCTCATTGATGGCGAGTTGTCGCAGCGCGATGAACTTTTCGCTCGGCTCGATCGGTATCTTATAGCAGATGATTGCGAACTGAGTGACGAAACCGGAAAACTCAGGCTCATCCATCACTTCGATGGGGGCATCAGTGGCGCCCGCTCTCGCAGGCTGACCATTCGGGGATATGACCGCTGGATTACAGTGGATAGTGGGGAGCTCAGTGAAGATTTAAGAATCTCAGGGGAAAAATGGGAAGAGCTGGAACTCCGTTCCCGAATTCCCAAGGCATCAAAAGAAATAACCGGGTCGGAGTTCCCCGCCGAGCTGGTAGTCAATGAGTGGGCCGTGGATTTCCAAAAAGGATGCTATCTCGGCCAGGAAGTCATTTCCCGCATCAAGAGCGTTGGGAGGGTAAAAAGGCAGCTTTCTCTCATATTTGCCGATGCCTTTATTAGCCAAGAGGCAACTATGAGAAACGAGGAACTCGGCGAAGGAGTGGCAACAAGGGATTCAAAAGAAATTTCTAGAGGAAAAAACCTCTCGATGGGATGGTTTTCAAACCAGATAGCGGAAGGTCAACCCACTGTTTTTCAGCAGGTTAGATTGGATTGAGAAATTCTAGGGAGCCATTATAGAACGAAGCCTAGGCGATCTTATTAGAAAAAAATGCATTTTTTTCTGTTGCATGATCAATTCAAGTAATACATGGTCCCAGAGAATCGCCACTTGGCGGAGCTGGATCGAAAATGTTCAGTTTCGTAAAATTCAAGTGGCTTTTCGGATTCTACATCCACGAAAACAGGTTAATCAAACGACCACATCTCATACCAAGGGAGTAAATCAAATTATGAAAAAAGCAATCCTAGTTGCAATTATCGGTGTATTCGCCATCAGCGCGAATGCAGGAGATTGGGGCAAAGCGCCGGTTCCGGCCAAAGCTCCAATCGAAGAATGCCTCGACATCGGCGGCGAAATCAGCGCAGGCTACATGTCTGACTACATCTTTTACGGTGTTCGCTTCGCTCGTGACAGTGTCTGGACAGACGTGAACTACACGTTCGACAACCTCATCATCCCCGTCAACATCGGCGCATGGTACCTCAACGGTATTGATCCTGCTGGTTACGACGAGCTTGACCTCTACGCTTCTGTAGAACTCGGTTCCTTCGGAGGATTCGACGCAAGCCTCGGATACACCCACTACTTCTTCCCTGAAGCTAACGCTGGCGACAGCTACGGTGAGATTGGACTCGACGTTAGCCGTTCACTCGGGATTGTTGACCTTGCTCTCGAGACTAACTACGGGCTTAGCTTTGGATGGTATCACCAGGCCGGAATCGAGAAGACTTTCGGTGTCTCTGACAACGTAAACCTCGTTGTTGGTGCTGGAATCAGCTACTCCGACAATTATTTCGCAGCTGCTAACAACAGCGGCTGGAATCACTACTATGTGACTGTTGCTCTTCCCATCGAGCTTAACTGTCGTGCGACACTCACCCCTTACGTCGGATACAACGGCGCTCCAGGTGGTTACATCGCAGATGGCATCAACGGTATGACTGGTCTCCAGAACCAGTCTGACATCCTCCACGGTGGTGTCAGCCTCAGCGTTTCCTTCTAAGGAAATCGTCTAAGGTAGAAAATATTTTTTTCAAACCTTGGTGTAAATCGCTCTCCGTTCGCGGAGGGCGATTTCTTTTTGTACTAGCGGCTAATTCTCAGATGAGAGTAAAATGGGGAAAGTCGCGTCTCCTGACGAAACAAATCTTTTCACACGGCAAAGTCGTGGCATGGGTGAGTAATGATTCGAGTGGTGAAAGTTCTAATCGATGGGGCGACAAACGACCTCACGTTCACCTACTCGGTTCCGGAAGGAGTTTCTGTCCAGCCGGGACAGCGGGTCCGAGTTCCGCTGCGTAACCGGAAATCGATCGGAACGGTGACCGATGTGGAGTCGATTGACCCAGCTTCGTTGAAGTATTCTCTCAAGCCCATCGATGGAACGGTGTCGGATGATCCGTTTCTGACGCCCGGATTGATCGAGCTGGCTCATTGGATTGCCGGATTCTACCTTGCCTCTGTCGAGGCAGTGTTCCGGACCATGTTGCCCAAGCCTTCACGCGGAGAGGCGGAGAAACGAAAGACGGAGAAACACGTCATGCTCGCGGTTTCGAAAGGCGACATCGATTTCGAGCAATTTTCCGGTCGGTTTGCGAAGCAGGGAGATGTTCTGCGGGAGCTGAGGGAAGTGGAAAGCATCTCACTGGCCCGCATGACAGGTGAGCTGGGGTTTTCTCGTTCTTCTATCAAGTCCCTCGAAGAAAAAGGCCTCGTTCGACTCACCGAAAAGATAGTGACTCGCGATCCTCTGGCAGAAATGGAATATGTCGAGTCGGCAGCCCTGAAGCTGAACGACGAGCAGGCAATTTGCCTCAAAGAAGTGCTCGCTTCTTCGGAAAGGGTCAGCCGGGGCGAAAAGGTGAAGCCAATTCTTCTCTACGGCGTTACGGGAAGTGGGAAGACGGAAGTGTACCTTCAGGCTATTGAGAAAACGATAGAGGAAGGGAAGGGAGCCATTGTTCTCGTGCCCGAGATTGCATTGACGCCGCAGACTGCTGATCGTTTCAAGCAGCGCTTCGCGAAAATTCAGGATGAAGTTGCAATCCTGCACAGTAACCTCAGCGAAGGAGAGCGACACGATGAGTGGCGAAAGGTGCTGGACCAGAAAGCTCGGATTGTGATTGGGGCTCGCAGTGCGATTTTCTCTCCGATCGTAAACCTCGGATTGATTGTCGTCGATGAGGAGCACGAAAACTCCTACAAGCAGGACATCGTTCCGCGTTACCAGGCGCGGGATATCGCTGTCGTCCGGGCTCACCTCGAAAAGTGCCCAGTACTTCTCGGAAGCGCGACGCCCTCGCTCGAATCGTGGCAAAACTCCGAGGCTGGGAAATATGACCTCGTCACGATGCGGCAACGAATCGATGACCGAAAGCTCCCACTCATCCGCATCATTGACATGCGCCAGGAAGCGCGTCGGCAGCAGTCGGGGCCAGCCATTCTATCGCTCAAGCTTCGCGAGGCCATTGAGAAACGCCTTGAGAATGGCGAGCAGACGATTCTCTTCCTGAACCGGCGTGGCTTCGCGAAGAATATTCTCTGCTCGGAGTGCGGTTACGTCGCTAACTGTCGTCACTGTACGACAACGATGACCCTACACCGCAAAGATGACCGCCTCATCTGCCATATCTGTGGTTTTTCGCAGCTTCCGCCGCGTCGCTGCCCGGAGTGCGATAGTCGTTCGATACTGAATGCAGGTTATGGCACGGAGCGAGTCGAGGAAGTGCTTCGCAAGGTTTTCGAAACCGCCCGAATCACTCGTGTCGATACGGATGCGATGCGAAAGAAGAATCAGCTACGTGATACGCTTTCGGCTTTCAAGGCAAAGAAGATCGATATTCTCATCGGAACGCAAATGATCGCAAAAGGGCTGCATTTTCCCAATGTCACTCTCGTCGGGATTCTGAATGCGGACGTCGGCTTGCACATTCCTGATTTTCGAGCTGGCGAGCGAACCTTTCAGTTGCTCACGCAGGTAGCTGGTCGCGCTGGTCGCGGTGAGCTGGAGGGCGAAGTGATTGTGCAGACCTACACGCCGCACCACCCTTCGATTCAGTTTGCTCGCCATCACGATTTTGAGGGTTTTGCGGAGCAGGAACTGATGATGCGCCGCCAATTTAGCCATCCGCCTTTTGTTCACATTGCGCTGATTACGGTTCGGTCCGTTCACCAGGAGCGCGCCGAGTTTACCCTGAAAACCCTGCATGCCCGAATGAAGCGCGCCATTCCTGACGATATCGTGCTGACAGAACCGCTACCGTCTCCGCTCGTAAAATCACATGACCAGTGGCGGTTCCAGATTCTGTTGAAATCGCCTCAGGCTCGCAAAATGGCTCGCCACATTCATGAAGTCATGAAATCCCTCACTTTTCCCGACGACGTCATCGTCACCGTCGATGTCGACCCCTATTCGCTCGGGTGAGTTGTTTTTTTGAACAGCAAAAAGTGCGCTTTTGATTTGCCAATTCGCGTCGCTCTTGCGAAAGATGAAGCATGTCACTGTCCTGCGTTCATTCTGGAGCCCTAGCTGGCGTCGACGCCTTGTCCGTCGAGGTTGAGGTGAACGCTGCTGATGGGAGTAATCCTGATATCAAGCTGGTTGGATTGCCCGATGCTGCCGTTCGCGAGAGCGTTGACCGTGTGACGACTGCGATCAAGAACAGTGGTCTCGGTTGGCCGCGGAAAATGATCACCATCAATCTTGCCCCCGCCGATATTCGCAAAGAGGGACCGAGCTTCGACCTGCCGATAGCCCTGGGCATGGCCTCGCTCGAGCCCGACCGAAACGGAGCTTTGCAGGAAGGCGCCTTGGAAAAATGTTCTGTCGCTGGAGAGCTTGCGCTCGATGGGCGGGTCCGACCGATCAAGGGCATCCTGCCTCTGACGCTTCGCGCAAAAGAGGAGGGCAAGGCGGCGATTCTTGTTCCGAAAAAAAATGCCGTGGAAGCATCCATCGTCGAAGGCATCTATGTCTACGGCGTCGATACTCTTCAGTCGGCATACGAATTGTTACGGGGGGAAAAGAATATTTCGCCAGAGAAGCTCGACCGCGAAGCCTTCTTCCAGGCCAAACAGAATTATTTCGTCGACTTCGACGAGGTCAGAGGGCAGGCCCATGCGAAACGTGCTCTCGAGGTAGCCATGGCCGGCGGGCATAACATGTTGATGCTCGGGAGTCCAGGCACTGGTAAATCCATGCTGGCCAAGCGTCTCACCACGATTCTTCCGCCCATGACGGAAAGTGAGGCAATCGAGACGACGAAAATTCACAGCGTCGCGGGACTCGTCGATGGGAAAAACAGCTTTCTCGCGACGCGGCCCTTTCGCTCGCCGCATCATACGATTTCCGATGCGGGTCTACTCGGAGGAAGCAGCCATCCTACACCAGGTGAAGTCAGCCTCGCTCACAACGGTATTCTCTTTCTTGATGAGCTTCCCGAATTTCGCCGCTCAACGCTGGAGGTTCTGCGCCAGCCCCTGGAAGATGGCGTTGTCACGATCTCACGTGCGGCGGGGAAATTTACTTTTCCCAGTCGATTTTCGCTCGTCGCGGCCATGAACCCCTGCCCTTGTGGGTATTTGGGGGACCCTGCTCGGGAATGCAGATGTTCTCCGAATCAGATTGAAAAATATCGCCAGAGAATCAGCGGTCCATTACTCGATCGCATCGATCTGCACGTTGATGTTCCGGCGGTGAACTACAAAGAACTGCGCTCAGAGTCTGGCGGCGAGTCATCTGCCGTGATCCGCGAGCGCGTCGAAGAAGCTCGATCCGTCCAGTTGCAACGATTTGCTTCGGAAGCAGACGTGCTTTGCAACGCCGACATGGGTAGCCGCCTCGTCACGAAGCACTGCTGGCTCGACAAACGCAGCGAACGAACTCTCGAACAGGCCATGGAAAGCCTCAATTTCAGCGCGCGAGCGCACGATCGAATTCTCAAGGTTTCCCGAACGCTCGCTGACCTCGAAGGTGCGATCGACATCAAAGAGGTTCATGTCATGGAAGCGATTCAGTATAGAACGCTGGACCGAAATCTCTGGGTATGATAAAAAACTTTGAGTAAACCGGTGATCTGGTGCGGCTATCTACCAAGACCGCATCTGCCGTTGCTGGTGTAAGGTCACTCAACCAACCCTCCCCTGAACAGAAAAATATCCTGATTATTGCCGTAGCGGCCGACGCCGCTTTCGTATTCGCGCCGTCCAAGGCCGAAGCCAGCCCGCAAATTAAGAGCATCTGTAAGAGCTCGAGCGGTTCCTACCGAGGCCATCGCAGCCATCGAGGTCACTCGCACTACTCATCGCCTACCATGCTCCTCGCGTCTATCACCGACCGGTGACGATCTATTATCACTCACCGTGCGTGACGACTTATCGTTCGACGCGTTCATACTCCCGCCCGCTAATTGTGGCGCCGCCGGTTCCGTTCTTTGTGCCGGAATTTCCTTCCGACCATCGTCGCTGATTGAACCAGCGAGTGAGTATTCACACAACATTCTCATACCCCGTTGCAAGGTGGGGCATTTTTTGTCCTGAACGATTTCTGAGAAAGGGTGAAAGATTGCTTGCGCGAGGACGTTTTTGAAACTATGAATCTGCCCTTCCCGCCGTCGCTTATAGTGGCGGCTTCGCTGCTCGGGTGGCGGAATTGGTAGACGCGCAGGATTAAGGATCCTGTGGGGCAACCCGTGGGGGTTCGATTCCCCCCTCGAGCATATTCTTTTTTCCAGGTTGAAGCTTAGGCGAAAACGTGAGCACTCATTCTCAGGATTCTTCGACCGCGATACTTCTCGTATCCTGCCCGGATCAGCCCGGCATTGTCGCTTCCGTTTCTGACTTTCTGTTTCAGAACAAAGGAAACATTGTCGATGTCGATCAACACGTGGATCAGGAAAGCGGCGTTTTCTTCATGCGCGTCGAATGGGAAATCGAGGGGTTCTCCGTAGCCCCGGACCAGATTGAAGAGGCTATCGCTCCACTCGCGGAGAAATTTTCGATGACTTGGTCTCTCTATTTCACGGAGGTTGTTCCCCGAGTCGCGCTTTTCATTACTCGCGATAATCACTGTGTCTACGATCTCCTTTCTCGTCATGAAAGCGGAGAACTCCGAATGGAGGTTCCGCTTATCGTCAGCAATCGCGAAGATCTGCAACCTGTTGCGGACCGATTCAGCATCCCGTTTCATTTTTTGCCGATCACAAAAGAAACCAAGGCGGAGCAGGAGAAAAAAGAGATTCAGTTGCTGCGGGACCACGAAATCGACCTGGTCGTGCTTGCCCGCTACATGCAGATCCTGAGTCCCCTGATGACCGAGGCTTTTCCCAATCGGATCATCAACATCCACCATTCCTTTCTCCCGGCTTTCCCCGGAGCGCGCCCGTACCATTCAGCGCACAAACGCGGCGTGAAACTGGTCGGAGCAACGAGTCACTACGTGACCGAAGATCTCGACGAGGGGCCGATCATCGCCCAGGGTGTTACGCCCGTTTCCCACAGCGACACCGTTCACGATTTTGTGAGAAAGGGTAGAGCGCTCGAGCAAAGCGTGCTTTCCCGTGCCGTATGGCTGCACTTGAATCGCCGGACCCTGGTCCATGCGAACCGGACCGTGGTGTTTGGTTAGACCAAACAGGTTTGAGTCGAACATCTGACCCTGCTTGGTCGCCGAGGTAAGAGGGTTGAATCAGGAGTGTCGGCCCCACTTTCCAATCGCTCGCAATTTCTGTGATCCGAATTACCATCCCCCATGGCTGAAAGATTTAAGGTCCTTCCCGGATTCCGGGACTTTTATCCGGACGAATGTGCGGCGCGGAATTATGTCTTCAATTCGTGGCGCAGAGTGGCGCGTCGATACGGATTTATCGAATATGAGGGCCCTATTCTTGAGCCGACGGATCTGTATCGGAAAAAGAGTGGTGAGGAGATTGTGAATCAGCTCTTCTGCTTCACTGACAAGGGCGATCGTGATGTCTCGATGCGTCCGGAATTGACGCCGACTTTGGCACGGATGGCGGCGGCGAGGCAGCGTGATTTTCGCAAGCCTTTGCGATGGTTCTCTATTGGACAGTTTTTCCGCTACGAGCGGCATCAGAAAGGGCGAGGCCGAGAGTTCTTTCAATTCAATTGCGACATCCTTGGCGAGGATTCGGTTACTGCCGACGCGGAGTTGATGGCACTCTCAATTGATCTGATGCGGGAGTTTGGTTTCACGTCGGACGACTTTCGAATTCGCGTCAGTGATCGAAATGCCTGGGTGCAGTTTGCGACGGAAAACGGAGTGACCGAGGAAAATCTGAATGCCTTTCTCCAGGCGATCGACAAGATGGAGCGTGCGCCGGAGGACAAAACGGATGCGGCACTTCAGGCAGTCGGCATTTCGCTGGCAGCGGTGAAGGAATTTATCGGCTCAGGTGCAGAGGCTTCGGAGGACTTGCAGGCTGTTCTCGAAAATCTGTCGGCGCGCGGCCTCGAAGACTTCGTCGAGGTCGATCTTGGGATTGTTCGCGGTCTTGCCTACTACACGGGCCCGGTTTTTGAGGTGTTTGATATAGGGAAGGGCATGCGCGCAGTTGCCGGTGGTGGCCGTTACGATCAGCTCGTCGAGTTGATCGGTGGTGTTGCTATGCCCGCCTGCGGTTTTGCGATGGGGGACATGGTCATCACGGATCTCATTCGTGAGTCGGAAGCTCCAGCAGCATTGCTGGAGAATGCGATCAACTCGGATCGTGATATCGATGTTTTTGTCGTTCTTGCGGATTCCGAAAAATCGGTTGCATGCATGCAGGTCGCTCAGTCTCTGCGCGAAAGCGGGAGGCGCGTTCAGTTTTCTCTCGCAGATGCAAAAGTTGGAAAACAGTTTCAGGCGGCTGAGCAGGCTGGAGCCAAATTTGCTGTCGTTGTCGGTTCCGAATTTCCCGATTTGAGTCTGAAAACGCTCGCTGACCGCAGCGAAGTTCGCACTTCCTTTGATGGGTTGATCGATTTGCTTGGTCATGCCTAGGCGGTAGTCCTGCTGCAGACCTTGAGCAAATTACCGCTTGCGAGGGGGGTAATTCGCGACGTTATGTCCCGCTTTCGCTTCGCGACTTCGGCTTGCATTTTTCCCGGGTTGTTCCTTTTGGCGTCTCATTGCCGCAGCGTGCGGTGATTTTTTTCGAACCGAACCTGCTTGTACTGTGATCGATCTCATTTATCGTAAATTCGGCAATCGCCTTCAGGCGAAAGATGACTTATTGTCAGGTCTCACGGTGGCGTTGGCGCTCGTCCCCGAGGCGATTGCTTTCGCGATCATTGCTGGTGTTCCGCCGCTCGTGGGACTGTATGCCGCCTTTCTCGTTTGTCTTATCACAGCAATTGCCGGCGGTCGTCCGGGCATGATATCCGGTGCGACGGGTGCGCTTGCGGTCATCATGGTTGGATTGGTGAAAATCGGAAACGAAAAGGGGCAGGAGCTCGGTCTCGGCGAAGAGGCGGGGTTGCAGTACTTGTTTGTCGCCGTCATTTTGATGGGGATCATTCAGATCACCTGCGGTGCGTTTAGACTTGGGCGTTTTGTTCGACTGATTCCGCAACCGGTCATGTTTGGATTTGTGAACGGTCTCGCGATTGTCATTTTCATGGCGCAGTTTCCGATGTTCACTGACGCACCGACGGAGTCTGGTGCTCCGTGGCTACAAGGAGGCTCGCTTTTTCTCATGCTCGGCCTCGTGTTTTTGACGATGGCGATCAGCTTCTTTCTCCCGAAGTTTACGACCGCTGTTCCGGCATCTCTCGTAGGAATCATCGTTGTCAGCCTGATCGTGATCGGCTTCGGCCTCAATACGCTCTTGGTCGGCGACATGTCTTCGGTGGAGGGCGGCTTTCCCGTGCCGGTTAGCTTCACGATACCGCTGAATCTCGATACGTTCATTTTTATCGCTCCGTTTTCCTTCATTCTCGCAGCGGTGGGATTGATCGAGTCGCTCTTGACTTTGACGTTGATCGACGAACTCACGGAGACGCGCGGTTCGAGTAACCGCGAGTGCGTTGGCCAGGGAATCGCGAACATCGTTACCGGATTTTTCGGGGGAATGGGTGGCTGCGCGATGATCGGGCAAAGTATCATCAATATTCGCTCGGGCGGTCGCGGGAGGCTTTCCGGCATAGCGGCAGGCCTTTTCCTGATCTGCTTCATCCTCTTTGCCAGCGCACTGATCGAACGAATTCCGCTCGCGGCGCTAACGGGCGTGATGTTCATGGTCGTGATCGGAACTTTCGAGTGGTCGAGCATTCGCATTCTCAAAAAGATCCCGAAATCTGACGCCTTTGTAATTTTGCTCGTCTCCATCGTTACCGTGGTGACTCACAATCTGGCTCTTGCCGTGATTCTCGGAGTGATTGTGTCCGCGCTGGTCTTTGCCTGGAAATCCGCTCATCATGTCCACCGTGAAACCGAAATTCGAGAAGACGGCTCCAAGGTCTACTACATCCATGGGCCGCTTTTCTTTGGATCGATCCAGGATTTCAATAGCGAGTTTTCTCCTTCAGAAGATCCCGATGTGGTCGTCGTAGACATGATGGATTCCCGCGTTTGGGATCACTCTGGTCTGGAAGCCATTCAAAAACTTGCGGCACGATATCGAGCCAATGGGAAAACGCTGAAGCTGCAGCACATCAGTCGAAATTGCCAGCAACTGCTCGAAACGGCTGGCAGCATGGTCGATGTCATCGTTCTTGACGACGATCCCATCTACATCGTTGCGAACTTGAGGAAAGAAAATCGCACACCATCTGCGGGTGCGACGGATGGGGTGGGCGACTGATATATTCCTTCAGCTTTCCGAAACTTTTCCGTTTCGGTG
>Ga0055584_100002962_pt1 | contig 16799 bp, 12 predicted proteins | sample OSDHelmetaG_FD_58716 | JGI IMG/M metagenome (GOLD analysis project Ga0055584, IMG submission 58716) | Pelagic marine sediment microbial communities from the LTER site Helgoland, North Sea, for post-phytoplankton bloom and carbon turnover... | ecosystem: Environmental > Aquatic > Marine >... | reverse complement strand
TTTATGTATAATGGCCATAAAAGATGATTGTTCTGATAAATCATTAATAAAGATCTCATATGATGGTCATTGCCAATTTTTTCTTCTGATGTGGACCACACTCACATATAATAGGATATAGCTTTTAATTTTTATTGCTAAAATGTGTACGTCTAAAAATTACATTTTTAATATCTTATCAATAATGGCTACTGTCACATCTTGAGTTGAAGCCTTCCCACCTAAATCTCTAGTAAGTATTTTTCCTTCTTCTGTAGTTTCTTCTATGGCATTCATTAACAAGTTCGCCGCTTCTATCTCTCCAAAGTGTTCTAACATCATCACCGCCGTCCAAAAACAAGCAATTGGATTGGCAATATTCTTTCCTGCGATATCAGGAGCACTGCCATGCACAGGTTCGAACATGCTTGGGAAATCTTTCTCTGGATTGATATTGGCTCCTGGAGCAATTCCCATTCCTCCCACCACAGCTGGGCCAAGGTCTGACAAAATATCTCCAAATAGATTACTGGCTACTACTACATCAAACCAGTCTGGACGTTGGACAAAATGAGCACATAATATGTCGATGTGAAATTGATCTGTTGCCACTTTCGGGTATTGCTTACCTATTTCTTTAAATCTTTGATCCCAATATGGCATGGTGTGGATTATACCATTTGACTTAGTAGCACTGGTTATTTTTTTTCCTCTTTTCTCTGCCAAATCAAAAGCAAATCTCATTACTCTATCCACTCCTTTCTTTGTGAAAATGCTTTCCTGTACTACCAGTTCTTGCTCTGTTCCTTCATACAGTTTGCCACCCACTGAAGAATATTCTCCTTCATTATTTTCTCTGACAATATAAAAATCCACGTCTCCTGGATCTCTCAATGGAGATGGGATTCCCTTTAATAATCTTACTGGCCTGAGATTTACATATTGCTGAAAGGTTCTTCTTATGGGTATCAATAATCCCCATAGCGAGACATGATCTGGTACACCCGGATATCCTACAGCTCCTAAAAATATACCATCACTATCGCTTAATCGATCTAAACCATCATCTGGCATCATATTGCCATGGTTTTTATAGTGTTCACAGGAGTAATCGTAATATTTGAAATCAAGATTAAACCCACATTTGGTAGCAACAGTTTCTAATACTTTTACTGACTCTGGTATGACTTCTTTACCGATTCCATCACCTGGAATGGTAGCAATGTGATAAGTGCTCATAAATCTTGTATTGTTTGGCAGTGTCTATTTTTAAGCTAGAAAATGAAGTATTGCGTCTAAAGTTTCTTCAGGAGCTTCTTCTGGTAAATAGTGGCCACAAGATATTCCAAATCCTTTTACCATAGATGCCCACTTTGACCATTCTGCTATCATATCGTATTTTTTACCTACAAAACCTTTCTCTCCCCATAGACAAAGTAATGGGCATTTTATTTTGTTTTCTTGGTCTATATCGATTTGATCATGTTCGATATCGATAGATGCAGAAGCTCTGTAGTCTTCGCAACTTGCATGGATGGTTTCAGGAGTCAGGCATCTTAGATATTCTCCAAAGGCTTCTTTGGTAAAGGCACTACTATCTCTTCCCCATTGTCCAAATTTCTGCTCCAAAAAGAATAGTGGATCATTTCCGATCATTCGCTCTGGAATATCAAAGGGCTGAATCAGGAAAAACCAATGGTAGTAGGCTTTGGCAAATTCCATATCCGTAGTGGTATACATGGTATAGGTAGGAGCTATGTCCAATACGACTAACTTTTTGATAGCATCTGGATGATCCAAAGCCATCCGATGTCCAACTCGGCCACCTCGGTCGTGACCTACTAAGTAAAATTGATCAAATCCTAAAGATCGCATCAATTGAACCTGATCATTTCCACTTGCTCTTTTAGAATAGGGCTCATGATTTTCATCAGTAGGAGGTGTGCTGCTATCACCATATCCTCTAAGATCACTTGCCACAACGGTATATTGCTTAGCTAGATGATCTGCTATTTTGTGCCACATCATATGAGTCTGTGGATAACCGTGCAATAAAAGAACAGGTAAGCCACTACCACCTAAGGCATAGTTTATGACTACATTTTCTATTTCAGCTTTTGCTTTTTTGAAATTGGTGAACATTAAGCGAGTTGTTGTTACAAACTCGAAAGATAACGGTTAGTATTTGGAGTGTGATGTCGTTAAACTGTTCTGACCTTTTACTATTTTTTAATCATGTGAATTGACTGTTATTCCCTTCATGTCATCAAATTTTCCCGTTACTAGCCAACCGCCAAAATCTTCTGAGACAGCCAAAAGAAGAACATTCTTGCCTTTATTTAGTGGGAGATATACTGAATCAAAAAAACCAATGGTCCCTAAGTATCTATAATCTCTTGATCGCCATTTGTTATTGCCTCGATAGATAGGCTTGTTATTGAGAATGACAACAACTCTATCGCTATAACCAAAGTCGAATAATTTCCATTGTTCACTTTCTGAGTCAATATCTAATTTCGCAAAAACTGTATTGCCCTCTATTTCTTGGTCATATATTTTATGTAGATGAGAGATATCTACAGCAATGTTTTCAACAATCTCAAGTGAATGTTCAAATTTTTGAGCTTTCACTAAAGATTCGATTTTTGCAGGATTGTTTAACTTGCCTTCGTCAAACTTGCCAGAAATCTGCCATTCCTGAATTATATTATCAATCGGTTTTCTCTTGTTTTTTACCTCAAAATCAACCATTTCAGTTTTAGATTCATCAATTTTTATATCAGCAAAATGCATTGGGGCAAAGCTCGTACCAAATGAAATACCTCCTTCTTTGGGTTCATTTACCAGGTCCCATGACAAATTTGGTGAATTTGAGTTGTCAAAATAAGCTTGAGCTTGATTCCCATTTACGACTACTTTTACATGAGTCCAATCGAAAAAATTGTATTCATAAGCCACAGAATATGCTTCACCGAAATAGAGCTGAAAAGCCTGAATCCCATTTATAATAGGAGAACCTTGGTTACAATCGGCCTTACCTGATAAATCAGGCCTCAAAAAGAAGGCTTCTGCAGTATTTTCAACTTGTCTGAAAAATACACCAGGGAAAGATTGCCTTTCTCTGAGGAATACATCAAACTCTATTGTTCCGTTTTTGAAATTCTTATTCTTGAGTGCTATTCGTCCATTTTGAATATATATATTGAATTTTTTCCTTCGTAATTTTCAACAACATAGGATTGGGCATTAATTTCCCAATTCGATGTATCTATAGGTATGATATTTTGTGCCGTGGAAGAAAGAATATTACAGAATATCGATAATATGATACTTCCTAATAAATATGTGTTTTTCATGATGAATGCTTAATTTTTAACTAGTTAGATGCCTTTTTACAAAGAAGGTCTTTCGTTTCAAAAGTTCCACTTTTATCAAAATTTGAAAAGTAGTGCTGAACATTTAGATCCTCTGCGTTCCATTTTTCTTTTGTGAAATATAAACTTCAACCTCAGATGATTATCTTATAAACATCTATTCACTGAACATTGCATACAATAATCCTCTTTATCAAATCATTTATTCAATAGCGATTTTATTACTCAATAAAAAAAGAATTTTTGAAGGGCCCAATTGGAGTTTTTGACAGTGGATATGGAGGACTTACCATTCTCAAACAGTTTCAAGAAGTCTTGCCTCAATATGATTATCTCTATTTGGGTGATAATGCAAGGTCACCTTATGGGATTAGGTCTTTTGATACTATTTATGAATATACTTTAGAAGCTGTAAAGTACCTTTTCAGCAGGGATTGTCATTTAATCATTTTGGCCTGTAATACGGCTTCAGCAAAAGCTCTTGTAAATGTCCAGAAGTTGGATTTGCCATTGATAGATCCTACTAGAAGAGTATTGGGAGTGATTAGACCTACCACAGAGACTATTGGAGACTTAACTGTATCAGGCCATGTCGGAGTCTTAGCCACAGCAGGTACGGTTACTTCAGAGTCCTACCAATTAGAAATGAAAAAGCTCTATCCTGATGTGACAGTTTATCAAGAAGCGTGTCCGATGTGGGTGCCTCTAATTGAAAATGGCGAATTGGATTCAGAGGGAGCAAGGTTTTTTATCAAGAGAAATATTGATCATTTGTTATCTCATTCGATTGAAATTGATACTATTCTTTTAGGGTGTACGCACTACCCTGTACTCATTGATATCATAAAGGAATACGTTCCATCACATGTGAGGGTCTTACCCCAAGGAAATATAATTGCTCAAAGCCTAAAAGACTATTTGATGAGACATCCTGAGATAGATGAAAAGTGTAATAAGAATGGAATTACTACTTTTTTAACAACGGGCTCTTCTCAAGATTTTAATAAAAGGGCTTCCTCTTTTTTAAACGAAAAGGTGAATTCTACTAGAATAGATAGTCTTATCATAGAAGAAGCTTTCATGTGAAAATATTATGATATGATTGCCGTTTATAAAAGGACTTCCTAATTGATGATTGCCGTATGAACAAAGTACTTTTTAACTCATTTCTTTTCCTCTCTATATTCCTCTTCACTGACTGTAGCAGAGATAAACTAGAAGAAAGCCAGGTGGAATGTGATGAGTCCGTTACATACAATACTGTGATAAAGCCAATCATAGATGAAAGCTGTGCATACTCAGGATGCCACGACGGAGGAGCAGGTATAGGACCAGCAGATTATACACGATATGACGGTATGTTAAGACATCTCAATTCAGGATCTTTTCGGAGTCGAACAATAGATCAAAAAGATAGCCCATCTATCGGTATGCCTCCAGACATGTCTGTATATGTAGAGAGCCTCAAAGATGATCTCAGTGAAGAGGAGCTAGAGATGATCACTTGCTGGCTAGATAATGGATTTCCTGAGTAGAAATCTAATTATCTATATAGCATTTTATTCAATTCTTCCACAATGAATTCCTATTTCAAATTTAAATGACTCAAGAAATGAGCTAAATTCCATTTTGGGTTAAACGCTCCTAAATCACAAAAAGAATTGGTTTTTCGATCCAAATGCGAAGTTTGGATATGGAATTAAAACCGGTTGCCACCCAAAAGTATGGGTGGTGATGAGGAAGATGTATCTATTTTTCATTTTACAGAATTTGCTTCTCATGCAGGAGCTATTAATCTCAAAAAATGAAAAATATTCTCTTTTGTTCGGTGGTATTTCTTTTTGGAGGGCCCTCCATATTTTGTAGTTGTACCATATTTAAGAATGACTGTTTTGCATTATCAATAATTTATGTGGACGAGCAGGCATCTATTGGAGGAGATGGTTCTTCATGGGGTACAGCATATAAATATTTGCAAGATGCTCTGGATGATGCCAGAGGGCAAGCTAGTTTGATCAATACTTTTGAGATATGGGTATCAGAGGGCTCCTACTATCCTGATGATGATGAAGGAGGTAACTATAGTGATAATAGCCCTGATGGGGCTTTTGAAATGATAGACTATGTATCATTATTAGGTGGATTTAGTGGTATCGAAACCAACAAATCTCAAAGAGACTGGGCAATGTATGAGACTATCTTAAGTGGAGATATTCAGCAAAATTGGAATCAAATACACTATTCCAAAAATGTAATTAGAAACCCTTTTAACTCAATTACTCCGCTTACAAAATTTGCACTTATAAGTGGGTTTACGATTAGATATTCAAATGGATCAAAGACTTTTTTAGATGGAGGTGCAATAAATAATACTAATGCAAGCATAATTATTCAATATTGCACATTCACTAATAATAGAGCTTCAGGAAAGGGAGGAGCCATTTATAACTTCAGAAGTAATATCCAAATTATTAACTGCCTCTTTTATGATAATGAAGGTGGTCGGGGTCATTCGATATATAACCTGCAGTCTGATCCTAAAATATACAGCACTACTTTTTCAAAGAACGGAAACAACAATGAATCAAATATAGAAAATGAGAATAATAGTAATTTGGAAATAGAGAATAGTATACTTTGGGACAATGGAATCGAAATGAATTCAGATGCTACTTCCACGGAGATAGTAACTTCATGTATTTTCCAGGGTGGATTTATTGGCAACAATGTTTTAGCTGAAGATCCACAATTTATAGATACAGCTAACTATGATTTTAGACTTAACCTGAATTCACCGGCCATTGATACAGTCTCTTCTACTTCAGTTTCATTTGACCTGAACCATGCATCCAGAGTTTCTAATGATTATTTGGATTTAGGAGCATTTGAGAGCCAAATTGAGAGAGTTTATGTAGACAGAACTAGGTCACTAGGAGGAGATGGGACATCATGGGGAGATGCTTTCAGACATTTACAAGATGGTATACTTGAGGCCGATCAGATATTAGTAGGATTTGATCAAGTGCAAATATGGGGAGCTGATGGAACATATTATGCTGATGATGATGAGGGAGGCAATGTTTCAGATGATGATAGAGAGGCTCTTTTTGGATTTTTGAAAATATAGGAATCTACGGCGGCTTCACAGGATTTGAAACTTATTTTAAGGAAAGGGATTGGGAGAACAATCTAACAATTCTATCAGGAGATATAGATCAGGATGATGTCTCAGGAGATAGCTTGATGAATTCTTATCACATTTTTGGCCGTTTGCCGTCTGGGATTCCAAATGACCCAGAGGTTACTTCTTCCGCAATATTAGATGGATTTGTCCTTACAGGAGGCCGTGCTGATGGGATTGGTGCTCATACTCATGGCGCTGGAATTTATCTATGGAATTGTTCTCCTACAATTCGAAATTGTACTTTGGAATATAATTATTCAGTCAGTTCAGGTGGAGCTATATATTCGTCATCAAAGGCTAGCTTTAAAAGTTGCACATTTAGATACAACAGATCAGATGCAGGAACAGGAGGTGCCATTCGTGCTTTTAGAGATCGTGTGCAAAACTCTTATTTTTATAACAACAAAGGCCCCTCTGGTGGGGCAATATCAATAAGTAATAATACTACGATTTTAAATAGCACCTTTTGGAATAACCATGCGTTTTCGGGACAAGGAGGATCAATAACGGTTACAAGTGGTTCACCTACAATTGCGAATTGCACTTTTTCTTCTAATGAATCGGCTCAATGTGGAGGTACTATTTATGGCTCCTTAAGTAGCTCTACACGATTGTATAATTGCATCCTTTGGAATAACAAAAGCTTCTCTACTGAAATTTGTGGCACAATGGATTCTGTGAAGAATAGCATAGTTGAAGGCGGATATAATGAAGGTATTGATATTCTTGATTTTTATCCTGGATTTGTAGATAGCGGAGCTTATGATTTTAGATTAGAATCTTGTTCAGAGGCTATTGATCTTGGAATAAACGGTTATAATAGTTCATATTACGATGCTCTGGGTGCTAATAGGATTATTAATAATGATATTGACCTAGGGGCATATGAACATCAAAATCCAAAGCAAATCATATATGTCGATTCTGCAGCTAATGGACTCAACAATGGTACAAACTGGGATGATGCTTATTTGTATTTACAAGATGCTTTAACCAGTGGATCCACAGGGGCATGTTCTGAAATATGGGTAGCAAAGGGCACTTATTATCCTGATGAAGGAGTAGGGCAAAGCGATAATGATAAAAGCTCGAGCTTTATTATAAAAAAGGATATCTAAATATATGGTGGGTTTTTAGGAACGGAGACTATGCGAGATATGCGCAACTGGGATGAAAATAAAACCATACTATCTGGTGATATCGATAAAAATGACATGATGGGAGATACTTCTTCTAATGCTTATAATGTATTAAGGTCTTCAGGAAGTCCCAACTTAATAGAACTAACACGAATAGATGGAGTGACTATTAGGTCAGGATATGCCTATGGTGGTGATCTAGATGAAAGACAAGGAGCAGGAGCCAATATGGACCATGGGAATCCAACATTCGCTAATTGCATTTTTGAGCACAATATAGCTGAATCAGATGGTGGAGGTTATTTTGGAAGAGTTGCTCAGTTTTTTAAATGCACTTTTAGATCAATCTCAGCCGAGAATGGAGGAGGAATTACAACGCAGGGTAATTCAATTATAGAGAATTGTTCTTTTAATAAGAATAGAGCAATTTTAAATGGAGGAGCTTTGTACACCAATTTTTCATCAGCTCAAGTCGATAATTGCGTTTTTGATGAAAATCAAGCTTTAGGAGTTGCAGGGGCAGTGTACAACAGCACTGTAGGTGTTTCACAATTTTACAATTGTCTATTTTACAAAAATGAGGCACAGGGAGGGAATGCGGTGAGGAATAGTTCACACAATGATTCTGAATTTATCAATTGTACATTTGCACTAAATGACAGCTCTGGAGGAACAACCTTTTCGTCTAATGGCGGTTCGCCAAAAATATATAATAGCATTTTTTGGAACTATGACACTGAAATAAGTCATACTGGATCTGAGTCAACTACAGTCATTAACTCGATTGTTAGGGGTGGATTTGCTGGGGGGTCAAGCATCATGGATATATACCCTGAATTTCAAGACACGTCAAATCATAACTTTACATTGAAGTTATGCTCAGCTGCTATCGATAAAGGAGAAGATGATTACAATACTAAGGACACTGACCTTGCCAATAATCTCTGAAAACACGATGCAGGTGTGCCTGTAATAAGTGATAGAATTGACATTGGTGCATATGAATACCAAGGTTCCTATTCTTCTAATTGTTGCCCTGTTATTTTAGAATTATCAGGGACAATAGTTGCTGGTTCATATGAGGCGTCCTCATATATCACTTGTAATGGCACAGTTCTAAGCGAGAATAGTGTGACATTGAGTGCTCCAGATAGTGTAATAATGAAACAAAGCTTTCAAGTACAAAGTGCTGGTACTTATGACGTCAATAATGTAGGATGTAATCCATAATGAAGTTCCTTTGCGAAAAGCTTTGATCTCGGTATAGGGAAGAAATAGAATATATCTACGCTTCCACCACTACTGCATTTGCATCCTCATGCCATTCATTAATTAAATGTTTGTATCTATCGTTTACTACACTCCTCTTAGTTTTGAGAGTTGGAGTTAGCATTCCATTTTCTACAGTGAAAGGTTCCTTGATCAATACCAATGTGGATACTTTTTTGTAGTTGTCTAGCTGTTCATTAGCGGTTGCCAAAGTTTGGTTCAGACTTTCTTGTATAGCTTCTTGACTTTTATTTTTTCCAATATCAGAAAGAGAAACCAATGCAATAGGCTGTGGTAAGCCAATTCCTAAGAGACAAATCTGCTCGATATCGTCATTCCCTTGAAATTTAAATTCTATAGGAGCAGGCACGATAAACTGGCCTTTAGCTGTCTTAAATGTATCCTTGATTCTCCCAGTTAGAAAGAGATAACCTTCATCGTCGATATACCCTTGATCACCAGTGTGAAGCCATCCATCTTTTACAGTTTTAGCAGTTTGTTCCGGGTTTTTATAGTATCCATTCATTATGAAAGAAGCCTTCATTAACACTTCTCCTGTCGCTTCGTCTATTTTCAATTCTGCATTTGCATTTGCTTTTCCTACGGAGCCTGGTCGGCTTACTTCTGCAGGTAACCATGTACATACTGCACAATTTTCAGTCATGCCATAGCCTTCAGAAATGTTTATTCCTAGCTTCTTATACCAGTTTTTGCATTCTTCAGTGATAGGAGCAGCTCCTGATACATTAACTCTGGCATCATTTAGCCCCAATCCTTTTTTGATCTTGCTTTTAATCATACTAGACACTATTGGGATAGATAGCAATCTATCCAGTTTTTTTTGCGGCATTTTACTGAGTAAGCCCAATTGAAATTTGGTCCATATTCTGGGTACAGCAAAAAATACAGTTGGGCTCGTGTCCACAAGATTTTGAGTAAAAGTTTGCAGGTTTTCAGCAAACGAAATACTTCCACCATATGTGATGGCAGTATTTTCTACAATCATTCTTTCTGCTATATGATTCAGAGGTAAAAATGAGAAATATCTATTATCACCATCAAAAGATACTTTTAGATTATTACTCTCTTTGGAAGCATCCAAAAGATCTTTTAGTTTTTTATAGGACAATACGACTCCTTTTGGTGTGCCTGTGGTTCCGGATGTAAAAACAATCGTCCATGTATCTTCAAAATTCGGCACTGGATAACCCTCTAATGGCTTGTGTTGTTCTAAAAGGTCCTCCCAAGCTCTACCTTTATCTATAGTTGCTCCCGAGGTATATTGCGGAAATTTGATGATTGGCATGTCTTTAGGGATGCCCGTACTCATATCTTTCCACTCATCAATTTTTCCAATAAAGACTAATTCTACATCACCGATCGTAAGAACTTCATTTAATTGTTTTCCAGTGAGTGTAGCATACAACGGGACTGATACATGACCTGACATCATTATAGCTAAATCCGTCATAATCCACTCTGCGCAGTTCTTAGAAACCAGCCCAATATTACTTTTTGGTGGAAGGTTATAGGATTGTATCGCAGTGGCTATTTTCCTAGATATTTGGCCTACTTCTTTCCATGTATATGTTTTCCATTTATCACCAAAAGGTTGACGTAGAAATACTTTTTCAGGTGTATTGGATTCTTTTTCATAGAATAAATCGAGGAGCGTATTCTCTTTTGGCATTAATAGTTTTTTAGATTGAAAACTTATGATTCCCTCATTTTGGATTTGAAGAATTCAGAGGCCTTCATAATTCTAAAAGAATTAATTAGGCTTCTGGCATAATAATAGCAATTTTGAAAGATATGCAGATGATTAGATCGTCTCGAGATGAAAAAAAACAATAATGGTATAAGTAAAAACTCTTTTGCCAAAGAATAATAAGATAAACTTGAAAAGACTAAAACTGAGGTATGAAAAAGAATCCAATTTTCATTTTAACAATTTTCTTTTTGATAACGTCCACGGCTATAATAGGCCAGAAAGACAGTTCCCAAGTAAAAAAAGATAAGGGCCCTAAAGAATACGCCGACCTGATTACTGAGGATGCCTTGACAGATGAAGGCTTGTTTGCTGTCCATCAAGTTAATGATAAGTATTATTTCGAAATTCCAGATGATCTTTTGGAGAAGGAAATATTGGTAGTGAGTCGAATTTCTGGTTTTGTAAAAAACCTAAATTTTGGAGGAGCAGGAATGAAGTCAAGGCCGCAGCAAGTGATCAGATTTCAGAAAAAAGGTGACAATATAATTATGAGATCCGTGTCATACAATAGTGTGGCTAGTGAAGATGATCCAATTTATAATTCAGTGGTCAATAATAACTTCGAACCTGTAATCCAAGTTCTGAGTATAGCCGCTACTGGGAAAGAAAAGAATTCAAGTATCATAGAAGTCAATCCACTTTTCACAAAGGATGTTGCAATGATAGGAGCGCTCAGAGATAGCCAGAGAAAGAACTTTGGAATAAAAGGCCTTGATGATAAAAGAAGCTTTATTGAGTATATGAAAAGTTTTCCTGAGAATGTGGAGGTGAGGCATGTGCTCACATACAGAGGAGATAATTTACCAGATAATAATATTACTCAAACGCTTTCATTACAAATGAATCAATCATTCATTCTGTTACCTGAAGACCAGATGATTGCAAGGAGATATGACGAGAGAGTATCGTATTTCTCTATAAGACAAAATGACTATAGCTCAGATGAACAGAGAGCGGCAGAGAAAAGATATATCACCAAATGGAAGCTTGTACCTAAAGACATTGAGGCTTACAAAAGAGGGGAGCTTGTAGAACCAATAAAACCAATTGTCTACTATATAGATCCAGCTACACCTGACAAATGGAAACCTTTTATCAAGCAAGGTGTGGATGATTGGAAACCTGCATTTGAAGCTGCTGGGTTTAAAAATGCAATATATGCTGCTGATCCACCAAGCAAAGAAGAAGATCCTGATTGGAGCCCAGAGGATGTGAGATACAGTGTGATAAGATATATAAGTACCGATATACAAAACGCTCAAGGGCCTCACGTACATGATCCACGTACTGGAGAAATTTTAGAGAGTGACATTCTGTGGTATCATAATGTGATGAATCTTCTTCGTAATTGGTTCTTTATTCAGACGGCAGCTATTAACAAGGAGGCTCAAGGTGTGAAATTTAAAGATGAAGTAATGGGTGAGCTAATCAGATTTGTTGCAGCTCATGAAGTTGGTCATACCTTAGGATTACCTCATAACATGGGCTCTAGTTCGGCTTATCATGTCGATTCTTTAAGGTCAAAATCTTTTACGGATACACATGGTACAGCTCCTTCTATTATGGATTATGCTAGATTTAACTATATCGCACAACCTGAAGATGGAGTGACAAATATGTATCCAGGAATAGGAGAATATGATGAGTGGAGCATTATCTATGGTTATAAATATATCCCTGATGCTTTGACTAGTGAAGATGAAAAACCAATTCTTCACAATTGGATTCTAGAAAAAGCAGATCAACTAGAATATAGGTTTGGGCAAATCACAGGAATAGATCCTACAGCACAAACTGAAGATCTAGGGCATGATGCGATGCTGGCATCTGACTTAGGAATAAAAAACCTGAAACGCATAGTGCCACAACTTACTAAGTGGGCAGATGAACCAGGTGAAACTTATGATGATTTAGAAGAACTATATAATAATGTATTTTCTCAGTTGAATAGATATTTTGGCCATGTGACAAGGAATGTAGGAGGTATCTATAAGTATTCTAAAACTGCTGATGAAAATGGTGCAGTATTTACTCATGTAGACAAAGAGAAGCAAGCCAGAGCCGTGAATTTTATGTTACGTCATCTATATAACACACCAACTTGGTTAATGGATAAAGAGATATATTCTTTCATCGATTATACTGGCCATATTGGAAAAATAAGAACAGCTCAGGACAGAAACCTCAATTTACTCTTCCAAACTGACCGGCTGATGAGAATGGAAGAAAATGAAACATTAAATGGCAACGCTGCTTATAGTCTGGATCGACTGTTCTTGGACACAAGAACTGGGATATTTGGAAATGGAAAATCTAATGTAGATGCTGTAAAAAGAGGAGCGCAAAGAGCTTATGTCGAAAAAATGAAGGATTTATTAGAAAGTGAAGATGACCAAGTGATGAGAAGTGATATTCAGCCTATGGTCTATGGTCATTTAACTGAGCTAAAAGAACTTTTATCTAAAGCGAAAAACAATGATAGAAGCATGAAATATCACAATGCTGAGTTGGTAAATAGAATAGACGAGATATTAGATAAGGATTGAGATTTAAAATAGGTCACACTTTATAATGATCCAAGACATCCTTTCTTTGGAAATGAGGTGAAGTGTCTTCTTGATAATGTATCCAAGTAACTCTGTGATTGATTAAAAATGAGATCACTTTTTTAAAACAAAAGCCTCTTTTTCAAAGAAGGGTTGAAGGATTAGTTCTATTACAATTTCACTACCTTTCTAAACACATTAGACTTGCCTACCGTATACTTCACTATATAAGTGCCTGGCAATAAGAGACTTATAGAGATGTCTGTTGTTTGATCAAAAGATTGGTATATGATTCTTTGTCCTTGCATTGTATAAAGTGAAACATGTCCTTTAGCTAATGATTTATCCAGCACATTGATTCTCAACATATCTGATACTGGATTAGGACTTATGGATAACACTCCATCTATTTTGATCTCTTCCTCAGTTGCCGTGGATAAATCTCGAACTCCATTGCCCATATAGACTCCCCAGTCAGCATCTTCAATAAAGATAAAAGCATCTCCAGTAGCGGATATCTTATCTTCATTCAGATCAGTAATGGCCAGTATGTCTTTTCCACTATTCTCCACTGAGAAGATTATCTTGTCATCCTTGAGAGAGTAGGAAGGATAGCCAGGAGTATTGTTTTCAAATATTTCATTGATATCACCAGTTTCTCTGTTTACACCTAAGACTGAAAATTTTCTGTCTTCATCAGTCTCACCTTCTTCAATAAAATCAAAAGCTATGATATTCGGACTGTTTTTTGAAAAAGTAGGATTTCCTATACTTACATCTTCAGGGAGGCCATTAAAGAGTTTAAAAATGTTACCTAAAGCATATCTGTTTTCAGCGTTATTCCAAACATTTATTACTCCTATATCCCAATAACTCAAGTCTTGTCCAAGAGCTCCAGATAATTCATTAAAGGCATCGTATATAATATTCTCACCACTGAGATCAAATTCTAAAACATCAGCAAATTTCACACCCTCTGTGGATGCATTGTCTTGAGAAAAAGTAGGGTTAAAAAGTTCATACTCCTGACTAGTATTGCCCACTAAGTCGAAGACTATCAGTTTATTGTCAAACTCTCCTATATTGAGATCACCGGTAAGTGCTGCAATTTTACTTCCGTCTCTAGAGATTACGGCATTTCTATATTCACCAGATTCAGTGACTATGAAGTCTCTTGTAATTTGTTGTGTAGACCAATTAATTTCTACAGCTTGGATTTGCTTATTCTGATTTACGAAAATGATAAACTGGCCATTGTCAGTAACACTAGGTCGGCTTATGTGTGAGGTAGAGCTTATAGTACCAAACTCTTCTCCTGAAGCTGTATTTATACTTACTTTGCTGAGATCTACATCGCTCCAAACGACATATTCATCTCCTGGGTTCTCATCAAAGTCTTCGACCTCTTGGGTAACGTTATCACCACTTATCCCCACGGCATCAAAAGCATTAGCTATAACACTTGCTACATTCTGACCATAGTCTTCAGAAGCTGCCTGTATAGTTGCTATTCTCATATCAGCAAAATTGGATGTAGATCGGAGATATTGGCGTAGCGCCTTATACCATATTTGCTCTCCGATAGCTGCCCTTTCATTAATATCAGCCCCAAATGATTCATCCGTGACAAATCTATAGAAGGCATTGTTAAGGATTCCACTATTGATGTGAACTCCACCATTATCCTCTTCTCCAAAAAATTGATCATTTACATGAGCAGGTTGATAACCAATATCACCTACTTGGTTTCCTCCATTATTGGGATTACCCATATCCCTCATTGTTCCTGTTGTGAACACCTGAGAATTCACCACATCTTCACCAATCCTGAAGTCTTCATTTTCAATTAAAACTCCAAATACATCGGCGTAATGTTCATTCAAAGCTCCAGATTCATTTCTATATTCCAAGTTAGCCGTAGTCTGTATTACACCATGGGCCATCTCATGGCCTGCCACATCTAGTCCACCTGCCAGTGGAGTAAATGCTCTGTCGCCATTACCATAAAAGATAAATTCCCCATTCCAAAATGCATTGTCCATTCCAGCTCCATCGCTTTCTGCTACATTTACAAAAGAGACAATATTAGAACCATTCCCAGTGATGGAATTTCTACCGAACTTGTTTCTGAAGTACTCATATGCCATGCCTCCATTGATATGAGCAGAGACAGCTGATGCATCATTCCATTGATCAATAGATGTAGAATTACTTATGCTGTAATCAAAGTTGTCGCTTTCTGGACTAGTGCCTCCTGCATTGAGTGTTATCACCACCCCGTTTATGAGGGCGTCAGCATCCGCACATTGTGGATTTCCTTTATACATTGCTTTTGATGCATCTATCAGGAGATATTCTGAACCACACTGAAATATATCAATATCACGTCGTGTACCTCCAAGAGTTACACCTGTAGATTTTAACTTTCCATCCACAAATTCTTCGCTGTGATTATGAATCTTGCAGAGCGTAGGAAAACGATCAATGACTTCTCCACTGATAGCATCTATAATCATAGATTCTCTATGTCCTAAGTTGACTAATATATCTACGTGCCATGCTAATACATGACCATCATTTTTTGGATATATAATAGGGAAACTTTCTGATTGCTCTTTAGTCATCAACGACTTGAGCTTAGCAGTGATAGGTACATATTCGTCAGCGTTTTTTTGAGCCATTTGAATGGCTTCACTTCTGGTTATCTCTGCGTTCATATTTACCTTTTCCTTGAGAGGAACCGTTTTACCTTGTAGCATATAGATATTGCCATTGCCTTCGTGAATTGTAAGTTCACCGCCGTATACTTTTACACCTTTGTAGTATTGATCCAGTTGGGTATGAGTTCTTCCTTTCTCATCAGTAGATGATGTTACTGCTTTGATTTCTTTTGTAACAGATTTGAGATGTAGTCTGTTTTTCACCTCATCGAGATAGGCCATATATCGTGCTTTATGACTGTCCAGTTTTTTAATGTTTGGGATAGTTCCTTTTATTGCGATCAGTTGACCTGTGGAAGGATCGTATATGGATTTGAGAGGCCTTTGGATATTAACTACGTCTAGTGTTGTGGATGTTGAATAATCTGTACTGGGAAAAATTGCCTGATTACTATTTTGATTCTTAAAGTGCTTTAAGGCATCCATAGTTAGAATATGCTGAGATTGATTCTGGTGAACAGATTTCTGATAAGTTCTATCAAACTTATTCTGTCCATATGAAGAAACAAAGACTAAGACAAAAAACATTGTAAACGATACGGTGCGCATAAATGAATGGATAAATAGTACTTAATAATGAGGTAAAGTTATTGGTTATGTTTTAAATCAGTGATTATGGGTAAGTTAGAATGTGGATTGGTTTTTATTGAGTGTTTTTGTATTGAATGATTATAGCATTTAAGACCAAAATTTTAGCGGAATTTTGATATCGAGGTTTAGGCAGATTGGAATGAATAGGTTATTGGATATGACGTAGAAATGTAATGAAAATTGAGTTTTACTACCACTTACTATTAATGGTTCTGATTCTAATGAG
>Ga0055584_100002960_pt1 | contig 16804 bp, 16 predicted proteins | sample OSDHelmetaG_FD_58716 | JGI IMG/M metagenome (GOLD analysis project Ga0055584, IMG submission 58716) | Pelagic marine sediment microbial communities from the LTER site Helgoland, North Sea, for post-phytoplankton bloom and carbon turnover... | ecosystem: Environmental > Aquatic > Marine >... | reverse complement strand
GTGGACCGGGGCCGGTCGACCCGCCACCGATCGGTCACCGACGTGCTCTCGCGTCTCCGTCGGACGTCCGGCGCCTCGCTCGTCGAATCGGCTGGGGCAGGGCGACGGCTCGACGCCGACGTCACGTCCGAGCGCGGGCGATTCCTGCGGCTCGCGATGACGCGACCGATCGGTCACCGCGCTCGCCTGCCGGCCGTCTCGGTCCGGCCGGGCGAGCACTCGGACTTCGAGCCTCCGGTCCGTACCCGATCCTCGAACAGGGCTTCCTCGATCGGGCCCTGGCATGTGAGCTCCTGTCGTGACGGCGGACGCCGGCTCGCGTCCACACCGCGACCGCAACCCGGCGGGACCTGATCAGATTCGGCGGGCAACGTGTCGGGTCGGTGGTCACGCGGCCACCGACCCGACACGGTCGTCGTCGTCCCGACCGCTCTGGCGGGCGTACCGTTCCCGATCATCCAGTTCGTCGACGAGCCGGGCACGCGACGTAGCGTGCGGGCATGAGCGAGAACCTGCGCATCTTCACGGCATCCCCCTGAGGGTTCGACGCCGTCGCCCAACGCGTGCAACCCGACCGGTGGTCGAACGACTCACCGTGCGAGGGGTGGTGCGCCCGCGAGGTTCTCGCGCATCAGGCCAGCGCGCTCACCGCGGTCACGAGGATCGCGGAGTCCGGCGAGATGGTCGGCCCTGCCGATTTCGACATCGGCGACGACCCGGTCACCACGTGGAACGCCGTACTCGCAGCCCTCGACCAGCCGGGCGTCCTACAGCAGGAGGATCAGTTCTTCTTCGGCGAGCCGACGGTCGACGATCTGGTCGGCTTCGTCGACCCACTCGGCCACTCGTGGGACCTCGCCCAGGCCGAGCACGCCGATCCTGGTGTCGCACAGCACGCCGTCGACACGATCACGCCGATGGCCGACATGCTGCGCAAGTACGGTGTGATGGGCGACCCGGTCGAGGTCGACGACGATGCCGATGCGATGACGCAGTTCCTCGGTCTCACCGGCCGCGATCCCGAGCGCTGAAGGATCGTCGCGGTCCCGGTCAGGACGGAGATCCGCCGGCGGTGGTCTGCAGCCACCAGGCCTCGAACCGTTCGAGCTGAGCCTGGGCGAATGCCGCCTGGCTCGGGGCCAAGTCGTCGTCACCGTGCACCGAGTGTTCGAACTCGTGGTGGCCGGTCAACACGGCCAGGTGCTTGTAGTACAGGACGAGGTCGGGGCCTTCGTCGAACGTCGACAGCGGTAGCAGCGCCCGTTCGAGTTCGACGGCTGCCCGGTGAGCGGTGGCGTCGCCGCCGGCAGCGAGCCGGGACAGCCGGAACAGTTCGAGGACCGGCATCGGCAACACGTTGCCGATGCCGGTGATCGCTCCGGTCGCGCCGCAGTTCACGACTCCGTGGACGACCTGTGTGTCGACCCCGACGAGCAACGAGAGATCATCGTCTCCGGACGTGATGTGTTCGGCGGCGTACGACAGCGCGTCGCCACCCGCGAACTCCTTGAACCCCACGAGGTTCGGGTACGACGACCGGAGCTCGAAGAACAGCGCCGCGTCGGTGGTGAACCCGTAGTAGGGAGAGTTGTAGATCACCGACGGGAGCCCGTCACCGGCTTCGAGCACGGCCCGGAAGTGTGCCCGTTGGGCCGATCCCGAGCTCCCACGCGACAGCACGCGAGGGATCACCATCAGTCCGGCAGCGCCGACCGACGCCGCGTGCCGGGCGTGATCGACTGCCGAGGCCGGGCTCACGCCCCCGGTACCGACGATCACCTGGAGACCCGCATCGACCAAGGCGGCGACACCGCGCTGACGCTGCTCGTCGGACAGCAGCGGCCAGTCCCCCATCGAACCGCAGTACACCACCGCACCCATCCCTGCGGAGCGCAGCCGCAGACCCGACGCGACCAGTGCGTCGACGTCGGGAGTTCCGTCGCTGCGACATGGCGTCATCAACGCCGGCATGACACCATCGAAGACGTGACCGATCATCGTCGAAGCCTTGCAGATCCGTCGCGTCGACATCGACCGTCGACCGGAGCACGGTGAGCATCCAGCATCACGACCTCGGGCCGGATTCGGCTCCGCCCGACGCCGTGGTCGTCGTCGGCGGCGGTGTCGTCGGCCTCGCCACGGCCGTCGAACTCGCGCGACGCGGCCGGACGACCGTCATCGTCGATCGGGGTGAGATCGCCGCCGGCTGCGGTATCGGCTCTGCCGGGCACATCGTGCCGAGCCACGTGATCCCGCTCGCGGCACCCGGCATGGTGCGCAGGCTCCGACGCGAACTCGGGCGACGCAACCGGGCCCTGAGCATCGCCTGGACGCTGTCGCCGAGTTTCTGGTCGTGGGCGGTGAGTTTCATGCGTCACTGCACGGTCGAGTCGGTGGACTCCGCTGTCCCGGCCCTCGACGCACTCGGCGGACTCAGCGCCGAACTCGTCCGCGAACTCGGAGCAGGCGCCGACATCCAGCATCTCCGGGACGGGCTCCTCGACGTGTACGGCTCGTCGAAGGCGTTCGAGCACGCATGCGACCACGCCGACGAACTGCGCGGCCACGGGGTGCGGGTCCAGACCCTGGATGCGGCCGAACTCCGCCGACTCGAGCCGGCTGCCAACGACTCGATCGTCGGCGCGATCCAGTTCCCCGACGACTCCAGCGTGCACCCGGCCTCGCTGCTGCACGCTCTCCACGAGCAGGCGAAGGGTGCGGGTGTCACCTTCGTGCCCCGGACCGAGGTCACCGGATTCCGATGCGACGGCGATCGCGTGAGCGCCGTGTCGACCACACGTGGCGACGTTCAGGCCCGCCACGTCGTCGTCGCAGCCGGCGCCTGGTCGGGAACGTTCGCGGATGCGCTCGGCGAGCGTCTGCCGGTGGTCGGAGCACGCGGGCTGAGCCTGACCACCGAACGCCCGTCGACCGGTCCCCGTCGAACCATGCTCCTCGGCGAACAGCATGTTGCGGTGGCCCCGTCCCGCGACGAACTCCGACTGAGCGGCTGGTTCGAGCTGGGCCAATGGTCGACCACAGCGAGCCCTCACCGGATCGATCGCATCGAGTCACTGGCCCGGAGCCGTCTGGACTTCGACGCCACGCTGTCGAATCGCCGCACGTGGGCCGGCCTCCGCCCGATGACGCCCGACGCTGTGCCGATCATCGGGCCGTCGACACGGTGGCACAACGTCACGATCGCCACCGGTCACGGGATGACCGGACTGAGCATGGGACTCGGAACCGGCCGCCTCGTCGCCCAGTCGGTCGTCGGGGAACCGACCGACATCGACATCGGCCGTTTCTCGACCGGGAGATTCGCATGACCGATCGCCTCACTCGCATCGGGTTCATCGACTCGCACACCGGTGGCGAGCCGACACGGGTACTGCTGGCAGGCTTTCCCGAGTTGGCCGGCGACACGGTGGCCGCCAAGCGGGCCGACATGTCGGCACGGTTCCGTGCGGCGTGCGACGACCTCGTCGGAGAGCCGCGCGGGTCCGAGCCGATGGTGGGCGCACTGCTCGTCCCACCGAGCGATCCGACCTGCGTCGCGGGCGTCATCTTCTTCGATCGTTCCGGCCCGATCGGAATGTGCGGCCACGGCATGATCGGCCTGATCGCCACACTGCTCCACCTCGGCCGGGTCACATCGGGTACACATCCGGTGGAAACCGCAGCGGGGGTGGTCGAGGCCCACACCGACGACACGGGAGCGATCGCCATCGCGAACGTCCCGAGCCGACGACTGGCGGCCGGCGTCGAGTTCGACGTTCCCGAACTGGGCACGGTGACCGGCGACGTGGCATGGGGTGGCAACACCTTCTTCCTCGTGACGTCGCCACAGGTCTCGCTGGACGCCGATCGCGCCGACCTCCTCAGGATCGCGGGCCTTGTGCAGTCGGCCGCCCATGCGGCCGGGTTCACCGAGGTCGACCACGTCGAGTTGTTCGGTGAGCCGACCGTGGCCGAGGCCGACTCACGGAGCTTCGTCCGCTGTCCGTCCGGCACGTACGACCGTTCGCCGTGCGGTACCGGCACCAGCGCCAAGATCGCGTGCCTGGCCGCCGACGGCCGGCTCGCCGAAGGAGCACGATGGGTGCAGGAGTCGATCACCGGTTCGACGTTCGAGGCCTCGTACGCGTGGTCCGATCGCACGAACGGCGAGGTCGTACCGACGATCACCGGGCGGGCGTCGGTGCTGTCCGAGGGAACGCTCCTGGTCGACGCACCTTGGCTGACCGGCGACACCGCCTGATCACAGCCGTCGGGCAGACCATCGAACTTCCGTCAGCGGGTCTCCGATGATTCGCTCGCGAGATGGGCCAAGAGCGCCGAGAGGCGGTCGTCACCGGCCCGTTCGATCGCCGCGGGCCAGTCGAACCAGGCGATCTCCTGGCTCTCGCCGGCCGGTGGTGCGGGATCGGTGTCACCACCGTCGACCAGGTAGCGCAGGTCGAGGTGGGTGTGACCGCGCCCGCCCGGGTGAACGTCGACGTGCACCAGCGGCGGCATGCCCTCGGCGTTCGTCGACGTGAACGTGACATCGAGACCGGTCTCCTCGGCGGCTTCCCGGAGTGCACCCGCCCACGGCGTCTCACCGGGATCGACGTGCCCTCCGGGCTGCAACCACAGACCGAGCCGCTTGTGCTTGAGCAACACCACGCCGCGAGGACCGACCACGATGGCCGAACCCGTCACGTGGACTGCGTCGGCCTCCTGGTCGAAGGGATCGTCGAGCGAGTCGAAGTGTTCGAGGAACTGCCTGAGACACGCCTGTTCGGCGGCGTCGATGGGCACCCGATCGACGACCGTCCGCCGTACACGTGCTCGCATCCCGAAGGCCACAAAGCCACCGTAACCAGAGGAAATTCGAACAAAGCACTTGAGTCTGCGAACCGGTCAACCGATACGACATCAACAGCCGATCTCCGACCGACTGCCCGACCCACATGGAACCAAACTCACAGTTCTCCCCCCGAGTGTTGCTCGCCATCGACGACCTCCGTCTGCGGCGCACCAACGAAGCCGGCCTCCGTTCCGCCGGCTTCGCGGTGAGCGCTCCGAGCGACGCCGACGCGGTGGAGATCCTCGCCGAGTCGTTCTCCCCCGACGTACTCGTGGTCGACACCGACATGCACGACAAGGAGAGTCGGCCGCTGTATCGGCAACTCCGCAACGCCACCGACAGCTACCTGCTGTGCATCGAGTCGGCCGGCCGCGATCGGGCCCGCGTCGAGATCCTCCGCTCCGGCGCCGACGATGCCGTGTCGATGCCCGTCACCCCCGACGAGATCGCCGCCAGGTGCCACGCCATGCTCCGTCGGCCACGTGAGATGCGAACCGACTGGGATCCGGTGCAGCAGACCGTGATCACGCTCGGCCCACTCATGATCGACACCGGCCGCCACGAGATCCGGTTCACCGACACCGAGGTGTCGGCGACGCGCATCGAGTTCTCCCTGCTCGAGCATCTCTGCCGCCGGCCGACCGAGGTCGCCTCCCGCGATGCACTCCTCGAGTCGGTGTGGGGTCCGAACTGGGTGGGCGACACCCACGTCGTCGACGTGCACCTGTCGAACCTGCGGCGCAAGCTCGACAAGGTCGCCAACGAGATGCGGGTCATCCACACCGTCCGCGGTGTCGGGTTCCGCATCAGCAACGAGTTGCTCGATGCCGCCGAAGAGCTTGCTTCGGCCGGCACCCCGTCCCCGTCGCGCATCGACGAGGTCGAGGCCATCGCCTGAGACGCGCACCGTCGACCGCACTCCAGTCGGCTCGGTCACGAGTACGTCGCCAGGATCGACCAACGCTGCTGTTCGAGTCCCACCAGGTGGGCAACCCCCTGATCGGTGACCACCTGGAACCGCGCCAGCCGACGGACCCGATCGTTCGACCACCATCGCTGCTCGACCGGCCATGGCCCGGCCCAGGCCACGAGACGGTGGCGCGCCGCAGGCAGAGCCAGAACCGCCGGTGGGGCGCTCACCTCACCCCGCCCGTTGACCCGGACCACCTCGCCCGACTCGTCGAGCACCTCGACGGGGACCGGTGGATCGGGGACGACCGTCGGCGAGGGTGCCGGCAGACCACCTGGCCACGGCCCCTCGCCACGGTCCAGCCGGTCGCCTGGGTCGTCGAGGTCGACCGAAGTCGCCGGCACCCACCGGTACCGCTCGGTCGGCAGCCGTCCACCGACCCACATCGGCACCCGGACCGCGTCGTCCCCGGCGATGCCGCACAGCCGGACGATCGCCCGGGCCGCATCGTGGTCGGCCTGCGACCGCCCACCCCACAGGCCGATCTGGACCCCATCGTCGCTGCGGAGTTCGTCGGGGAGGAGTCGGACGAGCACGATCCCGCCACTCAGACCATCGGGCTGATGAAGCCACCCCTCGAGTTGCCAGCGCACCCGTTCGACCATGGCGTGCGCCGACAACCCCTGGTCGCGGTACCACGCACGTTCGCTGCGCTCGCCGTGCTCGGTCTCGATGATCACGACGAGCCGGACACAGACCCGGCCCTCGGCCGCCAGCTGGACGGTGAGCGAATCGGCGAGCCGCTTGGCCACGAAGACGACCGTCTCGAGCTGTTCGACCGGATCGAGGAAGGTCTCCTCGATCCACCACTCCGGTGGCGGATCGACCGCCCGGGTGACCCGCGTGTCGGCACCACCAGCGAGACGGTGGGCGTGGAGCCCCTCGACCCCGAACCGCGCGAGCACGTCGCCGGCGTCCAGGCGGGCGATCTGCCCCAACGTCCGCAGCCCCAGACGGACGAGCAGGTCGACCAACTCGGGCGTGACCTCACCGAGCTCACGCAACCATGCGACCGGGAGCTGCTCGACGAATCCGGTCGATCCGCCCGGGGGGACCACCTGCACACGCGACCGCGTCCGAGCCGCCCGCCGGGCGGCGATCGACGATGCCGCCCGTCCGTCGGCCACGCCGACACCCGGTGAGGCGCCGGTGGCCCGGTGGGCGATCTCGACCATCCGTTCGGCCATCGCCTGGTCACCACCGAAGTAGCGCGAAGGGCCACGAGCCGCCAGACAGACCCACCCCGGCTCGACCACCTCGAGACGTGGCGCCATGTCGGCGATCGTGCGGACGACCGGTTCGAACGCCCTGGCGTCCCGATCGGGGTCGTGGTCGAGCACCAGCAACTCGGGGCAGGCCCCCTGCGCCGACCGGCGTCGCTCCCCCTGCCGCACACCGGCCGCCGCAGCCGCCGGTGAGCGGGCGATCACACGGTTGGCCTGGATCACCGCCGCCGGCTGCCCCTCCGGGACCCGCGCCGCGACGACCGGCCAGTCCGGGCACCAGACGGTGACCAACCGGGGGACGTCGTCCACGACCATCGCCGATCGTCAGCCGGCGCGGCCGAGCACCGGTCGGTCGATGCCCGCCGGCCCCCCGGGCTCCGCGGGGACACACCCGTCGTGCTGCTCACCCAGCGGCTCCACGGCCGCGACCCCACCGGCCGGACCCGGCAGCCAGAGTTCCCGCTCGACCGGACGCGGCACCCGCCGCCCACCGGCGCGCACCACCGCCCGCCGACCCAACAGCGAACCGTGGCCCTCACCGAGCCCCGCCCACTCGACCGACACGGTGGTGAACTCGACGTCGCAGGAGATGCCGGGCGAGGTCGGGCCCACAGCGAACAACACGACCCCACGAGCCTGCATCCGCTGCTTGATCTTCCTGACGACCCGCTCGGCACCGCTCGGCGGGCGGGTGAGGATGAGGTCGAACCCGTCGGCCGCGGCACCGACACGTTCGGCCCACGCTGATGGACCCCGGTCGGTCTCGATCGCGACGAGACGCGACAGCGGGATCCCGAACTCGGCGACGGCTTCGGCCCCCAACATCGGGACACCGACCGCCGCCAGCCATGAGCCGGTCGCGGTTGCCCGGGCGGCCAAACCGAGCGACAACGACATCGCCGCCGGGCCGGTGCATCCGACCACCCGACCACGCACCAGGCCGGCATCGGGCAGCATCGTCGAGACGGCTTCGTCGACCGGGAAACACCGGTCGCGGGTGGGGACGATGGACGCGAGAGTCACCTCGTCAGCGTATCGAACACACGTTCGATACGCCAGAGAGGTCTACCCCTGCTTGGCCTTCCAGCGTTCGCGGGCTGCACGACCCCGTTCGAGCAGGTGCACGGGGACGAGCTTGGCGGCCGCCGCGAAGGCGGGGTCACCGGCGTCGTCACTCGCTGCGACCGCGGCCGGTTCCTCGGCGGGCAGGTCGTCGAATTCCGGTGGGACGACCCCGGGCTTCCAGTACCGGTACATCTCACGCACGATGTCGGCCAAACCCTCGGAGTCGTACCCCTTCTCGATGTCGACGGTCACCATGTTGCCGAAGACGTGCACCCCTGCGACCTGGCCGGTTGCGAACAGCTGCCGCGCCAGGGACGCCGAGGGATCGTCACCGACGGCATCGGTGACGGACGGGAAGTACTCGTGCCCCATCCCCGTCAGCGACCGGTTCAGCTCGAAGCGAACCACACCCCGCTGACTGCTCGGCTTCTCGACGACTCCCACGAGCTGACCCATAGGGCGCACACGCTAGCGCCCGCCTCCACGCGGGAGCGAGAACGGACGGCGCCCGATCGTGTACGACCTCGCCGTAGTGTTTCGGCGTGGTCTTCGGGCGGCTGGTCGACGTGGTGCGCAACCCGGCCCAGCTCGTCCTCGCCGCGTTCGTCTCCCTCATCGTCGTCGGGACCCTTCTGCTCCGGCTCCCCATCGCCTTCGATCCCGGCGCCCCGCATCCCGGCTGGCACCACTCGCTCTTCTGGGCCACGTCGGCCACGACCGTGACAGGACTCGGCACCGTCGACATCTCCACCTTCTCGGTGTTCGGTGAGCTCGTCCTGCTCGCGCTCGTGCAGGTCGGCGGGTTCGGCATCATGACCATCGGATCGCTGCTCGCGTTGGTCACGATGCGCCGTGTGGGCCTGCGCCAGCGAATGCTCGCCCAGGCGGAGATCGGTGCGATCGACATGGGCGAGCTCCGCTCACTGATCGCAGCGATCGCCCGGATCACCGTCATCGTCGAGCTGTCGGTCGCCGCGATCCTGTTCGCCCACCTCGCCACCACCGACGACATCGGCGTCGGACGGGCCGCATACAGCTCGATCTTCCACGGGGTCTCGGCATTCAACAACGCCGGGATCTCGCTCTACTCCGACAGCCTCACCCAGTTCGTCGACGACCCGCTCGTCGTGTTCCCGATCACCGTGGCGTTCGTGATCGGCGGTCTCGGCTTCCCGATCCTCGTCGAACTCCGCCGGCGTGTCCACCCGAGCCAATGAGCCTCCACGCTCGCATCACCCTGACCGCAACCGGCGCGCTGCTGGTGCTCGGGCCACTGCTCGTGCTGGTCGCCGAGTGGACCAACCCGGGAACGCTGGGACCGATGGGCGTCTGGGAGAAGGCGCAGGCAGCGTGGTTCCAAGGCGTGACACCACGCACCGCCGGGTTCAACACGATCGACATCGGCGCCCAGCGTGAGCCCACTCTCAACTTCATGACCGCCCTGATGTTCATCGGAGCGGGCCCTGCGTCGACCAGCGGCGGGATCAAGGTCACCACCTTCGCCGTGCTCGGCGCCGCAGTCTGGGCCGAGACCCGTGGTCACCCCGACGTCAACGTGTTCCGACGCCGCCTTCCGAACACTGTGATCCGCCAGGCGATGACCGTGGCATTCCTCGCGGTCGGCGTCGTCTTCGCCACTGCGGTGACGCTGACGGCGATCTCACCGTTCCACCTGACCGACACCTTGTTCGAAGCCGCATCGGCCTTTGGCACGGTCGGCCTCTCCACCGGCATCACGGGTGCGCTCCCGCGCAGCGGGCAGCTCGTCCTGATCGTCGTCATGCTGATCGGCCGACTCGGTCCGATCACGTTCATCACCGCGCTCGCACTCCACCGGCGCGTCCGCGTCTACCGTTTCGCCGAAGAGCGGCCGATCATCGGCTGACCGGCCGGCCGTCAGGAGCCCCATGTCCGAGAAGATCCTCCAGACGCTGCTACGGAGCATCTCACCCGACCGCATCGAGCACGAGGGTGAGGTCGCCGTCATCGGGCTCGGACGCTTCGGCTCATCGGTCGCGCACACGCTGATCGACATGGGTTACGAAGTGCTCGGTATCGACAACAACGAGCAGGTCGTCCAAGACCACGCGGGCGCGCTCACCCACGTCGTGCAGGCCGACACCACCAACCCGAAGGCGCTCAGGCAGGTGGGTGCCGCCGATGCCATGACCGCTGTGGTGTGCATCGGCACGGGGATCGAGGCGAGTGTGCTCACGGTGACCGCACTCGTCGATCTCGGCGTCACGAACATCTGGGCGAAGGCGATCACGGGCGCCCACGGCAGGATCCTCCAGCGCGTCGGCGCCCACCACGTCATCTACCCCGAAGCCGAGATGGGCAAGCGGGTCGCACACCTGATCACGGGCGACGTGCTGGAATACGTCGCCCTCGACGACGACTTCGTGATCGTCGAGATGACCGCAACGCCCGAGCTGTCCGGGGTGCCACTCGGGGAATCCGGACTGCGAGCCGAGTACAAGGTGACGATCGTGTGCGTGAAGAAGGCCGGCCACCAGTTCACCTACGCGGACAGCGAGACCGTGCTGAGCGCCAGCGACCTGATCGTGGTCGCCGGCCACCGCGAGGACGTCGGCCGATTCGCCGACCACGAACGCTGACACAGCCGATCGCTGCAGAGGACGACAGGGATCAGGCGCCCTCGAGCGCGTCGGCGAGCACCTTCGGGAACTCGTCGGGGGTGCAGGCCATCACCGTCGCGCCGAGTTCGACCAGATCGGCGGCGGCCTGGCGGTCGTGGACCGGCGCCCCTTCGTCACTGAGCGCGAGCAGACAGAGCACGGTCACGCCTGACCGGACGAGTCGCGCCACCCTCGCCCGCATGAGGTCGGCGTTGCCGCCCTCGAACAAGTCGCTGATCAGTACCAGCACGGTGTCGGTGGGCCGGGTGACGGTCTGACGGCAGTAGCCGAGTGCCTCCGCGATGTCGGTGCCACCGCCGAGCTGCACCCCGAAGAGCACGTCGACGGGGTCGTGCAGGACGGGGGTCAGGTCGGTGACCGTGGTGTCGAACGCGATCAGCCGTGTCTGCAGCGACGGGAGTTGGGCCAGCACCGCACCGAACAGCGACGCGTAGACCACACTGTCGGCCATCGAACCCGACTGGTCGACGGCGATCACGACCTCTTTGGCGAGGGTGCGCTGACGACGACCGAACCCGACGAGCCGTTCGGGGATCACGGTGCCGTACTGCGGCTGGTAGTGGCGGAGATTGGCGTGGACCGTGCGCAGCCAGTCGATGTCACCTTGACGTGGCCGTCGCGAACGGTTGGCGCGGGCGAGCGCACCGCGCACCGCCGAACGGGTGCGATCGGTGAGACGCTCCTCGAGGTCGGCCAGCACGCGAGCGATCACCTGGCGTGCCGTCGCCCGGGTCTCGTCGGGGAGGAGGTGGTTCAGCTCGACCAGCAACGTGACGAGATGGATGTCGGGCTCGACCGACTCGAGCAGCTCGGGTTCGAGCAGGAGTTGGCGGAGGTCGAGCCGCTCGATCGCGTCGCGCTGCATCACCTGCACGACCGGTTTCGGGAAGTAGGTGCGGATGTCGCCCAACCAGCGGGCCACCCTCGGCGCGCTCCGGCCGAGTCCGCCCGACCGTCCTGACCCGCGCCCGGTCGACCGCTGCTGATCGTTGTCGTAGACCGCCGCCATCGCGGCGTCGATGCGCACGTCGTCGCCGGTGAGCTCGCCGCCCGTGCCGTCGGCCTCTCCCCCGCCGAGCACCAGTCGCCAGCGTCGCAGGCGCTCGGCTTCGGACACCCGACCCGCACCGCCGACCGGATCGCGTACCTCGGTCATCCTGCCTCCGGCACCGGTAGGCCGAGGAGCAGGCGAACCGTGGTCAACGCAGTGGCCGCACGAGCAGGGTCGACACCGGGGCCGAAGCCGCCGACGACCTCACGGTCGGCACCGGCCACCAGCCGACCGAGCTGACGTCGCTCGGCCGACTCGAAGGCGCCGAACGTCCTGCGGAGCAGCGGGACGGTCTCGTCGAATGCCTGGGGCGTCAGGGAGGACAGCCACCCGTCGACGATCGAACGCAGCTCGGCGTCGTGCACGAGGACGGTGCCGCTGCCGGCGAGGAATCCCTCGACGAACGCCGCGCCGGTCGCCGGTGGCGTTCCGATCGACAGCGCCCGACCGAGACGTCGTTCGACCTGGTGCGCCGTCCAGTGCCCGGTGTCGTGGAGGATTCGGGTCGCCCGGCCGTGCACCCGCCCGTGCCCGGCACCCTCGCCGAGTTGTTCCAGCACGCGCGGGAACGCACGCTCCCGGGCACCGTGGTCGACCAGTGCGAGCGCCTGCTGCATGCCGCTCAGCCGCTCGACCATGAGCGCGGCGGCATCGTCGTCGAGCGATGCACAGGCCGGCACCACGCCCGCCAACACACGCACGACGAGCCCGTCGAACACCGACGCCACCGCGGACGCATCGGTCGCACGCACGTCGCCGTAGCGCTGGGCCTGGGCGAGCGGACCGAGCGCCGCGATGAGCCGAGCGGTGTCGGGGTCGTCGGCCGCACGGGTCGCGAGGAGGCGCACGATCGGGTCGACGGCGTCCGGCAACGCTGCGAGCAGTGCCTGGTCGAGTGCCGTCGCGATCTCGACCAGACTCGGTGCTGCTCGTGCGCGTTCGACGAGCCGGGCGGTCGCGGCCTGTTCGACCGTGGTGCCGAAGGCCGCGAACTCGATCACCCGCACCGACCACTCGGGTCGCCAGGTCAGCCGCCACGTCTCGCGGAACGTGCCACTGCTGCCCCGGCCCTCCTCGAGCACACCCCACGGCACGCCGATCGCGGCCAACTGGTGCAGCAGGTGCGACCGGCGCCGGCCGTTCGGGGTGCGCAGGTCGAGCTCGATCGTCCGGTCATCGGCCTGCGGCTTGAGGCGGGCGGCCCGTCGACGCTTGGTCAGGTCGCGCGCCAGCGGCACCTGGGGCGCATCGTCGGGCACCGAGCCGATCGTCCGGCCGATCACCAGCTGGCGCCGAACGAGCGGGATGCCGCCCATCACCGAGTCGGCAGCGTCGAGCACCTCGGCGAGACCGGCCCGCGGCCGCCCGCGCATCGTGGCGAGGGTGTCGGCCATGCGGGTCGCGGCGATGAGGTGGTCGGGCGACGCCGACATGTCGGCGGCGCGCAACACCCGCGCTGCGTCGACGAAGAACCGGGCGACCCCGTCGGCGCCCGGATGCCGGAACACGTGGTCGTACCAGCCGGGGCTGGCGACCCCTGCGCCGTAGCCGGTGGCGGCTGCGAGACGTTCGTGCGTCCACGGCACCCAGCTCACGGCGATCTTGACCTTGGGCGTGCCGCGCAGCGTCGCTGCGTCGGTGGTCGCCGTCGGTGCATCGGGGGCGTTCGGATCGAGCGCCGGCACGTGCCAGGCCCCGCAGACCACGACGATCTGGTCGTGCCCGTCCTTCCGGGCGGCGCGGATCCGCTTGCGCATGTGCGCCTCGCGCCGCAGCTCCGACGCCGACGCGACCGTGCCCGACCGCACCGCTGCCATCGCCTCGGCCACAGCCGCGAACGCCGGAAGCCCGTCACCGCTGTGCTCGATGACGTCGTCCCACCAGCGTTCGGCGTCGGGCTCACCGGCTGCGGCCGACAGAGCGCCCAGCGGATCGACCGGTGCCTCACCGTCGATCAACGCCTCGTCGTCCGCGGGCCCCGCAAGGGTGTTCGCGAGCGGCAGGTCGATCGCTTCGACCTGGATCTCGTGTTCGTTCGCCCACCGGACGGCCTGCCACTCGGGGCTGAAGGAGGCGAGCGGGGCGAAAGCCGCGCGGCGTGGATCGTCGACGACGTGCCCGAGCAGAGCGACCGGCGGCCGGAGCCCCGGGTCGCCGACCCACGGGAACGCCGACGTCGTCTCGGCCGGCGACTCGACCAGCACGATCGTCGGCCGCAGTACGTCCAGCGCGCGCACCACCGAACGGGCCGACCCGGGTCCGTGGTGCCGGATCCCGAGCAGGTGGACGGCCATCGGTACGACGGTCCTCAGTCGAGGGCGCGGCAGGCGTCGTAGAAGTCGGCCCAGCCGTCACGACCGGCGACAACGGCTTCGAGGTACTCGCGCCAGGCGACGCCGTCGTGGACCGGATCTCGCACGACCGCGCCGACCACGCCCGCGGCGACGTCGTCGGGCGAGAGCGAACCGTCACCGAAGTGCGCGGCGAGTGACAACCCGTTCGTGACGACGGAGATCGCCTCGGCGGTCGACAAGGTCCCGCTCGGCACCTTGAGGCTGGTGCCACCGTCGGCGGTGACCCCGTCACGCAGCTCGCGGAACACGGTGACGACCCGGCGAATCTCCTCGGCGGCCGGGGTGATCGCCGGCAGCGCCAGCGCCGTGCCCAACTCGTTGACGCGCTGCGACACGATCGCGATCTCCTCGTCCGCGGTCTCGGGGAGCGGGAGGACCACCGTGTTGAACCGGCGCCGTAGCGCCGACGACAGATCGTTGACACCACGGTCACGGTCGTTGGCCGTGGCGATCACGTTGAACCCTCGGGTCGCGGCCGCCTCGGAGTTCAGCTCGGGCACCGGCATCGACTTCTCGGAGAGTGCGGTGACCAACGCGTCCTGCACGTCGGACGGCATACGCGTGAGTTCCTCCACCCGGGCGATGGCGCCGAGCTGCATGGCGCGGTAGATCGGACTCGGTACGAGTGCGTTCTCGGACGGCCCTTCGGCCAGGAGTCGGGCGTAGTTCCAGCCGTACCTCAGGGTCTCCTCGGTGGTGCCGGCCGTGCCCTGGACGAGCAGCGTCGAGTTGCCGCTGATCGCCGCTGCGAGGTGTTCGCTCACCCAGGTCTTGGCGGTGCCCGGCACGCCGAGCAGGAGCAGCGCCCGGTCGGTCGCCAGGGTCGCGACCGCGATCTCGACCAGGCGGCGACGACCGACGTACTTCGGCACCACCACGGTGCCGTCGGGCAGCGAGCCGCCGACCAGGTACGTGACCACCGCCCACGGCGAGAGCCGCCAGTTCGGTGGCCGCTCGCGGTCGTCGGCCGCGTCGAGCGCCGCGAGCTCGTCGGCGTACTGCACCTCCGCATGGGGCCGGAGGATCTCGTCGGTGACAGCCATCGGATCCGACGTTACCGACACGGTGTGGCACCGACCCGGCTCACCGAACGGCGCGACACCGGCGGACGGGGCCCGTCGGGAACCAGCGTTCACCGACACGGGCGGGGAGCCCGCCCTCTCGTCGCCGGAGGCGTTCCGGGACTTGTGGGGCCTCACGGCACCGACCCCTGGGCACATCGACGCGCGGATCCGCGCCCCGTACCACGACCCCTCGCTGTGGAAGGTCGCGTGGTTCTTCGGCCAGATCCGCGGCCGGGTCAGGAGCACGCCGACCACGCCAGCCACGAGACGATCAAGATCCGGCGCGAGCACTCCGAGAACGTCGCGACCCACCACGACTGTTGGAACCGAGGCATCGCTGGTGCGCAGCTCCGGATCGATCTGCGGGACCGGGGCAGGGCCGAGGCCGCGCTCGGCGTCGACACCGGCGGCGCGCTCAGTGCGCACACCGAGGCCGGGTCCGATCCGGTGGGCGACCTCGCCCGGTTCGTGCGGTTCCTCCGAACGACGATCCGGGTCGGCGGTCGAAAACCACGCCGCCTCCCGGCCGCCACCGACCTAGCGTGCGACGGCATGCACCTCGCCGGTCGATTCGATCTCCCTCCCGGGTATCACGCACGGGCGTACCGTGGCCGGGCCGACCATCCGGCGATGACGCGCGTGCTCGCTGCGTACCGGGAACACTTCGGCGACGAGGAGCTGCCGACCGTCGAACAGTTCGACGCCGGATACGCCCACCTGACGGACTGCGACCCCGAGATCGACATCGTCGTGATCGAAGCCGGCGACGAGGTGGTCGCCTACGGACGCACGAGCCGATCCGGCGACGACGAGGGTTCGCACGACCTGGTCGTCTTCGCTCCGGTCATGCCCGAACACCTCGACCGAGACCTGTTCGACCGGATGCTGGCCGCGCAGGAAGCACATCTGCTGGCGGGGGCCGACGGGCTCGGCGGCCGGTCCCGCTTCCGGGCCTTTGCCGGTCATCCCGGGCCCGGGCTCGAGCCGACCGGCGAGGCAGCGTGGCTCGAAGCACACGGGTACGAGGCCGTCGAATGGGGAGCAGCGCTCGTCCGGCCCCACCTCGACGACATCCCGGATCTCGCCCTGCCGGACGGGGTGGAGGTGCGGCCGGTGACGCCCGACCAGATGCGTCCGATCTGGGAGGCGCACCATGAAGCGTTCCGAGGGGAGTGGGACTTCCAGGAAGCCACGCCCGAGCTGATCGACGCGATGCTCGCCGAGCCGTACACAGATCCCACACTCTGGAAGGTCGCCTGGGCCGGTGACCAGATCGCGGGCCAGGTGAAGAGCTACGTCAACCCCGACGAGAACGAGGCCCGCGACTACCTCAGGGGCTATGCCGAGTACATCTCGACCCATCGCGACTGGCGGAACCGGGGCATCGCCGGCGCCCTCCTCGCGATGAGCCTCGTGGAGCTCCGTGACCGGGGCATGACCGAAGCCGCGCTCGGCGTCGACACGAACAATCCGGGCGGCGCATTCCATCTCTACACGAAACTGGGCTTCGAGCTGCGGGCCTACACGGCCGTCTACGGCAAGCCCGTCGCCTGAAGGATCAG
>Ga0055584_100002959_pt1 | contig 16805 bp, 15 predicted proteins | sample OSDHelmetaG_FD_58716 | JGI IMG/M metagenome (GOLD analysis project Ga0055584, IMG submission 58716) | Pelagic marine sediment microbial communities from the LTER site Helgoland, North Sea, for post-phytoplankton bloom and carbon turnover... | ecosystem: Environmental > Aquatic > Marine >... | reverse complement strand
CGGGACTCGAACCCGCGACCTCCGGCGTGACAGGCCGGCGCTCTAACCAACTGAGCTACACCCCCAACCGGGCTCCACAAAGTTGCGCGAAAGGCGCAGTGTTCTGCGGAAGGAGCGGGGTTGTAACAGGCCTGAACCGACGGCGCAAGTCTGTGTAAAGGAGCCAACTTCTCTATATCCAGAGCTATGGTTCGTCTTGTCGTTCTGCCTGCATTTTGTGCCGCAATTTCAGCCAAGCTTGATACAGCGTAAGGCCGAGCAATACGCCAAGAGCATTTGCAACCCCATCGAAAAAGTCAGGGTGGCGCCCGGGTGATAGGTATTGGGCGGCTTCTATTGCGCCGCCGTATAGCGCACATAGGGTTCCAACTAGAATCTGCGGGCTCTTCGGGCGGGCCCGGCGCGCCAAAACCGTTAGAACTGCATAGGCGAGGCTATGTTCTAGCTTGTCCCAAGTTCCCGTTGAGACAGCCGCCTGAGCAGGAAGAAGCGAGAAGAATGCGATTCCTATAGCCCACAGTGTTGTAGCAATATTCATCTGATTCCGGTCAAAAATACACGCAAAGGTTTAGTTGTTGTCCACACAAACTTTTCGGTGGACGGCTGGTACCAATCAAACTACTTTTTAGTCCAAACTACATTTGGCGCCGTCAAAGCTCACAGAGACGAGGTTTATCTTGGCATGCTAACAGCCGCCGCGGATAAAACGGTACCGGCTAGTGAAAACAGGGTCAGTGATGATGCCCGCGTTTTATCTCTAGCTGAGACCGTCGGTAATATGGGCCATTGGTATTGGCACATCCAAGCCGATTCGCTTTCCTGGTCGGAGCAGGTCTTCGCCATTTATGGGCAAGACTTACTCTCTTTTCAGCCCACATATGATCGTTTCGTTGACACGATCCACGGCGCCGATCGAGATCGGGTGCAAGCCAACTTAGAGACTGCTGTATGCAACGCGACCAGCTTTGAATGTGATGCGCGGATCATCAGGCCTGACGGTCAAATCAGGAATATTATCACCAAGGCGCAACCGGAGTGCGATGACGACGGTCAGGTGGTCGGCCTATTCGGTGTTGTAACGGATGTAACCGACGCTTTTCGGACATTACAAGCCGTGCGCGACCAGAAGGATATGCTTGATCTTGCAGCCCGTGTTTCTGGACTCGGGCATTGGGTATGGGACCCTGATCAAGCGTGTATTGCATTCTGTTCGGATCATTTAGCGCACATGTTTGAAACAGGAACCCGCGCGCTTGTTCGCAGCATTAATCACCCTGGCGATTTCTCCGTTTACCTTCACCCGGAAGACAGAGAGGCATATGCCTCTGCCGTTTCGGAAGGCGTCACGGCGGGGCAAGCCTATGAAGTTGCCTATCGACGGCAAACGAACGCAGGAGAGCGGCACTTTAGAGAGATTGGCCAGCCGATTCTTGACGGTAATGGAGCCCTTCAACGTTACATCGCGACAATTCAGGATGTGACAGATGCTAAGGCACGAGAAGCAGAACTGGAGAAGGCGCGGCAAGATTTAGAAGCGTCTGTTCAAGCTAAGGATCAACTCTTCTCCATTATCGGTCATGATCTAAAGAGCCCGTTCAACAATATTATTGGGTTTGCATCTTTGCTCTCGAGCGATGACGTTGTTCTGGGCGAAGAGAAGATGAAGGAATATGCGGGGCTCATTGTTGAGGCGGCTGAAAATACGCATGCCTTACTCGATACGTTGCTCGCCTGGGCAGCAGTTGAAAGCGCTGATCTACATTTCCATGCAGTCGACCTAGATGTCGCGGATGCGGTTGATGAAAGCGTGCGGCCGCTTGCCGTTCTCGCTCGCGAGAAAGGTGTTTCGATCACACATAAGGTTGGCGGCATAAAGGTTAGGGCAGACCGTGACATGGTCCTGACTGTGTTCCGTAACTTGATCAATAATTCGATCAAGTTCTGTGAATCCGGCGATCACGTGACCGTTGCTGCTGATGTGGATGAGAACGCCTCCGAGCATATTCATATCACTGTCTCTGACAACGGCGCTGGCATGGATACGGAACGTACGCAGGCTTTCATGCGCAGCAAGAGGCTTCCAACCGCTCCAGGAACGGAAGGGGAGACAGGGTCAGGGCTTGGGCTGCGGCTGTGCCTCAATCTAGTGAGCCGCCATGGCGGCGATCTGTGGGTCGAGTCTGTCCAAGGACAAGGATCTACCGTTCACTTCACGCTGCCACGGTGCTAAGGGTTCACGTCCTTTAGTCATCGACCGGCTGGTTTCATGAGCGAAAAAAACGAACCAGATATAGAATCCTCGTCGGCATATCTCATTTGGGAAGATGCGGACAAAGAGACATGGTGGCTGTCCCGCAGCCACGATGACGGTGGCGCTTATATTGTGGCTCCGGATTCTGTGACCGAGCACGTTCTGGTGCTGCACCAGCCTGAAGGAAAGAGCCGCTTTAGGGTTGTTGCTGCCATTCGTACTGGCAAGGTGAACACTCGAAACGTTGCTATAGCCGAAGCAAAGCGGATAACGGTGCGCTGGCTCGGCGAGCCACAGTCGGCGGAGATTAAATCTAGCGTCAGGGCGTGGCGTGCTCAGCGCTGGTCTAAGATTGCCCTTCGTGAGGTGCCACTTGCCGTGGTGTCCGTTGCGATCGGGTCCATATTAGCTTTCATCGTCGCGGCATTTTTTATCACGACAGAAATTGCAGGCTGGCCAATGGTTCTCATTGGCACGCTTCTTGGTCTGTCGTCCGGTTGGCTCTTAAAATGGGCAGCAGATCGCAAGTTTGCTAGCCTCATGGGGCCGCTTGGTCGATTTGCGACCGTCACCGGAAGCGCGACATTAGGTGCGTTCTTGACCGTTACACTATTTTTTATTCTGTTTCCGGCGACTTAGCAGCCTGCCCAAGGCTTAGCTTAGTCTTTTTCGCCAGGCTCGTAGTTGAGGTTTGGTGCTAGCCAGCGTTCCATGGTCTGCTGATCTAGGCCCTTTCGGTTGGCATAGTGAGCGACTTGGTCGCGCTCAATCTTACCAACACCAAAGTAACGGCTGTCCGGATGACCAAAGTATAGCCCAGATACAGAAGAGGCCGGCCACATCGCATAACTATCCGTCAGCGAGACACCCGTATGTTTCTCCGCGTCGAGCAAGTCCCAAAGTAGACCTTTCTCTGTATGGTCTGGACTTGCCGGGTATCCTGGTGCGGGCCGTATGCCTTGGTATTGCTCACCAATCAGATCTTCGTTCTCAAAATCTTCGGCCTCTGCGTATCCCCAGAGTTCCTTACGGACTTTTTGGTGAAGCCGTTCTGCGAAGGCTTCAGCGAGGCGGTCCGCTAAGGCTTTAAGAAGAATTGAATTGTAGTCGTCATGAGCGTCCTCAAACGCTTTGACGTGGGAGTCTATTCCGTGCCCAGTGGTGACCACAAACGCACCCAAGGTATCTGTGATGTCAGTGTCTCGAGGGGCAATGAAGTCGGCGAGGGACATGTTTGCCCGCGCCGATCCTTGGCGTGGCATCTGCTGACGGAGCATGTGGAATGTTTGTAAGACCGTTGATCGATCGGCATCCCCATAGACTTCGATGTCATCTCCAATTGAATTCGCTGGCCATAGGCCGACGATAGCTTTCGCGGTTAACCACTTTTCGCCGATGATTTGTTGCAGCATGACTTGCGCGTCTTTGTACAATGCACGCGCTGTCTCACCGACCAAAGAGTCATCCAGAATCTTAGGGTATGTTCCTCTTAGTTCCCAGGTAGCGAAGAATGGCGACCAATCGATGCACGCGGCTAATTCAGCGAGATCATAGTCATCGAAGACCGTAATGCCTGGAGTGTTGGGTTGTTGTTGGTCGTATGACGACCAATCAATCTTAAAGGCGTTCGATTGCGCATCCGCGAAGGCTTGGCGCTTCTTTTTGCTTTGCCCGCGCTCGTGGGCAGCTCTGACTTCTTCGTATTCAGTTTTGACACCATCAACGAAGTCATCTTTCAGAGTGTCCGACAGCAACTTACTAGCGACGCCAACAGCACGTGATGCGTCGGTTACATATATGGTTGAGCAATCATATTTTGGCGCAATCTTTACGGCTGTATGCACCTTCGATGTCGTGGCACCGCCGATAAGAAGCGGCGTGTCCATTCCCAGTCGTTTCATCTCACTGGCAACGTAGCTCATCTCTTCAAGGCTCGGTGTGATGAGGCCTGACAATCCAATGATATCCGCATTCTCGGCCTTGGCTGTCTCCAGGATTTTCGCGCAAGGGACCATGACTCCGAGGTCAACGATATCGAAGTTGTTACATTGCAAAACAACACCAACAATATTTTTGCCAATGTCGTGTACGTCACCTTTGACCGTTGCGAGAACGATTTTCCCCTTTGCCCCAGAGTCAGCATTGGGGTTCTTCGCTTTCTCTTCTTCGATAAAAGGAATCAGATGCGCGACCGCTTTCTTCATAACGCGAGCGCTTTTGACGACCTGTGGCAAAAACATCTTGCCGGAACCGAAGAGGTCGCCGACGACGTTCATACCATCCATCAACGGACCTTCGATGACGTGTAATGGTCGCTCTGCTTGCAGGCGTGCTTCTTCCGTATCTTCATCGATGAAGTCGGTGATACCATTTACGAGCGCGTGGCTTAGGCGTTCTTGAACGGTCTTCTCACGCCAGGCCAAATCGACGACCCGTTTTTTCCCGGCGCCTCGATATTCGTCCGCAATCTCTAGCAAACGGTCGGTCGCATCATCGCGGCGGTTCAGGATGACGTCTTCAACGCGCTCTTTTAGGTTCTCTGGAATGTCAGCGTAGACTGCGAGTTGTCCGGCATTGACGATGCCCATGTCCATCCCAGCTTGAATGGCATAATACAGAAAGACCGAGTGCATGGCCTCGCGGATAGGCTCGTTGCCGCGGAACGAGAACGAGATGTTGGAGACGCCGCCAGACACATGACAATGGGGAAGAGTCTCTTTGATCCGGCGCGTCGCTTCAATAAAGTCCAACGCATAGCCGTTGTGTTCTTCGATCCCCGTCGCGACAGCGAAGATGTTGGGATCAAAAATGATGTCTTCAGGCGGGAACCCAATTTTCTCAGTGAGTAGCTTGTATGACCGCGTACAAATTTCGACTTTGCGATCGGCCGTATCTGCCTGCCCGTCCTGATCAAAGGCCATGACAACAACGGCTGCCCCGTAACGCTTCAGTTTACGGGCTTGCTCAAAAAACGGCTCTTCCCCTTCTTTAAGGCTAATCGAATTAACGATCGACTTTCCTTGTACGCACTTGAGGCCAGCCTCAATGACCGTCCATTTTGAGGAATCGATCATGATTGGAACGCGGCTGATATCGGGTTCAGATGCAATCAGGTTCATGAAGCGGGTCATCGCCGCTTCTGAGTCCAGCATTGCTTCGTCCATATTGATGTCGATAATTTGCGCGCCGCTCTCTACTTGTTGGCGCGCGACATCTAACGCGGCTTCATAGTCGTCGTTCAGGATTAATTTTTTGAATTTCGCCGAGCCGGTGACATTTGTACGCTCACCGATATTAACGAATGTGGCCGAGGCGTCCTTGCTCATGATGCCAACGCAAAAGGCTCGAGGCCCGACAAACGGAGTTTCCGTTCTACGGTTGGAATGACCCGTGGCGCTTTGCCATCCACGGCGTCTGCAATAGCCCGGATGTGGTCTGGGGTCGTGCCACAGCACCCGCCAACGGCATTCACCAAACCATCATCAGCCCAAGAGCCAATTAGCGCACCCATCTCTTCGGGGCTTTGATCGTACTCCCCAAATTCATTGGGGAGGCCCGCGTTAGGGTAGGTGCAGAGGTTGGTGTCGGCTATGCGGGAAATTTCAGAAACGTAAGGCCTCAGTTGTTCAGCTCCGAGAGCACAATTGAGTCCAATGGTGAACGGTGCCACGTGACGGACTGAATTCCAAAAGGCTTCCGCTGTTTGACCAGAGAGGGTCCGACCGGATGCATCTGTAATCGTACCCGAGATCATCACGGGTAAACGATCCCCTGTTTTCTCGAAGACGTCTTCGATGGCAAAGAGCGCTGCTTTAGCATTGAGCGTGTCGAAAATCGTCTCAACCATTAAGAGGTCGGCGCCGCCTTCGACCAACCCTTCAACAGCCTCAAAGTACGCTGTACGAAGTTCATCAAAGCTGGTGTTGCGTTTGGCCGGATCGTTGACGTCCGGTGATATAGACGCGGTGCGGTTGGTTGGGCCTAGGGTGCCTGCAACGAACCGAGGCTTATCGGGCGTCAACGCAGTGACGTCGTCACAAACCTTGCGGGCAGACCGGGCAGATTCCAGATTTAACTCGCGGGCATAATCTTGAAGGCCGTAGTCCGCTTGAGCAATGGATGTCGAGCTAAACGTGTTCGTTTCTAAGATGTCAGCGCCAGCATCCAAGTAGGCGCGGTGAATCTCGCTGAGGATCTCCGGTTGAGTCAGACAGAGCAGGTCATTGTTGCCCCGCAGATCGTGCGTCCAGTCCTTAAACCGGTCGCCGCGAAAGGCGGCTTCATCGAGATCGTAGGATTGGATCATTGTACCCATCGCCCCATCCAAAACGAGAATGCGGGACTGGATGGCTGCCGCAAGTTGGGCGCGGCGATCCTGTCTTGAAGAGGTCATGGCTCTATACTTTTCTGCGAAGGCTCAAAAAGCGGCAAATCCTGGGGTTCGTTTATAGAATTCAGGGGCGGGATGCAAACCGTGTGACGCCCGCGACCGCAAGTATAACTATGATTTAACCTAGGCGCCCTGCGAGGTCTGAAAGCCAAACGTTGGCCCGTCTCTGGTTCACGCCTAAATCGCTCCGGCCGTACTGAGACCGGCTATAGAGGGCTAGTGTTGACGATGTCGCTGTCAGAGAGAGAAATTCGACCGATATCACGTCTGGGAATCCAGCAAACTTGGTTCTTTGTACGAAAGTCCGGTGAAACCCGTCGTCTCGCCTGTGTATTTCTTCCGTCCTTGGCTGGTCCTTGATCATAGATTCCCATGCGGGAATAAGGTCTTCGCGTGGGTGCTGAAATATTGGAGCTTCCTGGTCTGGCGTGCTCGCGCTAAAACCGGTTGGGCAAATGAGGCATGTATTGGGTGATTGGGCGCGTTTAAGTGCTGGAAAATCTATCATGCTGACAGGTTTGAGTTTGAATAAAGCCAAAGAATGAGCCCCTTATTCGTAGCGTTTGCAAAACATTGTCCGGAGACCAGCTAATGCCTCAGCCATCACATGTCATGGCACTTAAAACTCCCACTGCAGAGGAGTTAGATGCAACCCTTGATGAGGGGATGAAGAAATACCTCAAGATATGCGAGGAAAAGCTCGGCATTGTCCCCAATGTGCTGCTGTCCTATGCGTCTCGGCCGGCAAAGTTGAAGACTTTTGTATCCACCTATAATGAACTCATGCTGGGCGAGAGCGGCCTTAGCAAGTTGGAGCGTGAGATGATTGCAGTGGTCGTGTCCTCGACCAACCATTGTTTCTATTGCGTTGTCGCACATGGACAAGCCGTCCGTGAATTATCTGATGATCCCCAGTTAGGGGAAATGTTGGCCATCAATTACCGGGTCGCCGATTTAGAACCGCGCCAACGCGCAATGTTAGATTTTGCGTATACGATGACTGTGACGCCGAGCGAAATTGGCGATTCCAATCGGCAATCGCTAAGAGATGTTGGGTTCAGCGACGAAGAAATATTCGACATCGCAGACACAGCTGGTTTCTTTAATATGTCGAACCGTGTTGCTACGGCTGTCGATATGATGCCGAATCCTGAATACCATGGTCGCAATCGCTAGGACGCTAACTATGAATCTTTCAGACTCGACGCTCCTGAAAACGGACGCCTTCATTAACGGTGCATGGGTTGCAGGGGCCTCCGGTAACACTTTCGAAGTCACGAACCCTGCGTCAGGTGGCGTCTTGGCGGGAGTTTCAGACTGCACGTCCGACGATGCAACCGCAGCCGTCGAGGCGGCGCAAGCGGCATTTCCTGGATGGAGTGCTAAGCCTGCGAAAGAGCGGGCTGGTATTCTCCGTCGGTGGTTCGAGCTCCTTTTGGAGAACCAGAGCGACCTGGCAAAGATTATGACGGCTGAGCAGGGCAAACCGTTCAAAGAATCGATGGGTGAGGTTGCCTACGGCGCGAGTTTCATTGAGTGGTTCGCCGAGGAAGCAAAGCGTATCTACGGCGACATTATTCCAAGTCACCAGGCCGGCAAGAAAATTGTCGTCCTAAAGCAACCGATTGGCGTTGTCGGTGCTGTCACGCCGTGGAATTTTCCGAATGCCATGATCACACGAAAAGCTGCTCCCGCGCTTGCGGCCGGATGCACTTTCGTTGTTAAGCCAGCAGCGCAAACGCCTTTGTCTGCTTTAGCAATGGCCGAACTCGGTGAGCGCGCGGGTTTGCCATCTGGTGTGTTTAACGTGGTGCCGACGTCTAAAGCGGCTGTAGTTGGCGACGTTCTGACGAGCCACTCTGCTGTTCGCAAGTTTACGTTCACTGGGTCGACCGACGTCGGCAAACGCCTCATGGCGCAATGTTCCGGGACAGTCAAAAAAGTGTCGCTTGAGCTTGGCGGTAACGCGCCCTTTATCGTGTTTGATGACGCAGACCTCGATGCGGCTGTAGAGGGGGCGATGGCCTCAAAGTACCGCAATACAGGGCAAACCTGTGTGTGTGCCAATCGGTTCCTTGTTCAAGATGGTGTCTATGACGCGTTTGCCGAGAAGTTGGCAGCAGCGGTCGGGGCCCTAAAGGTCGGTAATGGCCTAGAGGGTGACGTGGACCAAGGGCCTCTCATCGACGAAGCCGCGCTCTTGAAGGTGGAGGGCTTGGTTGCCAATGCTGTTGACGGTGGCGCTATCGTCTTATCTGGGGGGAAGCGCCATGATCTTGGCCGAACGTACTTCCAGCCCACAATTCTAACGGGTATGACTACCGATATGGCTATGGCCAAAGAGGAGGTTTTTGGCCCAGTTGCGCCACTTTTCCGCTTTTCTACTGAGCAAGAAGCAATCACGATGGCGAATGACACGCAATATGGTTTGGCTGCGTACTTCTATGGCCAAAACCTAGGCAGAGTATGGCGAGTCGCCGAGTCGCTTGAGTACGGTATGGTGGGAATCAATGAGGGCATTATATCCACCGAAGTTGCACCCTTTGGTGGTGTTAAGGAATCGGGGATTGGCCGGGAAGGGTCTCGCTACGGCATCGAAGATTACATAGAAATCAAGTACTTACTGATGGGGGGGGCTTTCTAGTTGACATTTATAGTTTCGGTCAGAAACCTTTATAGCCCTTCGATTTATAGTCCCTTTCGTTGAGCTTAGGCCTGATCCGAGGTATCAAGACACTGACGCAGAAGCCGTCACAGAAAGAATCCGTCGCTTAGAAAGGGCGATACCATGACCGAAGTCGTGACAAATTCGGCGGCATCATTGCAGCAATCCCTTGCCGCTGAACGTCAGCTGCGAGGATTTGGTGCTTCTGGTTCAAACCAGGAAGCAAACCCCCAAAACTCTGCTGTTGCTGCGCGGCCGTCCGGCGCGCCTGCTGCTGATGCAGTGGCGCGACAGTCCAAGCCTGACCAACCTCAAGCAGATAGCCGCCAAAATAGGCAGGCTGGCGCTGAGCAGTAGGCAAGACGTGCAGCAGAAGCACAATAAAATGTTTCTCGCTCTGAGACGCCTCCTCGGGCGAATAGAGTTGAGGTTAAGGACTTTGACCTCGGTCGAAGCGCCGCTGAAATTGTTGGCACGGTCGACGTTGTTCAGCGCTTTGACAATAACGCAGATGGTCGCGTTGATCTTCTAGAGTCACAGCGGGCAACCCGTGCTCGGGATTCTTCGTTTACGTATGCGGCACGTGGGCAAGCGCGCGCAGAGAGCTCCAACACTGCGGAACAAGTTCAGCAACAAGAAATCCAGAGATCCTTGGCGCCGCGGGCTGAAACAAACGAAGCGCCGCAGCAACCAACGGTCGCTGAAGAGCAGGCAGCAGCGCCGCTCAAGAAGTTCGGTGACCCTCAGGTTCTCTCTGGTGGTTCAAGCGAAGACGGCACAGTGGCAAAGAAATACGTTGCTGCTGAAGAAATCGCCAGTCAGGGCAGTTTTTCGGACGGCGCTCCAGTGGACCAGAAGTTCTATGGTGATGGCGCTGAAGTCGTGATTGGACGCTTTGCGGCCGATACTGATGGTGCCCAGAAATTTTCAGATAAAGCGGGTCAGCCGGAAAGCGGTAAATTTTATGAAGCCGGAACCGGCGAGCAAAAGTTCTATGACAAAGTTGCTCAGTCGGAATCTGGGCGGTTTGCCCCTGAAGATGGTGACCGCAAGTACTATGACAGCGCACAAGACGCACCCACAACAGCCAATGCTGGTGGCGACGGACAGCCCGATGCGTCTCTTTATGACAAAGCCCAGCAGGTTGAATCTCAGTCTGCCGGTGCTGGCGGCCATGAGCAGGAACCAAAGAAGCTATACGGAGAGCTTGAGTTGTACTCTGATGTTGCCGGTTATGGCGAAGCGCTAACAGTTATAGGTGAGCCTGATGTCGAGCCGGTGACGGTTTAAACAGAGCATCTATTAAGGTTCGAAAATTCTTAAGGGCGTAGACATGGTCTACGCCCTTTTCATTTGTTGCGTTGGCACAAGTGGCCATGCCACAAGCTGACTCTAGCAATCACCGTCACAACCAGATGAGGCAGCAATATCGTGCGTCCTGCACAGAGCCCGCTCCCAGAAGATAATGCCCGTCGACGCGGAGATATTGACGTCTTGAAATCCCTATGGCCGTTTCTTTGGCCAAAGGGTGATTTTGAGATCAAAGCGCGGGTCGTATTTGCGTTGCTGGCCATTGTGTTAGCCAAGATTGCAAACGTTTTTGTTCCCTACTTTCTGAAACTCGCTGTCGACGCGTTAGATGGCAGCCTGGCGGCGCTACCGCTATGGATTATCCTGGCATATGGCGCAGCCCGCCTCATGTCACTTGCCTTCGGCCAGGTGAGGGATGCCATATTTGCGAAAGTCGGCGTGCGTGCTGTTCGCAAATCGGCGCTCGCTATTCTTGAGCACTTGCATCGTCTGTCCCTCAAGTATCATCTGCAACGTCAGACTGGCGGACTGTCGCGATCCATTGAACGCGGCACGGTCGCGATCCAGACTCTGCTTTCGATTACGTTGTTTAACCTCTTCCCGACTTTATTTGAGGTCGGGTTGGTGACGATAATCCTCTGGGGTGCCTTCGACGCTTGGTTTGCGTTCGCGACATTTTCGACAGTTGCGGTGTACGTCGTCTTTACCGCCTATACGACGGAATGGCGCCTTAAGTTCCGACGTGAAATGAACCAGTTGGATAACCAGGCCAACACGCGTGCCATTGATAGCTTACTCAACTACGAGACGGTCAAAGCGTTTGGGAACGAGAAGCTTGAAACGGCGGAATATGATTCCGTTATGGAGAACTATGAGCAGGCCTCTGTGCGAACTCAAGTCTCTCTGGCCTATATGAATATTGGCCAATCGGCGATTATTTCTATCGGTGTTACCGCGCTTATGGTTATGGCTGGTTTTGGTGTCGTGAATGGCACAATGACGCAGGGCGACTTCGTCATGGTCAATACGTATATGTTGCAACTTGCACAGCCGCTGAACTTTTTTGGTTTCGTATACCGCAACATTAAGCAGGCGCTCGTGGACCTGGAAAAAATGTTCGATATCTTAGATGAAGAGCCAGACGTCAAAGATAAAGAGAACGCCGACCCTCTAACGTTGAGCGGTGGGCATATATCATTTGAGAATGTGACGTTCGCGTATGATGAGCGTCGTCCAATTCTCAAGGGTGTGTCTTTTGATGTGCCTGCTGGAAAGTCGGTGGCAATTGTCGGGCCGACAGGATCCGGAAAATCGACCATAGGCCGCTTGTTGTTTCGAATGTACGACGTCACGTCTGGCAGTATTAAGATTGATGGCCAGGATATCTCAGATGTCACGCAACAAAGTCTGAGAGCGGAGATTGGTATCGTGCCGCAGGATACAGTCCTGTTTAACAACACGCTCAAATACAATTTATCTTACGCCAAGCCCGGGATCGAAGACACGGAACTCGAAGACGCTGCACGGATGGCTCACATCGAGACGTTCATCTCTGCGCTTCCAGACGGCTATGAGACGCGCGTTGGTGAGCGCGGTCTTAAATTGTCCGGTGGAGAAAAGCAGCGTGTTGCGATCGCGCGTGTAATCATAAAGGGCTCTCCAATCCTGCTCTTTGACGAGGCAACATCGGCCCTCGATACCCATACGGAGAAAGAGATACAGGCGAATCTGGCAGAGGTGAGCGCCGGCAGGACGACTGTTATGATCGCCCACCGACTTTCAACGATTGTCGATGCTGACGAGATCCTTGTACTTGAAGAAGGCGAGGTCGTTGAGCGCGGCACCCATGCTGTTCTGATGGCCGCTGATGGCGCGTATGCCTCCGCATGGAAACGCCAGCAAAAATCCTTTGCCGACGCGACAGTTGACGAAGATCATACCGTTGCGTCAAATATTGGTGAGGATGCTAAAGATCAAGCGGTGAATACCGTCTAGGCCTGGTTCCTTCAGGTCTCATGGTTAAGCCGCCCGTTTTGCAAAGAGAGAACAGCGATGCCTAAAGACGATGCCGAGAACCCAGCCCTAAATCCAATCAAGGGACGTAACCCGCATTTTTTTGCTGACCCTAATATTGATCGGCTCTTATCCATGGTGATGGAGCTTGCATCTGAAATGTCGGTCATGCGTGACAGGTTGGATACGCACGAGCGCCTCGCGGCAACCAAAGGTGTCTACACTGAAGGTGACATAGAGAGCTTCCGTCCGAACGAAGACGAAGCCAAGGCGCGCGAAGAATGGCGCGGCAAATTTCTCGACCGTATTCTTAAAGCGCTCTACACCGAATACGATAACGAGACGCCACCCGACCCCTGAAACCTAGCTTTTCCGGCCCGTAAGTCAGATGTATTTTACAGGCAGGGCTGTCGTAAATTTCATGTCTTCCATCGCGAAGCTTGAGCTGACATCGGAGAATTCTACTTTCTCGATGAGCCTCTTATAAACTTCGTCGTAGGCTCCAATGTCGGGAACAACAATACGCAGCAAATAGTCGACCTCACCGGATAACCTGTAAGCCTCAACAACTTCCGGTATAGCGTCCAGTGCAGCTTTGAATTTTTCTAGCCAATCCAAGACGTGATGTCGGGTTTTGACGGCAACAAAGACCGTGACGCCCACATTAAGCTTGTGTCGGTCGAGCAGGGCGACCCGCTTCCGGATGACCCCTTCTTCCTCAAGCTTCTGGATGCGGCGCCAGCAGGGGGTTGTTGATAAGCCAACATGGCTCGCAACTTCCGCAACCGGCATCATCGCGTCCTCCTGCAGGAGGGTTAGTATCTTCCTATCTTTGTCATCCATAGAACAAAATAACCCTTCTAATACATATGTTAGAACTTAATTCTCATTATTGTTGAGTATACGGGATCAGATCGCAAACAATTTTTGTCCATACAAGGGTATATTCTCTCCACAATCAACGGAGGTATTCAATGTCGGGTCTTAAGCGTCTGTTTTGCGAGCATCCTGAATCAGTCAATGAGACCTATTTTGAGCATCTCATATTTGCGGGTGGATTTGGCATCCGCATGCTGGTCGCTGGCTTAGCCTGTCTTGTGCATGGCTTATTGCCTTTTCTTTTTAAGCGGACAGGAAGTCAGATCATCTGCGAATTGCATGAGCGCCTATCGTCTCATGGCCGCCCGACCACAAGTACAACGCTTGATAAAGATCAGGTTACGCAAAGCTAACGCGGTTTTCCTGATTGGCGTGCAGCCAATCTCAATTGTCTAAGATATCTATCTAGAAACGCGTTCGACGCGCCGCTAGCCCTGCGGTTCGGGCTTGAGCCATGCTCAAATGCGAGGCGGTAAGCTAAATTGTGTGCGGAGTGTATATCTGTAGCGCGGGTTTGGTCTGTATAGCGGCGCCAAAAGGGTGCCGTGGCGTCGAATCTTTGTTTGTCATCGACATCTGTCACCTTAGGCAGTGCGCAGTCGGACGCGTCCTACCGTTGTGATGATGGCGTCGAAGGAAGTGTCTCCAGAAAAGATCTCTATCCGGTCGTTATTTCGGAAAACGTCGCGCGCATCTTCGAAATATCCAGATTGCTTGGTGTCTTCGGCGGCATCGTCGGTAACGTAATGCCAAAGCGTGTACCCGTCAGCATAGGCAAGAACGGTCAGGTCTGAGTTTGAGAATGGCATGGCGACTTCCCTTGTTGTTTAACAAGGAAAGTATACAATAAAAATTGTTATTTAAAACCAGAAATTGATCTTTCGGTATTATTTAAATTTTATATGGATGCCCAATGGGGACGCGGTTCAGCAGCCCTCACGTTCAAACGGCGCCAAAAAATCAATAAAAATAGGAGCTTAAGAGGTTTTAAGGTTAGCCTATACTGCGGCTGAGCCAAATAACACGGCCTTCAATCTCTAAAGCATCGTCTTGAAGGTTGCTTGTTTGTGGCGGGTAATTTGGGTTGTCACTCTTAATAATCAGCAGCTTTGAACTGGGCTGGCGAATCAGCCGTTTGACCATGACCTCGTCATCATCCTGATAGCGAATGATATACAAGCCATCGCGGTTGCATTGCTTGATTGCCCTATCCACGAGAATAAAATCGCCATCTTGCAGTGTGTCCCACATGGAATCGCCTGCAACACGCATGACCGCCAAGTTATCCGGCGTTGAGGATGTGAGGCCCTTGAGCCAATCCTGCCTGAAAACGTTGTGATACAGGGGCTGAGACGTTTCAGTATTGAGGGCGCCCGGGCCTGCCGATGCGCGTGCGTCGTAGACTGGAACCAATGCAAAAGCCTGCCCATCTAGCTCAAAATAGGCTTTTTCCCCAGCCTGTCCGGAGACCGTCTCAATGTCTGGTTCAAAGGCCCAAGCTGGGGATGTATCGGGTCTGCCACCCGTAGGTCGCGATAGGTGAACCTGCCCCTTGCCGTGACGTAGCCAATCCATAGGAACGTTCAAGGATTCTGCTAATTCTACGATGTAACGGGGTCGGCTTACTTTGCCGGATTCCAGTTGATCAACGGATTGTTGTTTAACGCCGATCCTGTCGGCGAGTTCTGCTTGGCTCCAACTGAGGGCCAATCTGCACTGTCTTACGCGGGCGCCGAGAGTCATCTCTAGTACCCCTTATTAGTGGTTCCTAAATGCAAGCTATCAAGTTGTAGTAGAAATAACAACATATATTGTTAATTCGTACACTTGGCTGCGATCAGGCAAGTTTCCTCGCGATCAGGAAGACTTTGTTAATAGTCTGTGGATAACCTTGCCATGAGAGACGGGGTTACTTCGCAAACAAAATAAAGAGCCGAAACATGGCTGACGACGCACAAAATGGCGCGGGTTCAACTCGCGCGGGGGCTGGTTCGCGTGGACCAGCAGTACAATCGAGTGGCAAAAGCAAAACGGGATCTAGTATTCCTGGCGCTCCAGAGCCTGCCTCTGGTTTAGCCCTGTCTCGCTTTTGGGAAAAAGCGGGCTCACCCTTTGATGCCAAGAAAAACCTGGCCCAGACGGCTAGGCCATCAGGGACCGTTGCTCAGGACAGCGCCGTTGCCCCCGTTAGCCCAATGACTTGGCATAACGCCAGCAAGCCGATCTCCGTCGGTGTTGGTCTCAGTGTTGCCTGGCTTGCGATTTTCGCGTTTTACATCACACGGACCCTCGGTTGGTCTGAGCTCTTTTTACTCTTGCCGCCTGAGTTTGGTGGTTTGTTTGCTGTGGGTTTGATGCCCATCGCTTTTCTTTGGCTTTTAATTGCGTTCATTGACCGTGGACGCCAGCTTTCCCAAGAAGGTCAAGCGCTGCGCCTACATTTGGCGCGCCTGACGTACCCTGCGGATGGGGCGGCAGAAAACGTGGATGCCGTTACGGCATCATTGAAACGCCAAGCTGATGCCTTAACTGAAGCGGGTCAGCTCGTATCTGAGCGTTTACAGTATATTCAAACGCATCTCGTGCGCAGCACCGATAAATTATCGACCGTAACCGGCCAACTCGAAACCGGCGCGAGCACATCTGCCGCTGCCGTCACTGAGCAAGTCGATAAACTCAAAGACGCGATCGATGGGGCTGCTGGTGTTAACCACAAAATTGAAGACGCCCTCCGTCGTCAGCAAGAATTTATTGGATCTGCTTCGAAAAACACTCTGGCTCAGGTGAACACTATGAGCAGTGCGTTGGAAGGTCAGGTGGCAAGGTTGAACACGGCGACCGAGCGCGCTAAGGGCTTGTCCGCTGCAATCGCGCAACAAGTTGCCCAACAAGAAGAGACGCTGTCATCCTCTAACGAGACATCCAAAGTCCATGCTCAAGATATGGCAAGAGCCGTCGCGAAGCATGTTGAAGAGATCGAGTCCGTTGCGAAACGTGTTGATGGGACCGTTTCAACTATCGTTGATGGCTTTAAGGGGCAGTCCAAGAGTCTCGAAGGGCTCTTTGCTAAGCAACGCGCCGAGCTCACTTCGGCTGGAGACCGCATTGATGACCTGAGTACAAAGGTCAATACGCGCCTTGGCCAGCAGACTGCGAGCCTCGACCAGGTTATGGAGCGCGTTCTCTCTCGCGTGAAGATCGTTGAGGAAGCGCTATCTATTCAGACTAAAGAATTGTCGACAGCGTCAGATGACGCGGTAGCGCGTCTTCGTGCGGTCGAAAACATGATCAAGCAG
>Ga0055584_100002956_pt1 | contig 16811 bp, 22 predicted proteins | sample OSDHelmetaG_FD_58716 | JGI IMG/M metagenome (GOLD analysis project Ga0055584, IMG submission 58716) | Pelagic marine sediment microbial communities from the LTER site Helgoland, North Sea, for post-phytoplankton bloom and carbon turnover... | ecosystem: Environmental > Aquatic > Marine >... | reverse complement strand
TGCTTCAGTTTATAAAAATTTTAAAGAAGCAAAAGATTTTGAACAGTTTGTAGGCAATTTAGATGAAAATAAATCATAATAATCTTTTAAATATTGCTTTCAATATTGCAAAAATTAATCTTGGTAAAACAAGACTAAATCCTTCAGTTGGATGTGTTGTTGTAAAAAATAATTCTGTTATATCATCTGGTGTAACATCTCTTAATGGAAGACCTCATGCTGAGTTTAATGCTTTAAATGTTAAAAAAAATTTTTTAAATTCAGATATGTATGTAACGATGGAACCTTGTGTACATCATGGGTTAACTCAACCTTGCACAGATTTAATTATCAAAAAAGGTATTAAAAGGGTTTTCTTTTGCTTCTATGATGTCGATAGCAGGACTGCAAGAAAATCAAAAAATATTTTAAATAAAAAAAGAATTGTTGTTGTAAAAAAAAATAGTAAGATTTTTAAAGATTTTTATCGCAGTTATTATTTATTAAAAAGTAAGTCCAAGCTGTTAATTGATGCTAAAGTAGCTATATCAAAAGATTATTATACGATTAATAAGAATGCGCAATGGATCACTAACAAGTTATCTCGAAGTAGAGTCCACTTGATTAGGTCTGAGTATGACGTAATTATATCTACTTCCAAAACTATCAATAAAGATAATTCTCTTTTGAATTGTCGCTTAAATGGATTTAATAATAATAAACCAGATTTAGTTATTATAGATATTAATTTAAAAATTAAAAACAGTCTTAGTTTATTTAAAAAATTAAATCAAAGAAAAATATTTATTATTACTTCAGTTTATAAAAGAAAAAAAATTGAGCACCTAAAAAAAAAAGGTGTAAAATTAATTTTCATTGACCACTTAAAAAGTGAGAGTGACTTTATAAAACTCTTTAAAATTTTAAAAAAATTAGGTTATAATAGATTATTAGTTGAAAGTGGTTTAATATTCTTAAATGAACTATTAAAAAAAAATTTTATTAATAATCTTTATATGTTTCAAGCTCCTGTAAAACTAAAAAAAAAAGGTAAAAATAATGATTCAAGTAAAATTCTTAAAAGCTTTAAATTAAACAATAAAATTAATGTAAATTTAAGCGGAGATAATCTTTATAAAATAAAAATTAGATAATGTTTAACGGAATTATATACAATCAGGGAATTATTAAAAATATAAAAAGAAATCCACGATACGTTTCTGGAAGTCTTGTTATTGAAATTTCTTCAAATATAAAATTTAAAAAAAGTGATATTGGTGAGTCAGTATCTTGTGATGGTGTTTGTTTAACATTAATTAGGATTACAAAAAAAACTTTTTTATTTTATTTATCTAAAGAAACAATTAAAAGATCTAATTTTAAGTTTGCTAAAGTTGGAAATTTTGTGAACATTGAAAAATCTTTACTTTATGGTCAAAAAATTTCTGGGCATTATGTGCAAGGTCACGTTGATACAACAGCTAAGGTTAAAAATGTTTCGTTTGTTGATAAATCATGGTTAATAAAATTAAGTTTGGATAACAAGAAATTATATAAATCGCTAGTTGAGAAAGCTTCAATTTCAATTAATGGGGTGTCTTTGACTATTTCTAAAATTACTACTAAATATTTTGAAGTTAATGTTATACCTCATACATTAAAATTAACTAATTTAAAAAACCTTAAAAAAAAAGATGTAGTAAATATAGAGCTTGATATATTTAGCAAGTATATTTCAAAATTTTCCAAATAAAATGAGTAAAAAAATATTTTCTTCTATAAAAAAAATTTTACAGGACGCAAAAAAAGGCAATATGTTTATTCTTGTCGATGATAAAGATAGAGAAAATGAAGGTGATTTAATAATACCAGGCTCAAAATGCACTTCTAAAAATATTAATTTTATGGCTAAACATGGCAGGGGACTTATATGTTTAGCGTTATCGAAAAAACAAATTGACAGATTAAAATTACCTTTAATGTCCCGAAGTAACAAATCTAGAATGCAAACAGCTTTCACAGTTTCTATTGAAGCAAAAAAGGGAATTTCCACTGGTATATCTGCTTATGATAGAGCTAAGACTATAAAAGTTGCAATTGATAAAAAATCAAAAAAAAAAGACATAGTTTCACCAGGACATGTTTTTCCGTTGGTTGCCAGATCTGGGGGTGTTTTAGAAAGAGCAGGTCACACAGAGGCTTCTGTTGATATATCAAAATTATCAAAGTTAAATCCAAGTGCTGTAATTTGTGAAGTGATGAACGAGGACGGAAGAATGGCTAGATTAAAAGATTTACAAAAATTTTCAATTAAGCATAAAATTAAAATTGCCTCAATTGAAGATCTAATAGCTTACAGACTTGAAAATGAAAAACTTATTACTAAAATTTCTACTAAAACTTTTAATACAAAAAAAGAAGGCAAGTATGATTATGTTGTTTATGAAAATAAGCTAAATAAATCTAAACATTTTGTTATAAAAAAAGGTAAATTTAACTCAAAAAAATCAATACGTGTAAGAGTTGTTTCAACAAAACTGAATAATTCAAAATTTCTTTTTAAAAATTTAAAAGTTAAAAACTCATTTGAATACCTCTCTAAATTCACCAATTTTATACTCATTGTTATTAATAATGAAAAAGTAGATAAAAATGAAAAAGAAAAGGTAATATTAAGATATTATGGTATTGGAGCTCAAATTATTAAAGATTTAAGAGTTAAAAATATGATACTTGTTACCAAAACAAGAAAAAAAATAATAGGTCTAGAAGGGTTTGGTCTAAAAATTAAAAAACAAGAAATAATCAAATGAAAAAAATTTTAATAGTTAATGCTAATTATTATAAAAAAATTTCTGCTAATTTAGTCTTAGGCGTAAAAAGAAAAATTAGAAATAAAAAAATCAAAATTAGTATGATTGATGTGCCGGGTGTATTTGAAATTCCAATAACTATTAGAAAATATATAAAAAAGTTTGATGGCTTTATAGCTTTAGGATGCGTTATAAAAGGTGAAACTCACCATTTTGACTTAATTTGCAAATCTTCTTTTGATGCCATTATGGATATTTCAATTGACTACAACAAACCAGTTGGGAATGGAATTATTACAGCTTTAAATTTAAACCAAGCATTAAAGAGAAGCTCAATAGATAAGAATTATCTTAAACCAAATAAAGGTGTCGAAGCTGCTAATGCTGTTATTGCTATTTTAACAAATAAACCAAAAAATGCATAAAAGTTCTCCAAGAATAAAAGTTATACAAAAAATTTATGGATCATTAATGAATCCTGATGAAGAAATTATCTATCCTAAGAGTCAGTACAAAAAATACATAAAAGATGTTGTTTCTGGAACATTGGAAAGAGTTGAATTGATAGAAGAAACTATAATAAAAAATTTAAATCAAGACATCGATTTAAAAAAAACAGATAAACTACTTAAAATTATTATTTTTTCTGCAGTTTATGAGCTTTTATTCAAACATAATACTCCAAAAAATGTTATTATAAGTGAATATGTGCTTGCCTCTGAATATTTTTTGGAAAAAGCACAAATTAGCTATCTAAACGCAATATTAGATAAATTATCAAAAATTATTCGAAAAAACTGATTTGCCTAAAAATTTAATGAATAAACGTGAAGTTTAGCTTGCCTTTTTTTAATATTTTTGGCATTTATCGCTCTTATTAATGAATAACTATTTAGAATTATTATACTTAATTTCTTTTACTGGAATTATAGCTGTTGCTTATAGCTACCTTTTATCAGGTCAAATTCTTGCTGCAAGTCCAGGAAATTCTAAGATGCAAGAAATTGCAGAGGCAATACAAATAGGGGCTAAAGCTTATTTAAATAGACAGTACAAAACTATTGCCATTGTAGGATTTATCGTTTTAATTATTGTAACTTATTTTTTTAATTATCTTGTTGGATTAGGATATTTTATCGGTGCGTTTCTTTCTGGTTTAGCTGGTTATATTGGAATGCTTATATCTGTTAAAGCTAATGTGAGAACTGCTGAAGCTGCTAGAAAAAGTTTGCAATCTGGATTAACAATAGCTTTTAAATCAGGAGCAATAACAGGTTTGCTTGTAGCTGGCTTAGCTTTATTAGCAATAACAATTTACTATATAATTTTAATCAATTTAAACACTGATAGCAGAGAAATTATTAACGCTTTGGTAGCATTAGGCTTTGGTGCGTCGCTCATTTCAATCTTTGCAAGATTAGGTGGTGGAATTTTTACTAAAGGAGCAGACGTAGGAGCAGATTTAGTAGGGAAGGTCGAAGCTGGAATACCAGAAGATGACCCAAGAAATCCAGCTGTAATAGCTGATAATGTAGGAGACAATGTTGGTGATTGCGCAGGAATGGCCGCAGATTTATTTGAAACTTACGCAGTAACTATTGTTGCTACAATGGTTTTAGCTTCAATTTTTTTTCCAACAAATTATAATATGATGGTTTATCCGTTAGCAATTGGTGCTTCTTGTATAATTACTTCAATAATAGGTACGTGGTTTGTTAAATTAGGAAAAAATAAAAATATTATGGGAGCTCTATATAAAGGTTTTGTTGTAACAGCAATATCATCTTTACTAATCTTATATCCAGTCACTGACTCAATTTTGGGTTTAGATGAAATTTACACAAGTAATGAAATAAATTTTTCTGGTTTAGATCTTTATATTTGTGGTGTTGTTGGCCTTATAATTACCGGATTGTTAATTTGGATTACAGAATATTACACTGGAACAAATTATAGACCTGTTCAGTCAGTTGCCAAATCATCCACAACTGGTCATGGAACAAATGTTATTCAAGGACTTGCAATTTCTATGGAGGCGACAGCTATTCCTGCTTTAATTATAGTAGCTGGAATTTTGTACACTAACAATTTAGCAGGTCTTTATGGTATAGCGATAGCAGTTACTTCAATGTTAGCTTTAACTGGAATGGTTGTTGCTTTAGACGCTTATGGACCAGTAACAGATAATGCAGGAGGGATTGCAGAAATGGCAAAACTTCCTAAAAACGTTAGAAAAACAACAGACGCTCTTGACGCGGTAGGTAATACAACAAAGGCTGTAACAAAAGGATATGCAATAGGTTCTGCTGGACTTGGCGCTTTAGTTTTGTTTGCTGCTTACACTGAAGATATAAAATATTTTTCCACTGTTAAAAATTCTGCTTTAGAGGGAGTAAATGTTACTTTTGATTTATCAAACCCTTTTGTAGTTATCGGCTTATTGATAGGAGGTATGCTTCCTTACTTATTTGGTTCTATGGGAATGCAAGCCGTAGGACGTGCTGGTGGTGCTGTTGTTATTGAAGTTAGAAGACAATTTAAAAAGATACCTGGTATAATGAAAGGTAAAAGAAAACCTGATTATGGAAAATTGGTAGACTTGCTTACAAAAGCAGCGATTAAAGAAATGATTATTCCTTCATTATTGCCTGTACTCTCTCCAATTATTTTATATTTTATAATCTTGCAAGTTGGCGGTTTAGAAGCCGCTCTTTCATCTTTAGGTGCTATGCTGCTGGGTGTAATAATTACAGGTCTTTTTGTAGCTATATCAATGACTGCAGGAGGAGGTGCCTGGGATAATGCTAAAAAATATATTGAAGATGGTAATTTTGGCGGCAAAGGTTCAGAAGCTCATAAATCTGCAGTGACTGGTGATACAGTAGGAGATCCTTATAAGGATACTGCTGGACCTGCTATAAATCCGATGATTAAAATTACAAATATTGTAGCCTTGTTATTATTAGCAGTTATAGCCCATTAGTCGAAAACTTAATTATTTGTTACCATACATTTTTTGTTTAATACTTTGTAAAAAAGTTACAACGAAGCTTTTCTTGGCTAACTCATTCTCAGTTTCTTTATCACTAAATGAAATTTTTGAAATGTCTTTTTTATCAAATAATTTTTTTCCACTTAAAATACCATATTTATCAAAGTCTAAAACCAATACATTATTTGTCTTTAATGTATGACGACCTAACTTATGATATTTTCCTTTTGCTAAAATTCTTTCGACATAAATCCAGGTATTTTCATCATTAAACGACTTAGAATGAGGCTCACCTATGACCTCTAAGACATCGTTTTTATTAGATTTGTTAAGAACTAATTTATTTGATCTATTTTCAAGGAATAAAATTCCATGATTTTTAGCTGACTCTTGTAATTGACAGCTTATTAAAATAAAAAACATTAGAACCAAGATCTTATTAAAATGATATTTAAAGTAAAAAAACATAATATTGAATTATATACTACATTATTATATTTATCGCGAAATTTAAACTTTTATAAACAAATTAATCTTAAAGACACTTTTGAAACAAGAGTCTATCTCATGTTTCTGCATTTTTCTATAATTCTTATAATTTTTAAAAAAAAAGAAGTAAGTTTTTCACAGGAACTCTATGATGGATTGTTCAAGTGTATAGAAAATAATCTTAGAGAATTGGGTTTAGGTGACGTTGGGGTTAATAAAAAAATGAAAATCCTTAATAAAATATTTTATGATATTTTATTAAAGATTAATTTGAATAAGAATGATTTTAGAATCAACAAAGTTGTAATTTTAAAGTATTTTGATAATTTTAATGAATCGAATAACGATAAATACAGGCTTTTTAAGGACTATTTTGATAAATTTTATCATTTTTGTTTTGAACTATCTACGAAAACTATGATAAAAGATGCTTTAAAATTTAAGGACTAACAATGGCTGTACCTAAAAGAAAAACTTCAATCTCAAAAAAAAAAATGAGAAGGTCTCATCATAAACTATCCTCAATAAACATTATTGAAGACAAAAAAAGTGGTGAATATAAACTTTCTCATCATATAGACTTAAAGTCTGGCTACTATAACGGAAAAAAGATTTTAGATATTTAATCATTTAAAATGAAAAAAAAAATTACTATTGCTATTGATGCAATGGGTGGTGAAAATTCACCAAAAAAAAATATTCAAGGCTTAAATATCTTCCTTAAAAAAAATAAAAATACTGACGATTTCTTAATTCAATTATTTGGCAATGAAAAAATAATTAATGAGTTGCTTTTAAAAGATAATATCAAAAATGATAATGTGAAAGTCATTCACACAAACTCTAGTGTATCTGATGAGGAAACTCCTATAACAGCTGTAAAGAACGCAAGAAATACGAGCATGTGGAATTCTGTAAAATCTCAAATTGATGGAGATGCTGACATTACTTTATCAGCAGGAAATACAGGAGTTCTTTTAGTTATTTCTAGAATGATTTTAAAAACAATGAAGGATGTAAGTAAACCTGCTTTAGCTGGTTTGTGGCCGAGTAAAAAAGGTATGAGTGTAGTTTTAGATCTAGGAGCCAATATAGAATGCGATGAAAAAAACCTTGTTGATTTTGCTGAAATTGGGGCTGCTCTTTTTAAATCTATTTTTCCAAATCTAAAACCTGTAGTTTCACTTTTAAATATAGGATCTGAAGAAATAAAAGGAACTGAAATTTTAAAAAAAACCTACTCAAAATTAAAAAACTCAAAAGAAGGTAATAATTTTATATTTAATGGATACATAGAAGGAAATAGACTAATGGATGGTGATACAAATGTTATTGTTACCGATGGTTTCACTGGAAATGTTGCTTTAAAGACAGCCGAAGGTACTGCTAAATTTATCACTGATAGTTTAAAAGAATCTTTGTCTGAAAATATTTTTTCTAAAATGTCTGTCTTTTTTTCTTACTTTTCACTTAAAAAATTTAAGTCAAAATTAGATCCAAGGAAATATAATGGAGCAATTTTTTTAGGTCTTAACGGACCTGTTGTTAAAAGTCATGGAGGAACAGACGCTATTGGATTTTATCATTCTATAGATTTATGTTATAAGATTGTAAAAGGTGATTTGATGCATCAAATAAAAAATAATTTGAGTCATTTGGATGATAAAAAGTAAAATATCAAATTTAACAAAGTCAGATATAACTAAAGAAATACACAAAAAAATTGGTCTCTCAGTGCCATACGCATCTGAATTAACAAATGATATTATTATAGCAATTAAGCATTTAATCAATGAGAATGAAATTAATATTAAAAATTTTGGAACATTTAAGACTAAAAAAAAAAAAGAAAGAATAGGACGAAATCCAAAAACTAATGAAGAATATAAAATTTTATCACAAAAATCTTTAAGCTTTATTTGCTCAAAAAAATTTAATAATGAAATTAATAGTTTTTAGATGGAGAAACTAATTAATATTACTCAGTTATCTAAACTCTTAAATTTGATTAACAATAAATCAAAAAAACCATCAAATCATGTTTTGAGATACTGGGAGCAGCAATTTAAACAAATCAAACCTACGGTAATAAGAGGTAGACGTTATTATTCGGAAAAGCAGACAAGTATAATTAAATTAATTCAGTTTCTACTAAAAGATAAAGGTATGACAATAAATGGGGTAAAAAAAGTGCTTAAATCTAATATAAATAACCTTGACGATTATAATTCATTTAGTTTAAAAGCTGATTATTATAAAGAAAGTATTAAAACTAAAAGTAAAAAAATTTTAGACAAACTTAAAAGTATTAAAAAAAATGGCTAAAAAAACACATTTAAAAGTAAGAATGGTTCCTGAAAGTAATCCAGATAGTAAATTTATTTACTACGCGAAGAAACCTACTAAAGGCGAGAAAGTAAAAAATAAATTAAAGCTAAAAAAATATAATCCCAATACTAGAAAGCATGAATTTTTTATAGAGAAAAAACTACCACCTCACAGTAAGTAATTATTTTTTTTTAAAATTTCTAAACTCATAATCTATATAAGCTTTAATCATAGAGGTCCAAATTCTTTTAGTAATAATTGTATCAATATTTCTTTTTTTCGACTTTTTGTATATATTTTGTAAAATTTTAGATATTCTTTTTTTATCAACAATATCTTTTTTTAAAGTTTTATTTTTTAACACTTGATTAACTAAATTAGTTCTTTTTTTAATTAACCTTAGAAAAGCATTATCAAGTTTATCCAACTTCAATCTGATTTTTATTATATTTTTATTAATCATAGCGACATTTAAATATTTTCAATTAATGTATTAAAATTATATATTAATTTTTATGCTAACAAACGATAAAAAAATTGATAAATTATTCTATTATTGGTTACTAACATGCTTCTTGATGGTTTTTTTTATAGTAATTGTAGGTGGTTTAACTAGATTAACAAATTCAGGTCTTTCAATTACAGAATGGGAATTATTCAAAGGTATTTTACCTCCATTAAATATCAATACTTGGAATAATTATTTTTCTTTATATCAAGATATTCCTCAATTCAAACTAATTAACAATGATATGACATTAGGCCAGTTTAAAGTTATTTTTTATTGGGAATATTTTCACCGTATATTAGGTAGATTGATTGGTTTATTTTTTTTAATTCCATTTATCTATTTTTATTTTACAAATAACATAAATAAAAAATATACTTTTTCTTGTTTGTTAATTTTGATTTTAATATTAATCCAAGGTTCTGTCGGCTGGTATATGGTTAAAAGTGGTTTAGTTAACAAAGTTTCGGTTAGCCACTATAGATTATCATTACATTTATTAATAGCTTTCATTATTATTATAATAATTTTTTGGAATTTATTAAATTTAAAAAATAAAAAGTTTATTTATTTTTTTAATCATAAAAAAGATAATTATATTTTTTATCTTTTTATTTTTTTAATTTTTTTACAAATAGTACTTGGCTCGTTTGTGTCTGGTCTTGATGCGGGTAAAATTTATCAAACTTGGCCTATGATGGATTTATCATATTTTCCAAATGATATTACAATAGATAAGTTAAATGACCTTTTTGATTTTAATAGTCATAGTTTAGTTCAATTTTATCATCGAAATATTGCATATTTTATTTTACTATATTCTTTTTTTATTGGTTTCTTTATTTATAAAAAGAATATTACAAAGTTAAGAAAACCTTATTATTTTGTATTCACAATTTTGTTTTTTCAAATGCTTTTAGGAATAACTACATTATTAAGTAGTTTAAATATTTATATCGCTTCTGCCCATCAAATTTGCAGTTTGTTGCTCATGTTAAGTGTCATTAATCTATATTATAATTATGTAAATTAAATTGACATTTTAAGATATTATTAGTATCTATCGCCATAAATTATGACACCCTTTATTAAAAAAAAAGAAGTTAAAAAAGATTGGTACTTAATTAATGCTGAAAATGCTGCAGTAGGTAGACTAGCTTCTTATATATCGAAAGTTTTAAGAGGAAAAAATAAACCAACTTTCAATCCTCATATTGATAATGGAGATTTTGTGGTCGTTACAAATATAGACAAGATTAAATTTAGTGGAAAAAAATTTAAAGATAAAGTCTATTATAGACATACTGGCCATCCTGGTGGAATAAAAGAGTCGACTCCTTTAATGTTAAAAGAAAAAAATAAAACTCAAGAAATTCTAAAATTAGCAGTTAAAAGAATGTTGCCGGGCGGACCTTTAGCTAAAAAACAATTAACAAAATTGAAAATTTATAATGGTGAAAAACACCCTCATGAAATTCAAAAACCAATAGTTATCAACTTTAAAAATCTTAATAATAAAAATTTAGTGAGAAATTAATGAATAGCCTAAATACATCTTCATCAACTAATTCTGTTAAAAAAATCAAATTAGATTTCAAAGACAGTAAATATGCTACGGGTAAAAGAAAAAGATCTATAGCTAAAGTTTGGGTAAAAAAAGGAACTGGCAATATATTTGTTAATGGTATTAAAATGGCCGAATATTTTAAAAGACCTGTGCATCAAATCATTGTTACTAGACCTCTAGAAATTTCTGAAGTTAGAACAAGTTATGACGTTAAATGTTCAGTCAAAGGGGGCGGTTTGTCAGGTCAAGCTGGGGCAATAATTTTAGGAATATCTAAAGCTTTAATATCTCATGATGAAATTTTAAAAAAGAGTCTTAAAAAAGACAAGTTAACCACCCGTGACTCACGAGTTGTGGAGAGAAAGAAATACGGGCATAGAAAAGCCAGAAGAAGTTTCCAATTCTCTAAGAGATAATCATTTAAATTTAACAATTAACACGACAGTGCTATAAGATTAAATGTCTAAAAAAAAGATTAATATAGCTGTGTTAGGTGCAACTGGATATACGGGTCTTGATCTCATTTTAATGCTCTCTAAACACCCGAAAGTCAATATTGCATATCTATCAGCAAGAAAAAATTTAGGTAAGAATATTTCTTTTTTTGATAAAAGAATTAAAAAAAGATTACCTAAAATATCTTCTATAAATAAGATAATTTGGTCTAAAATAGATTTAGTTTTTCTTTCATTGCCAAATGGAGAAGCGCAAAAAATTATTAAAAAAATATACTATAATTATAAAAAGATTAAATTCATTGATTTATCCGCCGATTTTAGAATTATAAATACTAAAACATATAAAGAAAATTATAATATAACTCACAAAGCTGAAAAATTAATAAATGACTCTATTTATGCAATATCAGAATTTGCAAAAAAAGATATTCATAACTATAGAATTATTGCAAACCCCGGATGCTATCCTACGTCAATTCAAATACCCCTTATTCCTTTATTCAAAAAAAATCTCATAAAAAAAAATAATTTGATAATAGATTCTAAGTCTGGTTATTCTGGTGCTGGAAAAAATATTAAAAAAAAGTTTACTCACAAAAATTTATACAGTTCAACTTTTGCTTACAACACAAAAAACCATAGGCACATGGCTGAAATAGATCAAGAATTTAAAAAACATGTCAAAGGAAGAGTTAAATTTACTTTCAACCCTCATGTACTTCCAACTTTTAGAGGAATATTGTCATCTATATATGTCGAATTAAATAAAAAGATATCATCGTATAAAGTAAATCAAGAATTAACAAAATTTTATAGGAATAAAAAATTTATTAAAATATTGAAATTAAATTCTAATATTGGAAGTGGAGATGTTTTGAACACCAATAATTGTGAAATTTCAGTTTGTGACACTGGTGTAAAAGGTAGAATTGTAATATTTTGTGCAATTGATAATTTGATTAAAGGTGCATCAGGTCAAGCTATTCAAAATATGAACTTAATGTATAAATTTTCAGAGTCTCTTGGATTAAAATGAAAAAAATACTGTTTGTTTCTATTTTTTTCTTATTAAGTAGTTGTAATAAACCACAAACTGTTTTGATTTGTGGTGATCATATTTGTGTGAATAAAGCAGAGGCAAAACAGTTTTTTGAAGATAATCTTACTTTAGAAGTTAAAGTTGTAGATTTAAAAAAATCAAATGAAATTAATTTGGTAGAATTAAATTTAAATTCAAATTCTAATAAAGGTAGAATAATTAGTGTTACAGAAAAAAGTAAAACTAATAACATATTAAAAGAGTTGTCAGATGACCAAATTAAACAGAAGAAAAATGAAGTTAAAAAAAGAAAGAAAGTTGAAGATAAAAAAAATTTGAAACAAGCAAAACTTAAAGACAATGTTTTTTCCACCAAAAATAAGAAAAAACAAAAAAAAAGAAAAGAATTAATGATAACCCCTGTTGCTAACAAAAAAGTTGTTAAAAATAAAACTGTAAATAAACCAAATAACGCTATTTCAGATATTTGTGTTATTATAGAGAATTGTAATATAAATGAAATATCAAAATTTTTAGTTAAACAAGGTAAAGAAAAAGTTTTTCCTGACATAACAATTAGAGAAAACAAATGATAAAAAATAGAACATTAAATATAGCTATTGTGGGTTTAGGTAATATAGGAACATATTTATTTAATTATTTAAAAAAAAACAAAATTATTCTTTCAAAAAAGAATAATTGCATTCCTAATATTGTTTATGTGTCAGCAAAAAACAAAAATAAAAAAAGAAACATAAATGTAAATAAAAAGATTTGGTTAAAAAATTATCTAGACGCAACAAAATTAGATAATGTTGATGTTATAGTTGAACTAATTGGTGGGTCTGAAGGACCGGCAAAAAAATTAGTTTTTAATGCTTTGAAAAATAAAAAACATGTTGTTACAGCAAATAAAGCATTAATAGCTAAGTATGGAGACCAGCTTTCAAAAATAGCAGAAGATAATAATGTTAATTTAGAATTTGAAGCTGCTGTGTGTGGCGGTGTTCCAATTATTAGATCTCTTAAAGAGAGTTTAATAGCTAATAAAATTTATAAAGTTTATGGAATTTTTAATGGTACATCAAACTATATACTCTCTACAATGGACAAACAAAATAAAAGTTTTAACGATGTGCTGGCTAATGCTCAAAAGCTTGGTTACGCAGAGTCAAATCCTATTTCAGATTTGAATGGTGGCGATGTTGGTGCAAAGCTTAAGATTTTATCCTCTTTATGTTTTAATTCTTTTTTAAGTAATAAGATTCACATAGAAGGGATGGAGTATATAGACAAAGTTGATATAGATAATGCAAACAGTCTTGGGTATAAAATAAAGTTATTAGGTGTGTCTGAAATAATTAATAACAATGTTTATCAACGTGTACATCCAACGTTAATAAGAAATACTTCTTATATCGCAAGCATAGATGGTGTTTTAAATGCTGTTATAATCGATGGTAAACCTGTCGGACAAAGCATAATTCAAGGAGAGGGTGCTGGTCCAGAAGCAACTACATCTGCTTTAGTATCAGACATTTCATCAATTTTGCGAGGTAATATTAAATTTCCATTCTCTATCTCTAATATAGAAAGAAAGAAAATCAGCTTCAAAAATATTGATGATAGATTCTTTTCAGCCTATATGAGATTCGAGGTTATTGATAAACCTGGAGTATTATCAAACATAACAAATATTTTTTCTAAGAATAAAGTGTCTATAAAAAGATTGATTCAAAATCCAAATAAATCAAAAAAATTTTCTTCAATTATAATAATAACACATAACGCTAAAGATAAATTTTTAAACAAAATTTTAAAACAAATTCAAAAAAAAACTTATATAATTAAAAAACCAAAATTAATTAGAATTGGTCTTAACTAATGACTATACCTTCTGAATATTTAAATTATTTTTTAAAGGCAACTGAAAAGGCTGCATACGGTGCATCAAAATTCATTGGCAAAGGTGATAAAATAGCCGCAGATAAAGGTGCTGTAGACCCTTTAAGGAAAGAGTTAAACAAAGTTAAAATGCAAGGAACAGTCGTAATAGGAGAGGGTGAAATGGACGAAGCTCCAATGCTATTTATTGGTGAAAAGTTAGGTACGTTAAATGGCCCTAAATTTGATATAGCTGTTGATCCATTGGAAGGAACAAAATTTACAGCAAATAATGAACCAAATGCTTTTTCAGTATTAGCTGTAGGTGAAAACAATAGTTTGTTGTCAGCACCAGATACTTACATGGAAAAAATTGCTATAGGTTCTAATTTACCAGATAACTTATTGGACTTAGACTTTGGTGTTGAAAAAAATATTAAACTTTTGGCTGAAGCAAAAAATAAACAACCTTCTGATCTTAAGGCTTGTGTTTTAAAAAGACCAAGACATGACCATATTGTGAAAGCTCTTACAAAAATGAAAGTTAAGATAAACTATATAACAGATGGTGATATAGCCGGAGCCTTAAGTGTAATAGGAGATAATCCAATTAATGACATTTATTATAGCACAGGAGGAGGTCCAGAAGGAGTTATCGTAGCAGCAGCATTATCATGTTACGGGGGACAAATACAAGGTAGATTACAATTTGATAAAGGCGGGGCATTAAGAGCAAAAAAACTCGGAATTAATGACCCTAAAAAAAAATATAATATTAAAGATATGGTAAAAGGTGATGTAATTTTTTGTGCGAGTGGTGTTACATCTGGAGATTTAGCTGATGGTGTAAAAGATTTTGGTGACAAATATGAAGTTACAAGTTTTGTGTTACATAAAAGTAAAAACATTAATAAAAAAATCAAAAACACCTACGTAAAATGAGTTCAGTTTCAGTAAGTGGAAAAAACTGGATCTTAAGAAAATTTAATCAAGAAGAAATATCATATTTAAAAGAAAATTTTTTACTTGATGAGGTTACAGCTAAACTTTTGTCAATAAGAAATATAAAAAAGAAAGATATTAATAACTTTCTTAATCCATCTATTAAAAACTTTTTACCAAATCCGAACTCTTTATTAGATATGGAAAAATCATCTTTAAGAGTAATTAAATCTATAAAAAATAAAGAAAAAATTGGAATTTTCGGTGATTACGATGTTGACGGAGCGACTTCTACAGCCTTACTAGGAAGGTATTTTAAAGAATTAAACTTAGAGTATGAAATATATATACCTGATCGTAAAACTGAAGGATATGGTCCATCTATAAAAGGATTTAATGAATTAATTAACAATGGAGTAAATTTGCTTTTTACAGTTGATTGTGGAACTCTTTCTTTTGAAGAAATTGAGTTCGCTAATAATAAAAAAGTTGATGTAATAGTTTTAGATCATCATCAATCTGAAATTAAACTCCCTAAAGCTTTTTCAATAGTAAACCCAAACAGGTTAGATGATAAATCTGATTTACAATATCTATGTGCTGCTGGAGTAACTTTTATTTTTTTAGTTTCGCTTAATAAAAATTTAAGATTAATTGAATGGTTTAAAAAAAATAATATAGAGGAACCAAATTTGCTCAATTATTTAGATCTAGTTTCTCTTGGTACAGTCTGTGATGTTGTTCCTTTAATAGGCCTTAATAGAGCAATTGTAAAACAAGGTTTAAAAATTTTAAAATCTAAAAAAAATTTAGGACTTAAAACTTTACTTGACATTTGTAAAATTGAGACAAGACCATCCATTTACCACTTAGGGTATGTGTTGGGCCCAAGAATAAATGCTGGTGGCCGTGTTGGCAAATGTTCTCATGGTGCTAATTTGCTTTTAAATTCAAATCCTAAAGAAACATTTAAATTAGCAATAGAACTTGATCAATTTAATAAGGAAAGACAAATGTTAGAAAAAAATCTTCTTGAAAGAATATTAAAAAAATTAAGAAACGGTGTAAAAGACCCAGTTTTAATTATAGAGGGTGATAATTTACATGAAGGAGTTATTGGTATAGTTGCAGCAAGATTAAAAGACAAATTTAACAAACCAACTATTATTATTTCAAAAAATAATAACATTGGCAAGGCATCAGCTCGATCAATTGTAGGTTTTGACATTGGTTCAGTTATTTTAGCTGCTACGCAAAAAGATATTCTTTTAAAAGGAGGTGGTCATAAAATGGCTGGAGGCTTTTCAATAAAAGTATCTAACATAGATAAATTTAAAAAATTTGTTTTCAGTAAATTTAAAGGAATTAATGAAGATATTTCATCTCCAAAACCTTTAATTTTAGATACTGAAATTTCATCATCAGCGGTCAATCTGGAATTTTATGAAAAAGTAAATATTTTATCGCCTTTTGGCTCTGGAAACCCTGAGCCAAAATTTTTTATAAAGGACTTAAAATCTGTGAATAGCAAAATAGTTGGAGAAAAACACATTAAGTCTGTTTTGGTAGGATCTGACGGTACAAGCCTTAAAACTATTGCTTTTAATGCTGCAGATAATGAATTAGGAGCTTATTTACTTAATAAAAAAAAAATTACATTTAATATAGCTGGAAAATTGTCTTTAAATGAGTGGAGAGGGCAAAAAAATGTAGAGTTTATTATCGATGATATTTCTGTTAATAAGAACCACTAAAATACGGTCCCATCGTCTATCGGTTAGGACAGTTGGTTTTCATCCAACAAAGAGGGGT